>ERZ809074.524-NODE-524-length-60169-cov-15.567056_pt1 | contig 60169 bp, 47 predicted proteins | sample MGYA00520795_ERZ809074 | MGnify/ENA primary metagenome ERZ809074 (study PRJEB31570, sample SAMEA3212989) | Homo sapiens | biome: human-gut; feature: human gut; material: fecal | place: Sweden | collected 2011 ...
CTGAAGATACTTGGCGGGAAGCTGCCTGGGAAATTAGGAAGTCGCCGGTTTTTTCCTATTTGGGCTTGTAGCTCAGCTGGTTAGAGCGCACGCCTGATAAGCGTGAGGTCGGTGGTTCGAGTCCACTCAAGCCCACCACGAAAGCACGGAGCATTTCGCTTCGTGTTTTTTTATGCGTTTTTATACAGAGACTTGAGTCCTCGCTGAGGCGAAGGCAACTGAAGATTATACTGTGAATTTGTTCGCTACATACAAACTTCACTTGTCTTTTTATTAAGAATATTATAAAATACGAAAAGGTATGTTTGTTATTTCTTAGGATATCTTAGAATAACGGAGGGACAGAATGTACGATATTAAACAGGTGCAGGGGGAGTACAAGACCAAACTGATTTCTGCGGAGTTTGCAGCCAGCCTGGTTAAGAGTAACTACCGCCTTCATTTTGGTGTAGGCACGGGCACCTCGGTATACATGGATCGGGCGCTGGGAGAGCGCCTGAAGGACGACACCCTGCTGCGAGGCGTGGAGATTCAGACGGAAGTGGCGGTGCGGAACGACTATATGGAGACGTTTAAGGCGAAGCAGCCAGTGGAGCGGGTACGCTTCTATTCTTCACATTTTACGGGAATGGACCGGAGAATGTCGGAGTCCGGAAATACGTGGTATGTGCCGATCATGTTCAATGAAGAGCCGCTGTACTGGTCTTTAGAGGGCAATCAGTTCGACATCTGCTGCATTCAGGTAGCGCCGATGGACAAATACGGCAACTTCAATTTTGGGCCGACCAACGCGGATTTGCACGGAATTATCAAGGCGTCCAAGAAGGTGATTGTGGAAGTCAACGAGAAGATGCCGATTGCGCTGGGGTACGAATCCCACATCAATATTTCGGATGTGAATTACATTATCGAAGGGGACAGTCCGGACATTCCGGAATCCCTTCCGAAGGATGCGGATCCGGAGGATCGCCGGATTGCGGAATATATTGTCAGTGAAATTCGAAACGGCAGCGTGCTGCAGCTTGGAATCGGCGCGGTTCCCAACAGTATCGGCAAAATGTTGGCCGAGTCGGACATCCGGGACCTGGGCGGACACAGCGAAGTGCTCGTGGATGCTTTTATGAATCTGTACTACGCGGGCAAGCTCACCAACAACAAGACCCGGGACAAAGGACTTAGCGTCTACACTGCGGCGGTGGGCAGTAAAGCGCTGTATGATTTTATCGATGACAACCCGATTTGCTGCTGCGCGCCGGTAGATTACGTGAATAACGTGCACACCATTTCGGAAATCGACAATTTCATTTCCATCAACAGCTGTATCGGTCTGGACCTGTTCGGCCAGGTTTGTTCGGAGAGCGCGGGGTATCGCCAGGTGAGCGGAACCGGCGGACAGCTGGACTTCGTGCAGGGGGCTTTTGCGTCGAAGAACGGCAAGAGTTTCATGTGCACCCATTCCACGCGGCGGGATTCCAACGGAAAGCTGCATTCTCTGATTCATCCGGTACTTCCGGCGGGATCCATCGTGACGACGCCGAGAGCTGCGGTGAACTACGTGGTGACGGAATTCGGCGCGGTGAATCTGAAAGGTAAATCCACCTGGCAGCGGGCGGAGATGCTGATCAGCATTGCTCATCCGGATTTCCGGGAGGACCTGATTCGCGAAGCGGAGAAAATGGGAATTTGGCGAAATACCAGCAAGATTGAGTATCTCTAAGGCTTTCGCAATACCATAAAAACAAATGCGACAAAAACAAGGAGCGAAAAGTATGAAGTATGACGTAATCATCGTGGGTGCCGGCCCGGGAGGAATATTCTCAGCCTATGAGCTGACAAAAAAGAATCCGGAATTGAAGGTGGGCGTTTTCGAAGAGGGAAATCCTTTGGAGAAGAGAAAATGTCCCATCGACGGAAAGAATGTAAAAGCCTGCATCAACTGCCCGACTTGCGCCATCATGAACGGCTTCGGTGGCGCCGGCGCATTCTCTGACGGGAAGTACAACATCACCAACGATTTCGGCGGGACGCTGTACGAATATATCGGCCGGGAGAAGGCGCTGGAATTGATGAATTATGTGGACGAAATCAACTGCGCCAAGGGCGGCGGCGATACGAAGAAGTATTCCACCGTGGGATCCAAGTTCAAGAAAATCTGCATGCAGAACAAGCTCACATTGCTGAACGCATCCGTTCGCCATCTGGGAACGGACGTGAATTATATCGTTCTGGAAAATATTTATAAAGAACTGCAAGACAAGGTGGACTTCCGCTTCCGCGCACCGGTGGAAACGGTGGAGGCGCTGGAAGATGGGACCTACCGAGTGATCGGGCGAGACGGCAGCACGGCGGAGTGCGACAAGTGCATCATCTCCGTGGGCCGCAGCGGCAGCAAGTGGATGGAGAAGCTGTGCCGGGATCTGGAAATTCCAACCAGCTCCAACCGGGTAGACCTGGGTGTCCGGGTAGAACTGCCGGCGGTAATCTTTGAGGATCTGACGGATCAGCTGTACGAGAGCAAAATCGTGTACCGCACCAAGAAGTTCGAAGACAACGTGCGCACCTTCTGCATGAATCCACAGGGTTTTGTGGTGAACGAAAACACCAACGGAATCGTGACGGTGAACGGTCACAGCTTCGACGGAGCGGATAAGAAGACGGAGAACACCAACTTTGCCCTGCTGGTGTCCAAGCATTTCTCCGAACCGTTCAAAGACAGCAATGGGTACGGTGAAAGCATCGCCAGACTGTCCAACATGCTGGGGGGCGGCGTAATCGTGCAACGTTTCGGCGATCTGGAGCGAGGACGCCGGAGCACGGAAAAAAGAATGAAACGCAACACGGTGATTCCGACATTGCAGGCGACACCGGGAGATTTGAGCTTGGTGCTGCCGAAGAGAATCCTGGACGGAATTATTGAGATGATTTACGCTCTGGATAAGATTGCTCCGGGAACCGCGAACGACGACACGCTGCTCTACGGCGTGGAAGTGAAATTCTACAACATGGAAGTGCAGCTGGATGAGCATCTGGAAACGAAGTATCCGGGGCTGTACGTTATCGGGGACGGAAGTGGCGTGACCCATTCCCTGTCCCATGCATCCGCCAGCGGTATATTCGTTGCCAGAGATATTTTGGGATTGAACGAATAAGTGATGGCGGGAGAAAGAATATGACGGAAATGTGCACGTCTGTGTTGACGGCGTGCTACAGTATACACATACAATGACTAAGGAGTCTTTACCGAATCTACATATAAGCTTGCTATTATATGAGTGTCAGAAAAAGCGAACAAAACGACATTTTCCTTAATTGTTCTTTCTTAATTAATAATTTCGTAGTGAAGAAACAGGTATATGGCCTCCAACATATACCTGTTTTTCTTTTTGATTTTCCTTTATATACAAAATCATCAAAAGAAAATTGTAATAGATAAAAAAATAACTTATTCCACAAGGGGTTCGGCGTATTGACGGCGGATTTTGTGAATGATAATATAGGAAAAGAATTTGATGTACGAATGGAGGTACAAAAGTGGAAGGAAAAAAAACACCCCTTTATGACACCCATGTGAAGTACGGTGGAAGCATCGTGGACTTCGGTGGTTTTCTGTTGCCGGTTCAGTACGAAGCCGGTATCAAGAAGGAACATATGGCAGTTCGGACGGAGTGCGGCCTGTTCGACGTTTCCCATATGGGAGAGATTCTGGTTCAGGGCGAGAAGGCTCTGGAGTTCCTGAATCACGTGTTGACGAACGACTACACGGATTTGAAGGACGGTTGTGCGAGATACAGCCCAATGTGCAATGAGAACGGTGGTACCGTAGACGATCTGATTGTTTACAAGAAGGCGGACAACGATTATTTCGTCGTTGTAAACGCGGCAAATACTGAGAAGGATTTCCAGTGGATGGTGGATCACAAGATTGACGGCGTGGAATTGTCCAACGCATCGGCAGAGTGGGGCCAGCTGGCACTGCAGGGTCCGAACTCCGAGAAGGTTCTGGCAAAGGTTGCGAAGCCGGAAGCAATCCCGGCAGGATATTATACTTGCGTATTTGATACCGAAATGCAGGGAATTCCATGCATGATTTCCCGTACCGGATACACCGGCGAAGACGGTTTCGAAATCTACATGCCGGCAGACAGAGCGGTGGACGCTTGGGAACTGCTGATGGATGCGGGTCAGGAATATGGAATTCTTCCATGCGGTCTGGGTGCAAGAGATACCCTGAGAATGGAAGCAGCAATGCCTCTGTACGGACACGAGATGAACGACGAGATTTCCCCGAAGGTTGCCGGCCTGGGATTTGCCGTAAAGATGGACAAGCCGGAATTCATCGGTAAGGAAGCCATCGAGGCAGCAACTCCGCTGAAGCAGCGCAGAGTGGGCCTGAAGGTTACCGGAAGAGGAATACTGAGAGAGGAATGCGACGTATATAGAGACGGAAAGAAAGTGGGCGTAACCACATCCGGAACATTCCTGCCATACCTCAAGGGATCCTATGCGATGGCAATCGTAGAAGCAGCGGACAGAGAAATCGGCGCGGCTTGCCAGGTAGAGGTTCGAGGAAGAATGATCGACGCAGAAATGGTGAAACTGCCATTCTACAAGAGAGAGAAATAGAACACGATAATTATTTTTACTGTAAAACAGGAGGAACATATAATGGCTAATACTAACGAACTGAAGTATTCGAAATCTCACGAGTGGGTACGTTACGAAGGAGACGAGGCGTACATCGGAATCACCGATTTTGCACAGAGCAGCATGGGTGACCTGGTATTCGTAAATCTGCCGGAAGTAGACGATGAGATCGAAGTAGGCGAAGCGCTGGGCGACATCGAGTCCGTAAAGGCCGTAGAAGATGTACTTTCCCCGGTTTCCGCAACCGTTCTGGAAGTAAACGAAGAGCTGCTGGATGCACCGGAAGCAATTAACGAGCATCCGTATGACGCATGGTTCGTTCGCGTTGGAAACATCACAGAGACCGAAGAGCTGCTGGATGAGGAAGCGTACGATAAGTTTGTTGAAGAAGAAGCGTAAAAAAAGCTTATAAAAGAGAGGACCAAAAAGAAATGGGGACTTTTATTCCGAACACAAAAGAGGAACAGCTGAAAATGCTGAACGAAATCGGCTATGCGGATTTCGACGACCTCTTTAAGGACATCCCGGCGGAAGCACGAGTTCAGGGTGAGCTGAACCTGCCAAAGGGAAAGTCGGAAATCGAAGTAAGCCAGATCATGGAAGAGCTGGCATCGGACAACGTTGTCTTTGATTCGATTTTCCGGGGTGCAGGCGCGTACAATCACTACGTACCTGCAGCGGTAGATGCGATTGCCAATAAGGAAGAATTCCTGACTGCCTACACGCCGTATCAGGCAGAAATCAGCCAGGGCATCCTGCAGTCCATCTTTGAATATCAGACCATGATGTGCCAGCTGACCGACATGGACATTGCCAACGCATCCATGTACGACGGCGCTTCCGCAGCGGCAGAAGCATGTGCAATGACACAGGATCGGAAACATTCCACAATCTATGTATCCGATACCGTAGACAAGAGAATCCTCAGCGTAATCAAGACCTACGCATTCGGAAAGGATTCCGTGGTAAAAACAATTCCGGCAGCAGCCGGCGCGACCGATTTGGCCGCACTGAAGGAAACGCTGGAGGCAGACGACAAAGCCGCTTGCTTCCTGATGCAGTATCCGAACTTCAACGGAATCATCGAAGACGGCGATGCAATCGCAGAAATCGTTCACGGTGCCGGTGCACAGCTGATCATGAGCGTGAACCCGATTGCCCTGGGCGTTCTGAAGACACCGGGCGAAATCGGTGCGGATATCGTTGTGGCAGAGGGACAGCCTCTGGGACTGGGACTGGCTTACGGCGGTCCATACCTTGGAATTCTGGCAACCACCGAGAAAAACATGCGTAAGATCGTAGGTCGTCTCGTTGGTGAAACAAAGGATTCCCAGGGCGAAAGAGGATTCGTTCTGACACTTCAGGCAAGAGAGCAGCACATCCGTAGAGAGAAAGCAGCCAGCAACATCTGCTCCAACGAGGCTCTTTGCGCACTGAAGGCGTCCATCTATCTGGCAACCATCGGTCCGAAGGGACTGAAGCAGGTAGCCACCCTGTGCACTTCGAAGGCACACTATCTGGCAGAGAAGTTCGAGGAAATCGGCATGAAGAGAGCATATGAGGGTGAATTCTTCCATGAATTCGTAACCACCTGCCCGAACGCCGATCAGCTGCTGGACGCACTGGAAGACAACGGCATCCTGGGCGGACTGAAGCTCAGCGATACCGAGATCCTGTGGTGCTGCACCGAGCTGAACTCGAAGGAAGATATGGATGATGTAGTAGAAATCGCTAAGGAGGTGTTCAGCGCATGAAACTGATTTTTGAAAGAAGCATGCCGGGCCGTGGCCAGGACATCTTTCCGGAATGCGATGTAGAGATTAAACTGCCACAGGCAGCACTGAGAGAGAAAGAAGCAGCGCTGCCGGAAATTTCCGAGAATGAAATGGGCAGACATTACACCGAACTGGCAAAAGCATCTCGCGGTGTAAATGACGGATTCTATCCGCTGGGTTCTTGCACCATGAAGCACAACCCGAGAATCAACGAGAAGATGGCCGCATTGCCTGGATTTACCAACATCCATCCGCTGCAGCCGGAGTGGTCCGTATACGGTGCGTGCAAGGCTATGGAAATGCTGGAACACGATCTGGGCGAAATCACCGGAATGGACCGCATCACTCTGCAGCCGGCTGCCGGCGCACAGGGTGAATTCACCGGACTTCTCCTGATTAAGTCCTATCACGAATCCAGAGGCGAGAATCAGCGTAAGGAAATCATCATTCCGGACTCCGCTCACGGAACCAACCCAGCCAGCGCTGCAATGGCCGGCTTCAAGGTTGTTGTCATCAAGTCCAACGAAAAGGGAATGATTGACCTGGACGATTTGAAGGCACATCTCAGCGAGAAGACTGCCGGATTGATGCTGACCAACCCGAATACGGTAGGTATTTTCGACGACAATATTATGGAAATCACCAGAATGGTACACGAGGCCGGCGGTCTGTGCTACTACGACGGTGCGAACCTGAACGCGGTAATCGGTCTGGTTCGTCCGGGAGACATTGGTTTTGACTGCATCCACTTGAATCTGCACAAGACCTTCTCCACCCCGCATGGCGGCGGCGGCCCGGGTGCAGGTCCGGTAGGCTGCAAGGACTTCCTGGCAGAGTTCATGCCGGGAACCTATTCCAAGGATGACGGCTTCGTTCGTGCAGAGAAGAGCCTGGGAGATATGACCGGATTCCACGGCAACTTCCTGGTTTGCATGAAGGCGCTGACATACCTGCTCACCATCGGTGCAGAAGGCGTTCCGGAACTGGCAAAGAATGCGGTTCTCAATGCCAACTACATGATGGAGAAGCTGAAGGATTACTATCCAATGGCATATGACCACACTTGCATGCACGAGTTCGTTATGAGCCTGGAGAAATTCCACAAGGAAAGCCACGTATCCGCACTGGACGTAGCAAAGGCACTCCTGGATTACGGAATCCATCCGCCAACGATGTACTTCCCGCTGATCGTGGACGAAGCACTCATGGTAGAGCCGACAGAAACCGAGGCAAAGGAAGTGCTGGATGAAGCCATCGAGGCATTTATCGCAATTCATAAGCAGATGATGGAGTCACCGGAAAGCGTAATGGCTTGCCCGGTAACCACACCGGTTCGTCGTCTGGACGAAGTGAGTGCGGCAAGACATCCGATTCTAAAGTACACAGCTGAATAAAAAGCATTGCAGTAAAGGCGCGGGCCGCAAGGTTCGCGTCTTTATCCACAGGAGAATCATGACAAAATTAAAATACATACTCACTGACTGCACCGACCCGGCAAAAAACTTGGCCGTGGAAGAATATTTGACATTCCGGGCAGATCCGGACGAGGTAACCATGTATCTGTGGCAGAATGCCAATACGGTGGTAATCGGAAGAAACCAGAACCCATGGAAGGAATGCCGCCTGGAAGAGATGGCGGAAGGCGGATGCACTTTAGCCAGACGAGTTTCCGGTGGCGGTGCGGTATACCACGACCTGGGAAATCTTAATTTTACATTTATCGCACAGGAAGGCTTGTACGACGTGGCAAAGCAGACGGAAGTCATCCTCCGGGCGGTACAGATTCTGGGAATTCACGCGGAGAAAAACGGTCGAAACGACCTTACCATTGACGGAAAAAAATTCTCCGGTCATGCATATTTCAAACGGGGAAAGTATTGCTATCACCACGGAACCATCATGATGGACGTAAACCGGGATGTGCTTTCCCGCTATCTGAACGTTTCCACGGCGAAGCTGAAGTCCAAAGGCGTGGACTCGGTACGTTCCAGGGTAACGAACCTGACGGAGTTTCGTCCGGAGCTGACCATGAAGGAAGTGGAGGATGCATTGATTCAGGCGTTCGGTGAGGTATATCAGGGGGCACCGGTGGAAGAGCCGCTGCCATCCATTGAGGATCCGGATGTTCGAGCATTGTACGATCGCTATCGCTCGGACGAGTGGCGCCTGGGCCGCCGCATTCCGTTCGATGTGGAAATCGACAATCGTTTGGATTTCGGAAGCGTGACCATTCAGCTGCACGTAGTGGGAGGCGTGATTCAGGAGGCGAAAATCTATTCGGACTCTCTGGAAACCGACGTTTTCCCGGAAATCGAGGAACTGCTGAAGGGTGCAGCATACAAAAAAGCAAACTTGAGCGGATTGGACTTGAATCAGTTCGAGACAGAGGAAGAGCAGGCAATTGCAGCAAAGGTGATTGAGCAGATTACGCTGCAGATGGAGTAAAGCAGGAGGTAGGATTATGAGCGAATTTCAGTATGATCTGGTGATTATCGGAGCCGGACCGGGCGGATACGAGGCAGCGTATGAAGCGGCAGATTTCGGCATGAAGGTTGCCCTGGTGGAAAAGGATCTGGTAGGTGGAACCTGCCTGAATCGGGGCTGCGTGCCAACCAAAACAATGATGCATTCTTCCGATGCGTATCGGATTGCCACCCAGTCTGCAAATATCGGCGTTTCCGCCGAGGGCGTAAAAGCAGATTTGAACCGCATCATCGACCGGAAGTGCGAGGTTTCCGAGACATTGAGAGACGGGATCATGTTCTTGCTGAAGAAAAAGAAGGTGGATTTCGTAGCGGGAACCGCAAAGGTTACGGACGGGCACACCGTTGAAATCAGCGGAAACGATGAGGTATCGGAACTGACTGCGGCCAACATCATGATTGCCACGGGTTCGGAACCGGCAACTCCGCCGATTCCGGGCGCGGACCTTCCGGGCGTGCTGGACAGCACCGGATTGCTGGAGCTTCGGGGCGAAATCATGAAGGATTTCGTAATCATCGGCGGCGGCGTGATTGGTATCGAGTTTGCAACCATCTACAGCGATCTGGGAACGAATGTTACCGTTGTGGAGGCCATGGATCGTCTCCTTCCAAACATGGACAAGGAGCTGGGTCGCAGCTTGAAGATGAACTTCAAGAACAGAGGCATCGATACGCATACCAACGCAATGGTAGAGAAAATCGAAGAACGCAATGGCCGTCTGGTATGCTTTTACAAGGAGAAGGACAAAGTTCAGGAAGTGGAAGCCGACCACATCCTGATTTGCACCGGAAGACGTCCGGTGACCAAGGGTGTCTTCAGTGAAGAGCTGGAGGAGAAGCTGCTGGGCGCAAGAGGTTTCCTGCAGGTCGACGATTGCTATCGCACGGAGATTCCGTCCATCTACGGAATCGGGGATGCTATCGGCGGAACCATGCTGGCCCACACCGCAACGGCAGAGGGCCGAAATGCGGTGGCAATCATGAACGGCAAAGAGCCGGAAATCAATATGAACGTGGTTGCAGGATGCATCTACACATCTCCGGAAATCGCTTCCGTTGGGCTGACGCAGGACGAAGCGAAGGAAGCGGGCATCGATGTAATTACCAAGAAGTTCCCGACTTCTGCTAACGGCAAGACCATCATCGAGGAGTTGGATCGCGGATTCATCAAGCTGGTTGCCAGCAAGGAAGATCACACGCTGCTGGGTGCACAGCTGATGTGCGGCAGAGCTACCGATATCGTCGGAGAGCTGGCAGTAGCAATTGCCAATGGATTGACCGTTGAAGAAGTGGCAAACACCATTCACCCACACCCGACTTTTGTAGAAGCGGTTTGTGAGGCGGCAAGAGCGTAATGAATCGTGGAAGGGCGGCGGTTTCGGCCGTTGCCTTATGCTGGAAGAATATATTGCAAAGTAAAAGGAAGCGGACTCGCCGCTTCCTTTTACTTTGTATTGGTAATAATAGGTATTGATAGCTTTGGGGTAGGGCACACACCCGTGAGGATGCATGCCGAATAATATTGAAGAACAACTATATGTTATTTGAGCATCTCGTAGGATGTTACATCGAAAGCACCCATGGATGCGAGTATGAGGACCATCAGCACAATCTGTGCACCGGAACCAGCTGAGACCGCGTCCATTGCAACAGTGAATACGATTCCGAGAGCTGCGCTAACTACCAGAATAATCATACCAATTACATTGTACATATTTCTCATAATGATACCTCCTATATTGTATGGTGTATTTAGTTGTCATTGCCGAATTCCTTCGACACCTATAATATACCACCGGCCAATCGATTTGTTAAACTAAACTATTTAATAAAACCTATTAAAATTGTTAATCAATAAACCTATAGAAAATATATATATTAAATCCGTTTAACTGCGAAAGATATCTATTTCTTCTGGTGAAAAACGGGTGTTACACTAGAGACAAAGAGGTATTGATACGACTACGCATATGGAAAGAGTATTTTTGATACAGGAGGAAATAAGAATGGCAGATTATCATCAGATGTGGAAAGATCTCGGAATGGACGTGGACAACCACGATGTCCTGTGCAACGTGCTTCCGGGCGCAATCGGCGACGTGTTCCTGTCCCAGGAAAACAGACCGGAGAAGATGGACTACTTTGATTTCGTATTGGCAGAGGTTCACGGCGTTCGTCCGGCAGAGCTGGTAGATTTTAGAGAAAAAGGCGGAAAGGTATTTGGTACCTTCTGCGCATACGTTCCGGACGAAGTGATTTTCGCTGCGGGCGGAATTGCAACCGGCCTCTGTGCCGGCTCTCAGTTCTGGGTTCCGGGCGGCGAGAAATATCTGCCGGCCAACACCTGCCCGCTGATTAAGGCGATGCTGGGTGCACGGTTCGACAGAACATGTCCGTTCTATCGTCTGGCAGATGTATATATCGGTGAGACCACTTGCGACGGCAAAAAGAAAGCATATGAAATCCTGGGAACCGACGTTCCGATGCACGTAATGGATCTTCCGCAGATGAAGAGAGATAAGGATGTGAAGAAGTGGGCCGAGGAAATCCGGGAACTGAAAGCGCTGGTAGAGAAGGAAACCGGAAACGAAGTTACTCCGGAGAACCTGGCAGAGAATATCAAGAAAATCAATGCCAAGAGATCCGCTCTTAAGAGACTGTACGATCTGAGAAAAGAAAAGAACATTCCAATCAGCGGAACCGACACCCTGCTGATTTCTCAGATTGCATACTACGACGATCCGGAAAGATTCACCCAGATGGTAAATACCCTGTGCGATGAGCTGGATCAGAGAGTGAAAGACGGCGTCAGCGTATTCCCGGCAGGCACCAAGAGAATTCTGGTCACCGGAACACCGATGGCAATTCCGAACTGGAAGATGCACAACTTAATTGAAACCTCCGGCGCTGCCGTTGTCTGCGAAGAGACCTGCACCGGAACCCGCTACTTCGAGAACAATGTAGACGAAAGCGGCAAGACCGTAGACGAGATGATCGACAAGATTGCCGAGAGATACATGGGCATCAACTGCGCATGCTTCACACCGAATACCGGAAGATTCGACGATGTAGTTCGCCTGGCAAAGGAATACGACGTGGACGGCGTCATCGACGTCACCCTGAAGTTCTGCCAGACCTACGACATCGAAGGTGCGACCCTGGAGAAGAGACTGCAGGAGGAGAACATTCCGGTACTGCGCATCGAAACCGACTACACCGATGCAGACGCACAGCAGCTGAAGACCAGAATCGAAGCGTTCTGCGAAGTCATCGGCGAATAACCTATCCCCCATCCTTACACAGGAACATGGACTGCGTCCCCTTCTGGCGGACGCAGTCTCTGTATGTTAGAATAAAACCATGAAACACTACTATATACTATTCAACACCCATACAGATGGGCTGGCCATGTATCAGGCGATAAAAGGAGCCGGCATGTATGCCCAGATTAGTCCGACTCCTCGGGAGCTGTCGGTATGCTGCGGCATTTCTCTATTAATCCATCAAGAGGATATCGATACCATCCGAAAGTTGGCAGAGGAACAGGAGCTGGAATACATCGGAATCGAAGGCTTGGATAACGAATTCAACAACCGGCGCCATCGGTATGGTTAGACGAAAAGAAATTTATTTTTAGGCGAGGAAACTATGAACTACATTGGAATCGACATCGGCTCCACGGCATCAAAAATCTGCATTCTCCGGGAGAACGGGGAACCGGAATTCAAGGTGATGCCCACCGGCTGGAACAGCAAGATTACGTCCGGAATTATTCTGGACGGGCTGACGGAAGAGCTGGGAAGCGTGGAGGATTGCCGGATTGTGGCCACCGGGTACGGGCGGATTTCCGTGGACTACGCGGATAAGGTGATTACGGAGATTTCGTGCCACGGCCGGGGCGGATACGAAATGATTGGGCGGGACTGCTCCATCGTGGACATCGGCGGGCAGGACACCAAATTCATCAACGTGAAGCGCGGCCGAGCGGTTGATTTTCTGATGAACGACAAGTGTGCGGCCGGAACCGGGAAGTTCATCGAGGTGATGGCCAACCGGCTGGGAGTGACTATCGGAGAGCTGTTCGATCTGGCGGCGAAGGGAAAGCCACTGCCGCTAAGTTCCATCTGCACGGTTTTTGCGGAATCCGAAGTCATCAGCTACATGGGCGAGGGCAAGGAGAAGGATGAAATCGCGGCGGGGGTGATCAATTCCGTGGCGGTAAAAGTAGTTGCGCTGATGCAGAGGAAGGAGCTGATGGATACGGTCATCGTTACCGGCGGCCTCAGCGACAATCCGTTCTTCGCAAAACTTCTGTCGGAAAAACTTCACCGGGAAGTTCTGCCCATGGAGAACGGTCGGTACGCCGGCGCCTACGGCGCAGCGATTCTGGCTCGAGAGAAATTAGGACGCTAGCGGGCGACTTTTCAACTTGCAAAAATTTGTGATTATTGATATAATTAATCAAGATTTTTTGTAAAATAATAAAAGGAGAGAAGAAAATATGAATATCGTATGCCTGGATATGGAAGGTGTTCTGGTACCGGAAATCTGGATTGCGTTTGCGGAAGAGGCGGGAATCCCGGAATTGAAGAGAACCACAAGAGATGAGCCGGATTACGACAAGCTGATGAATTACCGGCTGGACATTCTGCGAGAGCACGGCCTGGGACTGAAGGACGTGCAGGCAACCATCGGAAAAATCGATCCGCTGCCGGGTGCCAAAGAATTCTTGGATGAGCTGCGTTCCATTACACAGGTAATCATTCTCAGCGATACCTTCCTGCAGTTTGCACAGCCGCTGATGAAGAAACTGGGATATCCAACCCTGTTCTGCAACGAGCTGGTGATTGGGGAAAACGGAATGATAGATGATTTCCGGATGCGTTGCGAAAAATCCAAGCTGACGACGGTACGGGGCCTGCAGTCTATCGGTTTCGAGACCATCGCGGCGGGCGACAGCTTCAACGACCTGGGAATGATTCAGGCCAGCAAGGCAGGATTCCTGTTCAAGAGTCCGGAATCCATTCAGACGGAGTATCCAGACGTTCCGGCGTACGAAGAGTTTGACGAACTGCTGGATGCCATCAAGAAGGCACTGTAGACTTTTCTTTTACACACGAGAATAAATGGAACCCCGGCGGGAATGAGCGTTTCAGTCCCGCCGGGGCTTTCTTTTGCTGCCGGACCGGGTCTCCCGGGCCGGCTGTTGCTGATTTTACGGGCGGCGGTTTGCGCCCGTAAACGGAAAGCAATGGCTTAGCGGGGAGCCGAGCGCGAACCACCGTTGGAAGGGACCTACGATGTAGGAAATACAAATAGGGAAAGATGTTGCGAAAAAAGACTAAATTGTTATAATCATCTAAACAAGACATATCACTTAGGAAGTAGGTGACAAACATGACCAACACGAAGAAAAGTCTCACTGAATTTTTTGTAGAATTGAGCTGTGTTAGATAATAACATATCCAAAGAATAATTGCCAATGAAATTGGAATCTAAACGCCCCGTCAGCGATTGAAGGCGGGCGGTGGATGTGTTAGAATTTCAGTATCGAAAATCCTGCATGAACGCATTGATAGCCAAGGGAGAGGGCGTATGGGAAGCAAGAACAAGAATCGCACAAAAATAATCGGTGCCGCAGCGGCTGCCGGGGCTGCACTGGGATATACCGCCGTTTGCAATCAGCTTTTTGATTTTACGGTGGCGCGGAAGAGCCTGTGGAGTTACGGCGGAAAGAAAAAGAAGGATGGGAAGGCCAAAGCCGTGCCGCTGGATCGGTACGGGCGGATTCCGGAACAGGACCAAGAGTGGCTGAAGAACCGGGAACAGGACGAATTGGAGATTTGCTCCACCGTGGACGATACACCGCTGTTCGGTCGCTATCTTCGATGCGAGAATCCTAAGCGGATTATACTTTGTGCCCACGGATACCGAACCAACTCCCTGAAGGATTTTGCCGGAGTCGCCCGGTGGCTTCACGAGAACAATTGCGACCTGCTGACAATCGATCAGCGGGGCTGCGGCAAAAGCGGCGGGGAATACATCACCTTTGGTGCCAGGGAGAAGTACGACGTGTTGGATTGGCTGGATTTCATCGAGAGGCATAACAGAAAAGGCCTACCGGTCTATCTGTATGGCGTGTCGATGGGGGCGGCCACCGTGTCCTGCGCTTCCGGCCTGACCCTTCCGCCCAACGTGCGGGGGATGATTGCGGACTGCGGATACACTTCCATGAAGGATATCTGCACCCTTTGCCTAAAAAAATGGTTTCACCTGCCGGCGTTTCCGTTCATGCAGAGCTTTGGCCGGCGATGCCAGCGGAAGGCGCATTTCGGAATGCAGGAAGCGGATGCGGAACACGCCCTTCGGAAATGCCGGATTCCAAGTCTGTTCATCCACGGGACCGCAGACAAATTCGTGCCGCCGTCCCATGCCATTCGGAACTATCAGGCTTGCGGTGCGGCGGATAAAGATATCCTGTGGATTGACGGCGCGGAGCATGCGGTATCCTATTACGAGAACCCGGCGGAATACCGGAGTGCACTCAAGGCTTTTTTCGACCGGACGGAGCACCGGAAGCCGAGAGAAACGGAAGTATAGAAAGTATAGAATAATTAGAACGGAGAGAAGGTATGAGTATAGAAATTCGTCCGGCAAAAGCCTCCGATATGGAGCTTTGTGCCGCTTTGTACAAGGAAATATATAACACCGTTTATCAGGGAATCGTGGATTCTCGGCTAATTACATCCATCAACCAGGAGGACACCGTGCAGCGGATGCGGGGAGACTGGCTGCAGCCGGGGGGCGAATTCTGGATTGCCGAGGAAGTGTCGGAGGTGGGAGAACGCACCTTCCTGGGGTTCACCAGCGGATTGCCGTCGCCGGAGGTTTTGGGCGCCTTCTGGCTGGAAAAGCTGTTCCTGACGGAAGCGGCTCGGGGCAAAGGTCTGGGCCGGAAACTGATTGAGCACATGGGACGCTGCGCGAAAACCCAGGGATACGGTCAAATGGTAATAGATGTCTTCAAGGGAAACGACAATGCAGAGCAGATGTACCGCCATCTGGGGGCGGAGCTGATCAGCGAGGAGTATCCGGAGGAAATCAACCTGTTCCCGATTAAAGCGAAGTTGCTTTCCTGGGACGATCTGAGCATTTTTGAAGAAGAATAGCCCTTCGTCCATTTCGACCTGAAGGCCTACGAGTAGTCCAATGACGGAACCATGAGCGATACGATTCCGGCGGACGAGGACATCGCTAAGAGCCTAGCCCAGCTGCCGAAGGTGGAATAAAAACGACAATCCCGAAAAGGAAACGCAAAAAAAGAGCGGAACGATCCATTTCCATTCCGCTCTTTCGGGTATTTGATTACTTTGTTGATTCCTTTCGCTCCTTAATATAAGCTTGCAGTGCTGCTTCGGAATCAAGACCGGTTTCCTTGAGTGCTACTTTCACCGGAAGGTATCCGGATTCAAACATTTCAAGGATCGTATCTATGCGGCCTTCTTCACGACCTTCCGCGAAATAAGCTTTGTATTTTTCTTCCAGCAACATATAAACCCTCTCCCATCGTACATTATTTCGGGATTTAACGACCTCGTTCTGAATTCGATCGGTGAGCGGTGTATCCGGATTTTCTCCGCGGAGGTAGCGGAGAAAGCCTTGCAGTTCCGGGGACATGCCCGGAATTGTACTCTTGGCATTGATGAACACCTTAACCGTACCGTCAGCCAGATGAAGATCCGATGATTCCTGACAGATGTTCTCAAAGGTATATTTCGGAAATCCTTTCCCGAACAAGTCAAAGGTGTTAATGAAAATAATGTAGCTCGTTTTCAGCTCATCGTATCCTGCTCCGGAGCTAATCATATTTAAATCAACGGTACCTTGGTAATAGCGACTTCGCTTCGGCAGATTTCCGGTATTGGAGGTCTGCATTTCGATATTGTATGCAGTGCTGAGATCGTCTTCAAAGTAGACATCCAGGCGAACCCCTTTCTGCTCCAATGCGAGATCGATGGATTTCTGAGTTTCACTGTAAGCCACTTTGCCAACCTTTCGGTCCAGCAGCAGTTCCACCAACTCTTTGCAAATGTCCGGATTGTTCTGCATAATATTGCAGAACAGAAAATCATCGGTAAACGACAATTCTTTGTAGGTTTTGTACTTCCTTCTCGTACTCATTTATTCCTCTTTTCTTTATTATAAATCAAATATAGTTCCTGTCAAATCTTAATGGCAAACACTGAAATTATATTGGACTCGAAATAACGGTGCGCGCGCGTATGTTTCTGAAATTTCATGGTTCCATCCTATCAGAAATAGTTTTAATCACAATATGTTTAGAACAAAAAGGACTGAAACCACCGATAAAAAAACTATACAACCTTGTTTTTAAACTCGAGGAAGCAACCCAACGAAAATCGCAAGAAAAGAAAAAAATCAAAAAAGAGAATCGGACGCATCCGATTCTCTTAGGTGTGTTCCGCATAATCGGAGATACACCGCAATTCACATCATTTGGTTAAATGTATAATAGCATCTGCTTTAAGTCGCAGCCAAAACCCATCACCACATATGTCTCGCAAAGGTGCGCGCCTTGGTCTCAATTCCCGGCACATTTAAGATGGCTCCGGGGTCGTTGGCGGTTTCCACGATGGCAAATCGCCCCGGCAAGATGAAGTTTTTGTTAAAGCAGAAGGCTCCCAGAATCTGCTCCGATACGATATCGCCGCCGCTGTAGCCGGAAACCACCAGACTGTAGATTCTTTTTTTACTAAAATCATGGGTCCGGAACAGTGCAGTGAGCCGGTTGACCATAGCGGTGAGGTTGGCGCTCAGGGCATCGTTGTAATTCGGTGAAATCAGCATGACCGCATCGCTGCGGAGGATGGCGGGAAAAACCTTCTCCGTCATGATTCCGCCGTAAAAGCAATCTTCCTTCTCGCCGAAGTGACGGCAGGTCTCGAAGGCGCAGCCGCGGCAATCCTGAATGAAGCCGTTCCGGAGGGACACCTCTTCCACCACGGTATCCTTTGGCAAATTACGCCGAATCATATCCCACAGAAGAAGCGTGTTGGAGGTTTTTCGGGAACCGGAATGGATGGCGGCAATATGAAGCGGGGCCGCAGACGTGGCGTCATCCGGATAGCACCACCCGGCATCGGTCAGATCGAAGTCCAGGACCTTTCGCATTAGATTTTCCACCTGAAGGGCGTAGACTTCTTCTACCGACTTTCCCGTGATTTGGCTCAGGACCCGGAAGTTCGCCAGGGTGCCGGTGGCTTCCACCAGGGGTTTTCCGGGAAAGGTGCAGCCCGAACTGTTGGCGGAGAAGGCCATGCGGCGGGCTAATGCTTTGGTGTACAGGTCGCTGGCGCCGTCCACGATAATTCCTCCCACGGAACCGTCCAGGCAGTGGGGATGGAGTCGGAAGGCTTCCAGCAGTCGGTAGTATTCCAGGTTGACGCCGGATTCCGAGAGGCAGATGGCGAAAATCACCTTTTTTCCGGGCATGGGAATATCCTCCAGTTCGGAGACTTTTTCCACCAGGGTAACCCGGATGCCTTCCGCTTCCAATCGGGTCAGGCAGTCTCCCAGCACCTGTTCCATCCGGCCGATTCGTCCCAGCATCTCGCAGATGGGACGAATTACCAGAAGTTCTTTTGGCTTGTTATTATGAATCTCATTATCGGATTTCGCAGAGGTTGTCATAAGCGTTTCGAATCCTTTCGTAAAGCTCTTCCGGAAGGTCCAAATCCTCCCATTCCCAGCCGCCTTTCGTAAGGCGGTTTTTCATTCCCAGAAATGCACCCCGCTCCCAGGTACCCAGGTACAGGGAGCCGTAATGCCATTCACCTCGGAGTGTGAGAAGGATGGACAGTGCGGCAGAGGAAAGGGCCGGTGCGATGTAGGGTTTGAAACCCAGGTCCCGGACAGCGATGTTGGCCCGAACTGCCTGTTCCGTCAATTCTCGGGAAAGGGCATCGTCGTATCGGTCAATGCTGTTGGCAATCACCAGGTCTTTCCCGTGTGGACCGAAGGCCCGTCCTTCCGTGAGATAGGAGGCGAAACGGGAATCCTTGGAGGCGTAGTATTCCGCTCTTTTGTGCATGACTCCAAGACCGTATCCCTGAATCTGCCATGGCTCCAGCCCGGATTCATTCAGGAACGCCGCGCACAGGTTGTCCACCGGATCGCTGACCACGCATACCAGCCCCTGATACCGGGCATTTCGTGCCAGTCCGGCATAGTGGCGGATGATATCCCGGTTGGCATCTAATTGAGCCATGCGCACGTCCGCTTTGGAGCCGGGCTCCACCGGCGGAATCCCTCGGCTGGCACAGAAAATCAGCACATCTCCGGTAAAGAGTTCGTCTTCCGGCACCACCAACACGGACGGAAGCGCGGGCCCCTCGAAGGGGTATCCAATCTGATTCATTTCCATTTCCAGCCGTGCGGTGTTTTCTTTCCGAATATCGCAGATGCCGATGGACTCGATTACATCGCTTCCCAGAAGCTTGAGGCCGATGAGCATGGTGGTGCCCACATCCCCCAGCGCCACGATATTCACCCGAGCTTTGGTGCCCGGGATTACCGGACACTTTCGCAGGGAGAGGGGTTCTTTTACCAGATCATGAATATGCATTGTCTATTCCTCCAATTCACATTCTCGGTACAGGCTCAGGCGCTGCGCCTTCCGGATATCGCTTTCCACGTACTGGGACGGGGAAAGGTGCTCATCGTATTCCAGGTCGGCCCCCAGCATCGGCATCCGCGGATTGCTGATGATGGCTCCCAGCCGCCGGATGGTCAGCTTCTTGCCGAAGGTGGCCTGATACTCCTGCTCCAACACCTGAAGGATATCCCGGGCGTTCTCCAGGCAGGTCATGGAGTATTTGTAAATGTGCTCCAGATTCTTTCCGCCCACGAAGTTAAAGCTGGTGTACGGCAGGATAAAATTAACGGAGCGTGACGCGGAACCGTCCGGCCGTTCGATGCTGTCCCCGCCGATGAACGGGTAGCAGTCCCGCTCATTGAGCCACATGGAGATGGTCGGAATGAAGTAGGCCGATTCCACCTCCCGGCCTCGCACGCTCATGGTGTCCCGGGCGTTCCCCGTAAGGAGGCCTACTATGATTTTGTGCACGTCGATATTCTGTGCTCGAAGAATCGGGTCGATGTTGTTCATGCGCTGTCCCTTATGGAGCAAATCATCGATGAGAATCACCGGCCGGTTAAAGGATTTCAGCATCCGTGCCTGATTTTTTAGAGATGGATAATTTTCCGATGCGCCCACGGTAAAGCCGGACAGGTCGTTTCGGAAATACTTCTCTGTGTACAGTGCTTTCGTTACCGTGTTGGGAACGGCCACATCGGACAGCGCTTTTCCGAACGGTACCGCCAGATACGGTCCGCGTTTCTGTGTCGGATCCGGAACGGTGGATACCCCGTTGTCCAGTGCCACCAGATCCACAATCTTGCTGTACACCGCACTGGTATTAAAGGAAATTACCAGTTTTCCCGGGAACATCTGGGTAAAGGTGTTCAACAGCCGGTTGTGGGCATCGTCGATGGTCTTCTGAACTTTTGGAATCTTGTTCAGCGGCGATTTAATGACCGTCTCCACATCCCGGAAAATGACAATCGGGTCGGTGAGGTCTACCGCATACACCGGATGAGCAGCGGTATCCGAAATATTTACAAAACCCTGTCGGCGCAGCGCCTCGATGGTGGCACCGCTGTAACCGCTTGGGTCAATCGGATGGTAGACCGCATAGGCGTAGTCCTTAGCCAGCAGACCGGTGAGCAGTTCCGTCAGAAGAATCTGGTTCAAATTGCTGACGGAGCGGTTGGCGTTCGCGTAGAATGCGCCGATAACCGCAATACCTCCGTGTGCCTGATTTCGAATGGTGGCAGTAATCTTCGGATCCTGGAACTCCGTCAGCAAATCGTGGGTCTCAAATCTTCGTGCCGCTGCAAAAGCGGAAACTTTTCGGTTCTTATGTCCGCTCTCCACGTAGAGGGTCTGGGTGTCTTCGTGGGAGAGGTAGTTCCACAGGGCGTCAAAAGCGTAGCCTCGGCCGCTCAGCTCCTCTCGCATATTGGCGATGGCCGCGTAGTTGTCGTGCTTGTAATCGCTGATTTTCAAATCCTGTGCCTGCAGTACGTGTTTGTACGCCGGCTCTCTGGAATAGAGGTTGTGGTCGTAGATATAGTTCTGCACAATCGGGTCCAGCAGGTTGGAAATATCTCGCCCCATATCGATATTGTCCCGAATTTTGGTGGAACTGATATCTTCGTAGTATTTCTTTAGCTTCAGGTGAATAACCTCTCCCGTAATCGGATAGGCTTCCCCGGTTTCAGCCTCCATATTCTTGGCATCTCGTGCGAAGATGATGTGGTTAAAAGAATGGATGGAGTTTTCGCAAGGCTCCAACCGGTAGCAAGAAGCGTTCTTCACCACATCGGAGCCCATTGCAATGTAGACCTCCTGATTCGGAAACAGGCTGCGCAGTTCCGCCAAATCCTCTGGATTGGCAATGTTGACGGAAATGTCATCCGGGAAAACATAGAGGTTCTCTTCATCGGCGATGGACATGGTGAGAATTTCTTCTCGCAGCATGTGGGGCAGGGTCTTCTTGGACCAGGAGAATTCGTCGATGGCCAGATATACCTGATACCCCATGTTTCGGATGGTGGTGGCAATGGCCTTGTGCCCCAAGCTGAACGGGTCGAAGGTTCCCGGGAAGAACGCAATCTTCTTCGTTTCCGGGAAATGGAAGTCGCCCACCTCCGTCTGGTATTCCGATATGAAGCGATAGATGTTCAGCAGTCCGGCAGAGTTATTGTAGAACTGCAAATCATCCCGCTCCTTGGCGGAAAACGGGATAATGGTTACCAGCCGCTTGAAGCAGCGCGCCGCGAGGTCGTGCTTCTGTTCCGGGGTAAGCTTTTCGCTATGGAAGATTCTTTCGCCAATCATGCGGAAGGCTTCCTGAGAGATCGGCGCACGGTAATAGGCAAAACCCTTCAGAAGGAGTCCCAGCAGTCGGGATGTCCGGGTTTCCATGACGCCGTCCTTTTCTTTGAATTTGTAGATACTGCATTCTTCCAGAATGACGGCAATGGTCTGGAGAGCCGCACAGGCGGAACGCTCCACGCCGTTGTTCAGCATTTTCTCCAGTTCGTCGATTACCTCATCCAGCTCCTTTGGCGGAAGATACAGGGTGATGATGCCCAGCACCTTCGGCAAGGACCGGCTGAACTGGTAATCCTCGATTTCCAATCCGTTGAAAATTTCAATCATCAGCTCGTTGGCCTGATCCGATGTGAGATCCGGCAGGATTTGGAACAGAACCTGAGCCGCATATCGGCGAACCGTGACGGTTTCACTGTTCTTAATCAGGTTGGCCAGGTGAATCGCAATCTGAAGGATGCGGGCCTGTCCCACCTCGGTATGCACCGATTCCAGCATATAACGGATGTTGGCCATCTTTCGGTTCCAGGAAGTGCGGGTTTTCAGATTGTCCAGGAACATGGTGGACAGCTCTTTGTCGGTAAGGGTTTTTCCCGACAGCCCCAGGATATCCCTCCGGCGGATATCCGTGAAGTTGTCCATGGTATCGCCGAAATAGTGATCCATCACGTCCAAGGTAATCAGGTCCACATCCTGGGAGAAGGAACCCAGCATATTCTTGGAAAAGAAGCGGATGGTCTGAATAAAGGAGTCCGGGCACCAGGACGGATTGATTCGAAGGGCGGTAATCATCAAAACGACAATTCGCGCTTCCGATACATCGTCCGAATCGTAATATTTCTCCAGCACATCGAAATAGAAGTGCCGGCGTGCCGGATTGCAGTTGTTCAGAGCAGATTCTACGTAGAAGTCCGCACAGGAAGTAATCCATTTCCGGTGATGGTCGGTCACTTTGTAATCCGGGTTCAGTATTTTTATCAGAAAGGATTCAAACTGATAGATGTTGGTGGAAGTGATGTTGGGCGAAGGGACATCCTTCGGCAGTTCTTTTTTGTACTCTTCCCGGTAATTTGCCACGATGCGGCCCATGAGTACCGCCGCCTGCTCTCGAATGTCGCTGGCCTGATGAGCCAACATTTCGTACAGAAAATTCAGGGTCAGGTTTTTCTGATCCTCGGACATGTAGGTGGAGTACTCTCCCAGAAGAGTGATGTAGGTACGGGTGTCCTTCCAGCGCTGACAGCTGCGAGCGGATTCGATCAGGCTGGCGAACTGTTCCGGATTACTGAATCGGCTCATCACCCGAATGTTATGGCCGATGGCCCGGAATTTCAGCTCCTGCACCACCTCATCGTTTCGGAGCAGAGCCGGGCGGAGGCGCAGTGGAATCGGTTTCTGAATGCACTGCTCATCGAAATGTGCGGTGGCATCTTTCGGAATATCCACGGAAACTCCGTTCTCAATCATCAGGTCTTCGAAATCCTTCAGTTTGGCGTAGACTTTTACGTAGCGATGGCGCTTGGCGGCATCCACGTTGTCCAGCTTGTTCAGGATGACATCGAACGCTTCCTTGAGGGAATAGAAGTGAATGACTTCCCGGTCCTTCACTCGGGTGCTCTTTACGCGGAAATCCGCATAGATGAGCAGCAGGGATTCCACGGAAAGGTTCTCCAGTTCCAGGTCCCAGGTGGAGTGATTGGCGGCGATGTGCGCAATGGTGGGAAGGGCATTCCGGCTGAGACAATAGTTGGTGTAGTAGTAATGAAGATACGGTACCCGCTTTTCTTCGAATGGGCGGCAGCCGTATTTCCCGATGTCATGCATGGCAGCGGCACCGGAGATGATGCCCAGATCCACCGGCATCCCTACCTGGTGCAGCTGATATGCCATATACATGGCAACGTAATGCACACCGCTGATATGACCCAGGGTGTTGTACGGTGTAATATCGATGCCAATGCGCATGAATTCGTAGATGTACTTGTTGCGAATCATCTTGTGCATCTTGGTGTATTCCGGATTGAAGTGGCCGGCTGCAATCTGAACATCGCTGAGCAGGCGAAGATCCTTTGTGGGATCGAAAGGAAGGGTTTTCTGTTCATATATGAATACGCCGCGCATCAGCTGGAGCAGGTTGTTCCGCTGCTGGCGGAAAGCGTCGGCATCCGCCGGCCCCGGAAGATGGGGGAACAGCTGATTCCGAAGAAACATGTAGCAATGCTGCAGCCAGCCGTCCTCCGGTTCCGAATTGCCGGTATGGAGGTGGTTTTTCCACACGGCCAGAATCTCCGGTGTGTGAATTCGTCCGGTTTCATCGCCGCGGTCAATTAGGTCGTAGGCCATGGCCTTGAACAGGTCTCGTGACCGATTTACCTGATCCTTGGTCAGACCTTCGCCATGCATGTACCCTCGATCCAGATAAGCACCGGTAATCTCGTTGTACAGAATATCTGCATTGTTTTCACTAAATAACATAAAAGCCCTCTCTCTGCTCGATATCACCGAGCGATGCGGCCTCCTCCCCCCGCGGAGAAGGCGCGTTTTTCTAAGCAACCATATAAGTAAGTAAAATTATTCCCGATTCGCCATGGCCAACGCCATGGTGAGCAGTTCACCTGCCGCATCGAATTTGGATTGAATCGGCAGTTCCCGTACCAGATCCTTGGTGATTACCGTAATCACGTTGGTGTCGGTACCGAATCCGGCCCCTTCCGTCCGCAGGCTGTTGGCGGCAATCATATCCAGTCCTTTTCGTTCTAATTTTTCCCGGGAATTTTTGATGAGGTTCTCCGTTTCCATGGAGAACCCGCAGAGGATTTGGTCTGCCCGGCGAATTCCGGCAACGTCCTTTAGAATATCCTTGGTTCGGGTAAGGGGAATGGACATGTCCTCGTCCTTCTTCTTGACCTTCTGATCGTATGTCACTGCCGGAGTGTAATCCGCAACGGCGGCAGCTTTAAATACGAAGTCAGCTTTCGGCACCTGTTCCAGAACCGCGTCATGCATCTCCTCGGCGTCGGTAACCGGAATGAATTCTGCGTGTGCCGGCGGCTGAAGAGCAGTAGGACCGGAAATCAAGGTGACTTCCGCGCCGCGGAACGAAGCGGCCCGTGCCAGCGCGTATCCCATCTTTCCGGTGGAGTGGTTGGTGATGTATCGCACCGGGTCGATGGATTCCTGCGTTGGACCGGCAGTAACCAGAACCCGTTTCCCGGCAAAATCCTTGTCGCAGGCCAGGAGGTACAGAATTTCTTCCAGCAGCACCTCCGGTTCCGGCATTTTTCCCGGACCGGAATCGCCGCAGGCCAGGTGGCCGTTGGCCGGATTCATAATGTGGAATCCGTATTTCCGGAGAATCGCCATATTATCCTGAGTAATCGGATTTTCATACATGGCAGTGTTCATGGCCGGCGCCACCAGCTTCGGACACTTCGCTGCCAGAAGAACGGTGGTGAGCATATCGTCGGCCAGACCGTGGGCCGCCTTTGCCATGAAGTCGGCGGTGGCCGGCGCCACGCAGATCAAATCTGCGGCTTTCGCCAAAGAGATGTGTTCCACATCGTATTTGAAATTTCGGTCAAAGGTGTCCACCGAAACCCGGTTGTTGGTCAGGGTTTCAAAGGTGAGGGGTGCGATGAACCGAGTGGCGCTCTCGGTCATGATGACGTGCACATCGGCGTGCTGTTTCTTCAAAGCGCTGGCCAGCATGGCACTCTTATATGCTGCGATGCCACCGGTAATGCCCAGCAGCACGGTTTTTCCCTGTAGCATAGTGAATTTCCTTTCAGTAATCGATTCGGCAGAGGGTTGCATCCCGAACTGCCGGAACATGTTGAAATATAAACCTTTTTTTACAAATATATTATAACCATCGGGGGAGCGGGGTGCAATGATTGATAGGGAATGGACAAATTGACGGGGTGAAAGCGCTTCCTTCACGAAAAATCGAAAGAAAAGGGCAAAAAACCCGAAAAATAAAGCAAAAATCCCTTGCGCACAGGGTTTCATGCTGATATAATTATAAAGCTATTTGGGTAATGGACTAAGCCGTGCCCGGATGGACATTCACAGAAAGAGGAGAGACAACATGAAGGAAGGAATCCATCCTGATTATAAGGAATGTAAAGTTACTTGCGCATGTGGTAATACATTTATGACACTGTCCAACAACTCCGAGATGAGAGTGGACGTTTGCTCTGAGTGTCATCCGTTCTTCACCGGTCAGCAGAAATTTGCAAACCGTGGCGGACGTATCGAAAAGTTCAAGAACAAGTACAACCTTTAGGGAACGAACGAGTAAGGGGGATGCTGTGGGAGAGACTGCAGCATCCCTTTTTCGTATGACTGTATTTTATACGGATGTGGGATGTGATATAATGGCAAAGAGCGTGATTTTCTTGTAACGACAGCAGATGACGCGCCGGAAGACCGGAAGAAATGTTATCGTTTTTTTACATATATAATATAGAGGAAAAAGATTATGTTTGACAAATTGGATTTTACCGTAGACAAGTACGAGGAGCTGGCAAAAAAAGTTTCCGACCCGGATATCATTTCCGACCAGCCGACATGGCAGAAGTACATGAAGGAAATGGGCGAAATGGAGCCGATTGTGAAGGAATACAAGCACTACAAGGATATGAAGCAGGAGCTGGAGGATTCCAAGGAAATCTTCGAGATGGAAGACGATGAGGAACTCCGGGAGATGGCTCGGGAAGAAATCAAGGAACTGGAAGCGGGCATCGAGAAATCCCAGGAGGAGCTGAAGATTCTGCTGTTGCCAAAGGACCCGAACGATGAGAAGAACGTTATTCTGGAAGTTCGTGCCGGCACCGGCGGAGACGAGGCGGCGCTGTTCGGCGGCGACCTGATGAGAATGTACCTGCGCTATGCAGAGAGAAGAAGATGGAAGACGGAAATCATCGACTTGAACGATACCGGAATCGGCGGTGTGAAGGAAGCGGTTATCATGATCAAGGGTAAGGGCGCGTACTCCCGTCTGAAGTTCGAGAGCGGCGTGCACCGGGTACAGCGTGTGCCGGAGACGGAGTCCAGCGGACGGATTCACACTTCTGCCGCATCCATCGCGGTGCTGCCGGAAGTAGATGACGTGGAAGTGAAGATTGACCCGAACGACGTCCGGGTGGATGTGTACCGCGCTTCCGGTAACGGCGGACAGTGCGTTAACACCACGGACTCAGCGGTTCGTCTGACCCATATTCCGACCGGACTGGTGGTAACCTGCCAGGATGAGAAATCCCAGATTAAGAATAAGGACAAAGCTTTCAAGGTATTGAAGGCCCGTCTGTACGACCTGATGCTCCAGGAGCAGAACGACAAGATTTCGGCAGAGCGCCGGAGCCAGGTGGGAAGCGGAGACCGTTCCGAGCGAATCCGGACGTACAACTTCCCGCAGGGTCGTGTAACCGATCACAGAATTAACGTGACAATCTACAAATTGGAAAACTTCCTGGATGGAGATTTGGACGAAATTATCGACGCTCTGATCACCCATGACCAGGCAGAGAAGATGAAGAGCTTCTAATGGATACCGAAAGACTTGAGATTACAGAAAAAAATATCGCTCATGCCGGCGAGATCATCCGGCGAGGCGGACTGGTAGCGTTTCCCACAGAGACGGTGTACGGCCTGGGGGCCAATGCGCTGGATGCGGATGCGGTTCGGTCGGTGTACGAAGCCAAAGGCCGTCCCAGCGATAATCCCATGATCGTTCACATTGCGGAGATGGGACAGCTGGCGGATGTGGCGTCGGAAATTCCGGCAGTGGCGGTGCCGCTGATTCAGGCTTACTGGCCGGGACCGATTACCTTTATCATGAAAAAGGCCGAGGGCGTGCCGATGGTGACTACCGGAGGATTGGATACCGTGGGAATTCGCATGCCCCTCAGTGAGGCGGCCAGAGATTTGATTCGGGCGGCAGAAAGACCGATTGCGGCGCCCAGCGCCAACCGGTCCGGCAGACCCAGCCCGACCCGATACGAAGATGTGCTGGAGGATATGGACAGCCGGATCGATGCGGTTCTTCTGGGAGAAGACTGCGAGGTGGGCATTGAATCCACGGTGCTGGACCTTACCGGGGAAGTGCCGATGATTCTGCGGCCGGGATATATCACGAAGGAAATGCTGGAGTTTACTTTGGGAAGCGAAGTGAAATACGACCCGGCGCTGTTCGTGGATCCGATGCATCGCAGCGAGGGGGAAGAGTTCCACCCGAAGGCACCGGGAATGAAGTATCGTCACTATGCGCCGAAGGCGGAAGTGAAGATTATCGAAGGCGACGATGACGCTGCGGTGGAGCGGGAAATCGAAGAGCAGCTGCGACTGTGCAAATACGCTCGGCAGAAGGCGGTGGCGCTGAATTACGGCCGGGACAGTAAGGCCGCGGCGAAGGATTTTTTTGCCCGTCTGAGAGAATTGGATCGGGAAGATGTAGATGTGATTCTAGTTCGGGCCCTTCCGGAAGAAGAACTGGGGTTCTCGGTGATGAACCGGATGCTCAAGTCGGCAGGGTACGACGTGATACATGTGTAGGAGGTGGAAGAAATGATTATTGCGATTGGATGCGACCACGCGGGTTATCCCCTGAAGGAAGCGGTCAAGGAGAAGTTGATTGCGGAAGGTCACGAAGTGCTGGATATGGGCACGAATTCTACGGAATCGGTGGATTACCCGATTTACGGAAAAGCCGTCGGAGAAGCGGTGGCTTCCGGTAAGGCGGAGCGGGGAGTTGCAATCTGCGGGTCCGGTATTGGAATTTCCATCGCCTGCAACAAGGTGAAGGGCATTCGCTGTGCGCTGTGCACTTCCGTGGAGATGGCGGAGATGTGCCGGAGACACAACAATGCCAACGTAATTGCCATGGGCGCTCGGATGATCTCTCAGGAGCTGGCTTTTGAAATGATCGATACATGGATGAAGACGGAATTTGAGGGCGGAAAACACCTGCGCCGAATCAATATGCTGGAAGAGATTTAATCGGAGGAAAGTAATGGCAAGAGAAGGAAAGGTTTATGTATTCGATCATCCGCTGATTCAGCACAAGGTTTCGCTGATGAGAAAAACATCCACGACCGTAAAGGAATTCCGGGAGCTGGCAACCGAGGTGGCGATGCTGATGGGTTTTGAGGCAACTCGGGATCTGGCGCTGGAGGATGTGGAAATCGAAACCCCGATGTGCACCACACAGGTGAAGATGCTGAAGGGAGAAGATATCGCCATCGTTCCGATTTTGCGGGCCGGACTGGGGTTCGTGGATGGAATGCTGGCACTGGTGCCGAACGCAAAGGTCGGTCATGTGGGGCTGTACCGGGATCCGGAAACCCACAAGCCGGTGGAATATTACTGTAAGCTGCCGGTGGATATTGAGAAGAGAGAGTGTTTCGTGGTGGATCCGATGCTGGCAACCGGCGGAAGTGCGATTGCAGCCATCGACTTCATCAAGAAGAGAGGCGCTACCAATATCAAGTTCATGTGTCTGATTGCGGCACCGGAGGGAATAGAGGCGCTCCACACCGCACATCCGGATGTGGACATCTACATTGCGGCAAAGGATGAATGCCTGAACGAAAACGCTTACATCCTTCCGGGCTTGGGCGATGCGGGAGACCGCCTGTACGGAACGAAGTAGGGAATAAAAAATATAGAGGACGATGATTTTCTCGGGACTGTCGGACGGGGGCGGTACGGGGAAATTAAAATAAAATTCAATATGTGATGATTGGTTATTTGAAATGTAGAGGGAAGCACGCATTTTACTTTTAACTAATAATAGGGAACCCAGAGCGTCGGCGGATGCCCCGGGTTTTCTGTTGCACGATTTCATGAATTGGAGGAGAACATGAAAGGGTACATCACAGACAAGACGAAACTTCGCAGAAGGGTATTTGAAGAGGTGGCAAGGCTGGCCTACGAAGGAGGCGGCCCGGAGCAGCTGGACGACCTGCCGTACAAGATTATTTCCGGAGAGAACGAGCCTTTCCGGGACAGCATTTTCCTGGAGAGAGCCATCATCGGCGAACGCCTTCGGGTGGCGATGGGGATGTCGCTCCGGAAAATCAACGAGCATGCCAACACATCAAAGGGCGTGGATGAGAGCATGATTGCCGAGAAATACTATGAACCGCCGCTCATCGATATCATTCGGTTCGCCTGCAACTGCTGTCCGGATGGCGTGACGGTGACCAACGGATGTCAGGGATGCCTGGAACATCCGTGCAAGGAGGTTTGCCCGAAGGATGCCATCACCATTCAGAAGGACGGACGGTCCGTCATCGATCCGGACAAGTGCATCAAGTGCGGCCGCTGCGTTCAGGTGTGCCCGTTCAACGCCATCGTAAAGCAGGAGCGCCCTTGTGAGAAAGCCTGTGGAATCAACGCCATCCACAAGGATGAGTACGGTCATGCGGAAATTGACCAGGAAAAGTGCGTTTCCTGTGGCATGTGCCTGAACTCCTGTCCGTTTGCCGCTATCGTGGATAAGGGTCAGATCTATCAAACCATCAAAGCAATGCAAGACGATGCACCGGTTATCGCTATGGTGGCACCGTCCATCGCCGGACAGTTCGGAAAAGAACTGACCGACACCAAGATGAAAGAAGCTTTCGGCAAGCTGGGATTTGCGGATGTCGTGGAAGTTGCCGTAGGTGCGGATCTGTGTACCATCCAGGAAGCGGAGCATTTCATGCACGACGTGCCGGAAAACCTGCCGTTCATGGGCACCAGCTGCTGCCCGGCGTGGTCCATTATGGCAAAGAAGCAGTTCCCGGAATTTGCCGGAAACATTTCCATGGCGTTGACGCCGATGGTACTGAGTGCCCGCCTGGCGAAAAAGCTACATCCGGAGTGCAAGGTGGCATTCATCGGACCGTGCCTGTCGAAGAAGCAGGAAGCCAGCCGCCGGAGCGTGAAGAGCTACGTGGATTTCGTATTGACCTATGAAGAGGTTGCCGGAATGTTCGCCGCGAAAGGGGTGGACTTCGGCGCAATACCGGAAGGAGAGGAACTCCGCCGCGCCAGCAGCGACGGCTACGGTTTCGCCCGCAGCGGCGGCGTAGCGGAAGCGGTGAAGAAGCGCTTGGAAGAAGTGGATCCGGATCGGGAAGTTCTGATCGAGCGCGCCGAGGGCTTGGACAACTGCCGTAAAATGCTGATGCGGGCAAAAGCCGGAAAGCTGAACGGATATCTGCTGGAAGGAATGGCCTGCCCGGGAGGTTGTATCGGCGGGGCCGGAACCCTACTGGCGCTGAACCGCGCGGATTATCAGCTGGGTGTGTCCGAGAAGGAAGCCGGCGTTCTTCGCTGCTCCGAAAGTCGATATGCGGATATGCTTCCGGGATTGGAGCATTTGGGCGAAGAGGTGGCTCGTATCGAGGAAGAAGTTCGGACGCAGGGAGACGACTAATCGGAAACGTTCGGGTAAAAACAATTGTGTTTTTACCCGAAAACTTCCGAAAAATATGTTGACATCATACAAATGCGGTGATATATTGTAATAAATTACAACACAAAGAGGATGGAACAATGACTACATTTCTTAGAAACAGATCTCACAAGCAGGCCTACTATTACCTCTTCTCCTAACTGAAGAGGTGATTTTGTTGCGATGTGGGTTCAGAAATCCGGAAATGAAGTATTCAGGCTTCGCGGCAAAATGCTGCGGAGCCTTTTATTTTGCCCCGGGAATGTGATAGAATAATGTCATCGTTTCGAAGGATAATTTTATTATGATAGATTGAGAAGGAGAGAGAAAATGTTTCAGATTCCAGACAATGTGAGCAAGTACGATAACGTGTTCGACGTACTTCAGGAAAGAGGATTGATTGAACAGTGTACCAATCCGGAGGCATTGAGAGACCTGCTGGGCCGGGAAAAGATTAAGTTCTACATCGGTTTCGATCCGACTGCGGATTGCTTGCATGTGGGACACTTCATCCAGATTATTATCATGCTGTACATGCAGAAATACGGACACACTCCGGTTATTCTGCTGGGCGGCGGCACCGGTGAAGTGGGCGACCCTTCCGGTCGAAGCGACATGCGTCAGGTGATGACCATTGATACCATCGACGATAACTGCAGAGCGTTCAAGAAGCTGTTCGAAAGATTCTTCGAGTTTGACGATGAGTGGAAATACGAGGGCAACGGCGGCGTATACGTTCCGGGACATCAGAACAGAGAGCCGCTGGAAGGAAAGGCTGTCAGCGTGAACAATGCGGAATGGATTCGGAAAGCGAAGTACACCGAGTTCGCCAGAGAAATCGGTACGCAGTTCAATGTAAACACCATGCTGAGAGCGGAGTGCTTCAAGAGCAGAATGGATCGGAACGAGGGTCTGTCCTTCTTCGAGTTCTGCTACATGACACTGCAGGCATACGACTTCATGGTTATGGCAAGAGACTTTGACCTGAAGGCACAGTTCGGCGGAAACGACCAGTGGTCCAACATCATCGCCGGCGTGAATCTGACCCGCAAGGCGTGCGACAAGGAAGTATACGGCATGACCTTCGGACTGCTGACCAACAGTGAAGGCAAGAAGATGGGCAAGACCGCAAAGGGTGCGCTCTGGCTGGATGAGAACAGAGTATCTCCGTACGAGTTCTTCCAGTACTGGAGAAACGTGAACGATGCGGACGTGAACAAGTGCCTGAGAATGCTGACCTTCCTGCCGATGGAAGAAGTGAACAGACTGTCCGCACTGGAAGGCTCCGAAATCAATAAGGCGAAGGAAATCCTGGGCTACGAGGTAACCAAGTTGGTTCACGGCGAGAAGGCAGCGCAGGAAGCGCTGGAAGCATCCCGCAAGGTATTTACTAGCGGAAACGCTGCTGCGGCAGAGAACATTCCGAGCGTGGAGATGGAGCGTTCCGTATTTGAGGGCGAAGGCATCGGCCTGGCGGCACTGGCCAAGGAACTCAAGCTGGTATCCAGCAACAGTGAAGCATTCCGCATGATTGAGCAAGGCGGCTTCAAGATCAACGACGAGAAGGTTGTGGACAGAAAGCACCAGGTAACGCTGGAGGACTTCAAGGATGACAAAATCATCATTCAGAAGGGTAAGAAGAAGTTCATCGCAGTGGTGCTGAAGTAATTGAAGAGAATTGCGTGTAGTGAAAGCCGCCCGACAGGGTTCGAACCTGTCGGGCGGCTTTTGTGGTGTGGCGGATGCCTCTTGGAGCGTCCCCTGAGTGCCCACTCGATAATTAGAGCGATCTCGATGCAAATGGTTAAATATGCCTAGAATTTCGGTGCGACTTCACGCTATTCTTACATTTTGGGCGGATTAGCGTGAACGAATTCCTTTTTTCAGCCGGTGTTTCCGAGCAGCCCGCTGCGTGAAAACATGATTTCAAAAAAAGTTCACGCTTTTTGAAGGGAAAAATTCTTTTTAGCGTGAACAAAAGGCAGGGCATCATCGGTCAAAAATTAGAATTTCATAAAGTCGGCGAATTTCGTTCACGCTATTTTGAAGTTTTTTGTTAAACAGCGTGAATCATCCTCGAAATTCTAGGCATATGGGATTGTGTGCCGGCGGCAATAGATAATGCAACTAGGACTTGGTCGGTTCATCACATGGGGAGGGATTGATTCAGGAATTGACATGTAAGAATGTATGATGTATAGTACATGCGACCTGGCTGGATTATATCGTACATATCGTATATGCAAGAAACAAAATGGCGAAATAGAAAGTAATAATGCAAAAAACTCGGCAGGCGTCCGGCTTGCCGAGTTTTTTGTCCCATAATTTATTATCCTTCGATTCCGTTCCGGGCATCTAGCTCCTCCGGATCCGGCAAAGACTGCATGGCTTCCAGCACGGTCTGGAAAAGTTCGGTCAGTTCCCAGCCCAGCATCTCCGCACCCTTTTGGATGACTTCCCGGTCGCAGCCGGCGGCAAATCGCTTGTCTTTGAATTTCTTTTTCACCGACTTCACGTCCATGTCCTTGCAGCTGTGGGACGGGCGAAGAATGATGGCGGCGCCGATTAGTCCGGTGAGTTCGTCGGCGGCAAAAAGAAATTTCTCCATTTCACACTCCGGCCGGACGTCGCAGCAGAGGCCGTAACCGTGGCTGCAGATGGCGTGGACCATTTCCTCCGGCGCCTGGATTTCCGCCAGAAGCTCCGGGGCTTTGGTGCAGTGTTCCTCCGGCCACTGCTCGAAATCCACGTCGTGAAGCAGTCCGCAGATTCCCCAGAAATCCGGATCCTCGCCGATTTTCTCCGCGTAATATCTCATGACGCCTTCCACGGTCACTGCGTGATGCTGATGAAAGGGCTCCTTGTTGTACTTCGTCAGAAGTCCCCATGCGGTCTCTCTTGTAATTGTGTTCATCTCTAATCCTCCCTTGATGGTTTGATTTCCGGCAGCTGTAAATAGAGTCGCTGCGGAACCCAGGTCAATTATAGCACAAGTCTTGGAATTTTGGGAAGAAAACGGGGGCTGCCGTCGGCAGCCCCCGTTTTCCGTGTAATGTAAAGGAAGTTATTATGTGTAAAGTGATGTAAATGGGTCTATATTATTCTATGCCAGCGTCTGCCCCAGGTTCCGGCAAGCGGTCTTCGCTTCGTCGTCCGGTTCCTCGTTGGCCATCACGCTGTCGCAGGCCAGAATAGCACCGGCATTCCCAGCGCTCTCTTCCCAGGTGCGCATCCATTCGCCGTCGCCCCATCCATAGGAACCGAACAGCGCAATCTTCACTCCGCTGAGGCTGCCTTCGCACTCGTTCCACATCGGCTCGAATTCCGCTTCCTCCAGCACTTCCGCACCCATTGCCGGGCAGCCGAAGGCGATGGCATCATAGGCACTGATTTTGGAAGAATCGAAATCCGACGGCGTCAGCACGTCCGCTTCCGCACCGGCAGCCTTTGCGCCGGCAGCGACTTCCTGTGCCATGATTTCTGTATTACCGGTTCCGCTCCAGTATACTACTGCGATTTTGCTCATTTTTTCTACCTCTTTTCTTTGTAAAAATAAACTACATATATGTTAAGCAGCTACCGTGAGCTGCAAAACACTTCGGCCTTGCTCCCAGAGGCGGAGATACACGTCACGGCATTTTCGAAACTGGGCAAACTTCTTGCGGCAGGCGCATTCGTCGCAATACACCTTCCAGCAGCCGACGCATTTGAAGTTACGACCGCTGTTGGCGATGAATCCCCGAACATCTCCCAGGGGGTAATCGAGGAAAATTCCGATTTCGTGGGGAAAATCACGGTTTGCTGAAATGCGGTCCCGAAGTCGGGCCAGCGCGGCGGAAGGGTGAATATCGTCATATCCGTAGGAATGAAGGAACTCCGCCGCTTCCGGACTGTTCAGCCGGGACGCCAGCTGTTTTTCTCGGTATACGTATATCAATGCACGATTTCCCTGAAAGCGCAAGGGGAACAGCCGGACGCCCTTGATTTTCAATTGAATATTCCAGAATCGAATCTGGTCTTCCAAAACTATTACAGAAGTTAAACAAGTCTAACCACAATGAAATAATACAAGACGGCGATTGTAATGTCAAGAAAAATATAAAAAAAGATTGCACCCCGGCCGGGATGCAATCCGATGCTTCGCGATATTTTATTTTTGCCTTACAGATAATCGGCAATCACCTGCGGCACTTTCTCCGGTTCCTTGGCCTTCAGAATTTCCTTTTGCTCTTCCCACTCCTCTTTGAGAATCGCCCGCATCTGCAGGTCGAAGTAGTCATTTCCCTGGCGACCCGCATTCTTCATAATGCCCTCCTTCCGGAAACCGATGCTGTCGTAAAGGTGCTCGCTTACCATGTCGTCCAGGAAGTGATCGATGGCCACCCGGTGCAGATCCATCTCGGAAAAAGCGTACTCCAGCACCGCACGGGTGGATTCGCTGCCGTAGCCCTTGCCCCGGTAGCAAGCGTCTCCGATGTAGATGATCTTCAAATTCATGGAGTTGTTAATCGGGTCGATATCGTTGATGCCGATTCGACCGATGGGTTTGCGATTTTCCTTCAGCATGATGGTGAGCCATTTCCGAGAAGGGTCGTGCGTCACGTCGTGGAAATCGTCCGTCAGGGTATCCAGATTTCGCTTGTGGTCCAGGCAGAAATGCTCAATAACATCGTCCCGGGATTCCCATTCGGCGAAAGTATCCAGGTCTGCAAAAGATGCGTTTCGTACAATTAGGTGCTCAGTTTCAACCATTGCCTCGTAATCTCCTTCTCCATAAAAACAGTTTGCGCCGCGCCGGACGTCTCCGGGGGTGCGAATTTTCTTTTTACCGTATACGAATTATAGCAAAAAAATATACGGAATTCCACACCGTGGAAAGAGTTTTATACCGTACAACCCTTGAAAATGAAAGGGTATGAGTGTAAAATTATTTGGTTAATATTTTTTGGGGAGAAAAAATGAAAGCAAAGTTACAGAGATTTTTTGAAATTTCCGGATTTGAAGGGAAGGGAAAGGTCCTTCTCGTCCGGAAGATTATTTTGACACTGATTATCATCTGCGGAATGGGAATGGTGCTCATGAATGCCGGCACCTTTAACCGCAACTACGTGCTGGAGCGGCTGGAGACCCATTCCTACGAGCCGGTGCAGATTGCCGGCGATCGGGAGGCCACGCAGACCTTCGTGGCTCAGAAGGCCCATCTTTGGAAGGCCGGGGTGCGGCTGTACACCTTGGACAAAACCGTTCTGAAGGGAAAGGTGAAGGCGGAAATTCGGGACAAGGACGGCAAGGTGCTGTCTGCCATAGAGGTGCCGTGCAACGAAATTCACCTAACCAAGTACGATGATTTTACGGAATTTGAATTCAACACGGATCTGAAAAAAGGGCAGGAATACGTGCTGGCGGTGCGCACCGAGGGCAGCCCGAAATCGGACAACCTGGGCGTCTACATGGGCAAGATGGCCGATGAACAGAAGGACTACCTGAAGGGCAGCACCGTTTACGGCAAAAAAACATCCGGACAGGATCTCCGCGTCCGGTGGGTCTATCAGTTCCTGCCGGTGGTGAGCGTGGCATTTATGGTCATCATGCTTCTGATGGCCTTGATTTTCACATGGCTGCCGATGGACTGGATTGATGCGCGGTGGAAGCGGAAGAAATTTTTCCCGCAAGCCGGCCTGAACCGAATCTTCGGATGGCTGTTCATGGCGGCAACGCCGTTCTTCTGCCACATCATCATGATGCGGTACTACGACATGGGACTGGGTGCCATCATCCATCAGGCGACCCGGGTGCCGCTGGTAGTTCTGCTAAACCTGCTGATTTACATCCTGGTGGCGTGGATTTTCTATGTGATTACCAACCGGACCACCGTGGCAGCGTCTCTGACCGTGCTGGTGGCATCGGTCTGCGCGCTGGGAAACTACTACGTGTTCAAGTTCCGGGGAACCCCGATCATGTTCCAGGACATCTATTCCCTGGGCACAGCGACGGAGGTGGCGGGGAACTATTCCTTTGAATTGGATCTGCGGATTGTCTATTCCCTGATATTCACCATCGTCTTCGTGACCGCAGCGCTAAGCCTGCGCATGGAGAAGGGTTTTCCTTGGAAGAAGCGTCTGGTGGGCCTGCTGGCCTGCGCCGTGGCATTGGGCGGGTTCTATCACACCCTGTTCAACACCGACTTCCTGAAGAACCACGATATCCAGGTCAAGACCTGGCATCCGCAGGGATATTATAAGCGGAGAGGCACCGCCCTGTCCTTTATCATCACCTGGACCTACAACACCATCGAGAAACCGGAAGGATATTCCGTGAGTGCGGTGGAGAAGGTTGCGGCCAAGTATCCGTCGGATTCGGAGAAAAAGAACACAATCGGGAAGAAGTCTCCGAACGTGCTGGTGGTGATGAATGAATCCTTGGCAGATCTGAACGTGGACGGCAAGATCAAAACCTCTTCGGATTACATGCCGTATATCCACAGCCTGAAGAAAAACACCATCAAGGGACATTGCCACATGTCCATTTTCGGCGCCAACACGGCCAACTCGGAATTCGAGTTCCTGACGGGAACTTCCATGGCCTTCCTGCCGCCGCGAAGCGTGGCTTACAATTCCCTGGTGCACACGGAATTGGCCAACTTTACCACCACGCTGAAGCAGCAGAACTACGGATACAACAAGGCGGTGCATCCGTACTACGGAAGAGGCTGGAACCGGGAAGTGGTCTATCCGCTGCTGGGATTTGACGACTTCATCTCCATGGAAGATATTCCGGAAAGCAAGCTGGACTTCATCCGGGCGAAATACATGTCCGACGAAGGGGACTTTAAGCTGCTGAAAGAATACTACGAGGGATATCGGGCAAAGAATCGGAGCAACCCGTTCTATCTCTTCAACGTCACCATGCAGAACCACGGCGGGTTCGATGCGGCGAAGCAGGGAGACATCGATCGTCCGGTTAAAATCACCGATTCCAAGCTGAAGGACGATCAGGCGGAGCTGTTCCTGAACCTGATGAAGAAATCCGACGATGCCTTCAAGGATCTGACGGAATACTTCGAGAACGTGGACGAACCGACAGTTATCGTCATGTTCGGAGATCACCAGCCGGCCCTGGAAGATTCCTTCTGGAATGCCATGTACAACGGAAAGTCCGTGGACAACATCTCTAAGGAACAGCAGGTCAACCGGTATGTCACCCCGTTCATCATCTGGGCGAATTACGATATCGGCTCGGAAGACAATGTGGACATCAGCGCCAACATGCTGGGCGCCTACACCTTGGACAAAATGGGCGTTCAAATGACGGGTTACCAGAAGTATCTGGTGGATATGCATAAGACGGTGAAGTTCGTTGCCGGAGAATTCTACATGGGTGACGATAACAAGCTGCACCGCTTGACGGAGGAATCCAAGTATTCCAAGAAAATCAACGAATATCAGAAGCTGCAGTACAACCTGCTGGCGGATACCGGCCACACGGTGGACAGCTTCTTTAACCTGAAAAAAAACGGTAAATAGACATGGAAAGAAAACTGTATCTAATCCGGCACGGAAACACGGAGGGGACGGAACGGAAGCTGTTCTACGGAAGCACGGACCTCCCCATTACCCAATCCGGCCGGCAGGAGGTGGAGGCGATGCGGCGGCGCGGGTTGTATCCGGAGGGCGAGGCCGCTGCGCTGTACACCTCCGGGATGCTCCGCACGGAGCAGACCTTTGAGGCCATCTACGGGGAAAGGCCTCACGGCCGGATTCCGGATCTTCGAGAGATTGAAATCGGAATTTTCGAAATGAAGACCTTCGACGAGGTGCTGGCCACTCCTTTGGGAAGCCGCTGGCTTAAGGGGGAGATGCCGGAATTTGATTTTCCGGGCGGAGACTCCTACGAAGGCTTTTTTCGCCGGGTCAACCGGGGCCTGGAAACCCTTCTCAAAGAGGACAATCCGCGGGTTATCGCGGTCCTTCACGGAGCGGTGATTTCCGCAATCATGGAAATCCTGTTCTCCGGCGAGAAGAAAAATATCTTCGACTGGACCCCGAGCCCGGGCTGTGGATATGAGATTCACATCAAAAACGGCATGGCCACAGAACATCTGGAAATTGCGGCAGAGCACAAGGCGTAACGAGAAGCGCCTCCGGCTCTGCCGTTTTTTTATTCCCAGGTATCAAAAGGCGCCTGCCGGTCAGGCGTCCGAGTTGGCGCCTCACCCCCGGCAAAGCCTTATGCCACCGTTCCGAGGCGCCAACATTTTGCCCCAGAGTCTGCCGGTGGGGCGCCCGAGTTGGCGCCTCACCCCCGGCAAAGCCTTATGCCACCGTTCCGAGGCGCCAACTTTTTGTCCCGGAGCCGGCCGATGGACCGCCCGAGTTGGCGCCTCATTCCCGGCAAAGCCTTATGCCACTGTTTCGAGGCGCCAACTTTATGCCCCGGAGCCCGCCGGTGGGGCGCCCGAGTTGGCGCCTCACCCTCCGGCAAAGCCTTGAACTACCGTCATGAGGCGACAACACGATTACCTTCCCTCTGGCTGAACCTGAGAAAAATGCTTTCCTCTTGTGAATCCTGCAGATGTATGAATGGTCCCATATGCTTGGAATTACAGACGTGTATAAAAAAGTAAACGAATTCCAAGATGTGTTTAAATATTATTAACACATCTTAACACTAATTTAACATAAGTTGTTTAGAATGAAAGAAACGGTGGTTATTTGCAGTGTTAAAAGAGGAGGTTCGTATGAATTCAACCGTTAAAAAAGTATCTATTTGTAATGTTCTATGTTTACTAGTTCTTACTCTATGTATGTTAACAGTGGGGGCTTTTGCGGAAGATGATTCTGGTGAGAAAACTAGTGTTTTAGAAGCAAGAAATTGTCTGAATTCATACATTCAGATCATACATTCAGAACAATTATCCGGAAATTGAAATCGATAGTAAGGAATATATCGATTTCTTATCAGATCAGTTGGTCTTTGATAAAGATATAAATTTACTTAATCAGGACAACTATCAGGAAATGATGGCATATGCATCGTTGTATGTAATCAATCCGGATTCTTATGCTAATAAAAAGGCACGAAATAAGATTGAAGGAAAAGAAATCTGGTCGACATATGCCTTGGTTGATGAGCAGGAGAAAGCGGCATCAGATGAACTATCAGATACTCTTGCAACAAAACAGAGTTTTTCGTCCTCAAAAGCAATTTCGTATGCAAAGAAGCATGCGCGCAATCCAAATACGCCTGCATATCCTGCATACGGCTCAGATTGCACTAACTTTGTCTCTCAGTGCATTAAGGCTGGAGGGAAATCATTCACATATGCTCCATCATACAAGACAAAACCAGACAAATATGGGACTACAAAATATTGGTATTCCTACCATTACACGTCATCAAACCCATATCATCGTTATAAGCAAAGCACGGCATTTATGAGAGTAAGTGATTTTTATACATACTGGAAGAATAAGGGTGCGAACATAATATCGTGTAAAAACCGGACAACATTGCAAGATAAAGCAAAGCTGGGAGATGTTGTTCAATTAGCAAAAAAGAATTCTAGTGGAAAAACAGTATATTATCATACTATAATAATAACAGGTGGAAAGAAAGGTGATTGGAAATATTCTGCTAGATCAAACAGCGCGGTGGATGCGTCTATATCAAAGATTGCATCTACTAATACATTTCGAATCATAAGAATCAAATAGGAGGTTTCTATGAAAGATAAGACGTTTGTGTTTCCGTTGCTTGTAGTACTACTCTCTCCTTTTGTGTGGTACACGAATCAATCCGGTGTTGACGGAATCCGCGGGACGCACTTTTTGCTTAACCCGTTTGTGTTTTTAACATTGGGCATAGTAATTGCGGGATGTATTTTATTGCGAAACAGACTGGTATTTCTGGTTGGAAATTTATTGTTCATTCCGGCAGTGTTTTTATATGTATATACTCAAGGAAAAGAATTTGAAGGAAGTGCATATTCGGTGAAGGATATCGTGTCCGGATTAACTCTATGGGGCGGTGCGGTCATCGCAATAGCCGTGGCAGGGTGTGCATTTTCAATTGTTCAAATGGCAAGAAAAAGGGAGAATTAAGTTCGAGATATGAAATCAAGCAATTTGGTTCTTTTGATTGAATTTGATGCAGTTATCGCAACAGCCATAAAGAGTTTTCTTATGGAATACGGATATGAAGTAACGGTTGCAAGCGACGCTGCATCTGCGATAAGATTGCTGCAGATTAAGGGCATTGATTTGATTCTGTGTGATTTACATAGTTTGGAAAATGCGAAATTGAAAATTGCGAAGCATATCAGTGATGCTGATATGCTTCGCAGCGTAGTTTTGATGTTGAGAAATAGCGAGGACGTGAATATGTGCAATCAACTCAGCATGAATGTTGTCAAATATCTTACGATTCCGTTTATGCCCAATGATTTGCTGGAAACTGTGAGAGCGTGCTTTTGTGCGGTTCCTAATGGAAACGTTATTTCTGTTGGAAATATGACGTTTAACAGAAGAAAATATCAGCTGCAAACGGCAGTCGGCTCTGTTGAGCTTACCAAAAATGAGGCAGTAATTCTTCAAAATTTGATAGATCACATGGGCGCCGTTGTTCACAGAGAAGTTTTGCATGCACAGATAGATACCTATGGATTTTGCAATTCCAATCGCACCGTTGACGTTCACGTTTCTGCACTCAGAAAAAAGTTAAATCGTATTGATTCCAACCTAGAAATATTGACCAAAAGAGGTGTTGGATACATTTTGCGAATAGAATTAACGTGAAATGATTCATTCCTATCAATCCAATCTATACTTCCTGCCCATCTATTGAAAAAAACTTCAAAACCACAGTCCCGATAGTTGAAATTCTTTTATTCACCACAATAATATAGTATAATTCAATGATGCGTAAGCATATTTGTAATTAGGGACAGGAGGAAATTTTTGACAGCCTATATTTTCAGTATTTTATGTCTGTTATTGTTATCCGCTTTCTTTTCTGCAACGGAGACGGCGTTTACATCCCTCAATCGCATTAAGATGAAGAATATGGCCAATGATGACGTGAAGAACGCGAAGCTGGTGTTGAAGCTGGAGGACCGGTATGACAAGCTGCTGTCCACGATTCTCATTGGAAACAATATTGCCAATATCGGCATGACCGCCATTGCGACGGTGATGTTCGTTGCGCTGCTGGGCGGCTCGTTGGGACCGACCGCATCGACGGTGGTGATGACCGTGGCGGTGCTTATTTTTGGGGAAATCTCTCCGAAGAATATTGCAAAAGAACACCCGGAAGGGTTCGCGCTTTTTGCGGCACCGATTATGCGGGGGCTGATGTGGCTGTTCACGCCGCTGAACGTGATCTTTTCCTTGTGGAAAAAGCTGCTGGGAAAGCTGTTCGGGACGCAGGAGAACGGGTCCTACACCGAGGACGAGCTGATTACCATCGTGGAGGAGGCCCAGATTGGCGGAAGCATCGGCAAGGAGCAGCAGGAGCTGATTACCAATGCCATTGAGTTTGACGACCTGGAGGCCATCGACGTGATTACCCCGCGAGTGGACATCGTGGCGGTGGAGCTGGGAACCTCCGTGGAGGAAATCGGCCGGACCTTTAAGGAGAGCGGGCTTTCCCGGCTTCCGGTGTACGAGGACGACCTGGATAACATTATCGGAATCATCAATCAGAAGGACTTTCACAACTACGTGGTGGGCGAGAATCGGGAGCTGGAGCAGTACATCAAGCCGGTGGCCTACGTGGCGGAATCCATTAAGGCGGCGGTGCTGCTGAAGAAGATGCAGACCAAGAAGACCCATATCGCCATCATTGTGGATGAGTACGGCGGAACCACCGGGCTGGTCACCATGGAAGACATCATCGAGGAGCTGGTGGGAAAGATTTACGACGAACACGATGCCATCGAGATGCGAGAGGTGACTCGGCTGTACGACGGATCCTACTCCGTTGCCGGTGGCGCCAACGTGGAGAAGTTCTTCGAGATGGTGGGCGAGGACATCGATATCAATGCCACCACCATCAACGGTTGGGTGATGATTGAGCTGGACCGGCTGGCAAAGGTGGGAGACACCTTCACCTATCGGTCGAGACATAAGATTTTTCACGTGCGGGTAACCCGGGCGGATGAAAGAAGGGCGTTAATGGTTCAGATCCGGATTGAGGACATTCCGGAGGAAGATGAATAGTTTTAATTAAAGGAGAAGTTGAATGGGATTTTTGGAAAAAATATTCGGAGATCTTAATGCGAAGGAAGTCCGGAAGGTGGAGAAGATTGTCGATCGTATCGAGGCTTACGACGAGGATATGCAGAAACTGACGGATGACGAGCTGAAGGGAAAAACCCGAGAGTTCAAGGAGCGACTGGCCGAGGGGGAGACCTTGGACGACCTTCTGCCGGAAGCCTTTGCGGTATGCCGGGAAGGTGCGTGGCGTGCGGTAGGCATGAAGCACTTCCGGGTACAGCTCATCGGCGGTGTGGTTCTTCATCAGGGACGAATTGCCGAGATGAAGACCGGTGAAGGTAAGACCCTGGTGGCAACCCTGGCGGCATACCTGAATGCACTGACCGGCAAGGGCGTGCACGTAGTTACCGTCAACGATTACCTGGCAAGCCGTGACGCGGAATGGATGGGAAAAATTTACAACTTCCTGGGACTCACCGTGGGCTGCGTGACCCACGCCATTGAAGGAGAAGACCGGAAGGCGGCTTATCGCTGCGATATCACATACGGAACCAACAACGAGTTCGGTTTCGACTACCTGCGGGACAACATGGTGACCTATGAGGAAGAGCTGATTCAGAGAGAGCTGAACTTCGCCATCGTGGACGAGGTGGACTCCATCCTCATCGATGAAGCCAGAACACCGCTGATCATTTCCGGACAGGGCGTGGATTCCAGCGGTATGTACGTATCTGCCAACAGTTTTGTAAAGACGCTGCTGAAGGATACGGATTATAAGATCGACGAGAAGGACAACCAGATTTCCCTGACGGATGAAGGTGTGGCGCAGTGCGAGCAGTACTTTGACATTCAGAACTTCTCGGATCCGGACAACATGGAGCTGAACCACTATGTGAATCAGGCACTTCGTGCCAACTACCTGATGAAGCGGGATGTGGACTACATCGTGCAGGACGGCGAAATCCTGATTGTCGACGAATTTACCGGTCGTCTCATGTACGGCCGCCGTTTCAGCAACGGTTTGCATCAGGCAATCGAAGCCAAAGAAGGGGTGAATATCCGGGCGGAGTCCAAGACCCTGGCCACCATCACCCTGCAGAACTACTTCCGTATGTACCAGAAGCTGTCCGGAATGACCGGTACGGCGAAGACCGAAGAAGACGAGTTCCGGGATATCTACAACATGGACGTTGTGGTTGTTCCGACCAACTTGCCGATTGCCCGTGTGGACAAGCAGGATGCGGTGTACGCTCACGAATCCGGAAAATATGCGGCCATCGTGAACCGAGTAGCGGAGGTCCACGAAAAGGGACAACCGGTACTGGTGGGTACCATTTCCGTTGAGATTTCCGAACTCATCAGCCAGCAGCTGAAGAAGAGAGGTATCAAGCACAACGTGCTGAACGCGAAGCACCACGAGCGAGAAGCGGAAATCGTTGCCGAGGCGGGACGCCTGGGCGCAGTAACCATCGCCACCAATATGGCGGGTCGCGGTACGGATATCATCCTGGGCGGAAATCCGGAGTTTGAAGCGCGGAAAGAGATGAAGCGCCGGGAGTATACTCCGGAGCAGCTTGCTTTTATGACCGGAATCACCAAGTCGGAGGATCCGGAGCTGAACGAAGCCCGAGACACCTACAAGAAGCTGTGCAAGGAGTACGAGGCGGAGAGAAAGCCGGAGCAGGAGAAGGTAAAAGAATTGGGCGGACTATGCATCATCGGTACGGAACGTCACGAATCCCGTCGTATCGATAACCAGTTGCGAGGCCGTGCGGGACGTCAGGGAGACCCGGGTGAATCCCAGTTCTTCATTTCCCTGGAAGACGATCTGATGAGACTCTTCGGCGGCGAGAAGATGCAGCGCCTGGTAGAGCGCGTGGGACTGGAGGACGATGAGGCCATTGAAGCCGGCATGCTGTCCAAGTCCATCGAGAACGCGCAGAAGAAGGTGGAAGGCAAGAACTTCGGCATCCGTAAATACGTGCTCCAGTACGATAACGTAATGAACAAGCAGAGAGAAATCATTTACGGCCAGCGCCGGATGGTTCTGGATGGTGTGGACCTGAAGGAGTACATCCTGGGCATGATGGGCGAATTGGTGGACGGAATTGTGGATCCGGTGACCATGGAGTCCAAGTATCCGGAGGAATGGGACTTCGACCGAATCTACGATGCACTGGACAACATCACCCCGAGATACCGGGAGGCGTTTGCCGGATATACCGATGAGGAGAAGCTGAACCTGGATGGGGACAGCTTCAAGGACGATCTGAAGCAGGCCTTCGAGAAGGTATACGATGCCAAGGAAGCGGAGATTGGCAGCGAGCAGATGCGTGAAGTGGAACGGATGATTATGCTCCGAGTGGTAGACAACCGCTGGATGGATCACATCGACGCCATGGATCAGCTGAAGACCGGCATCGGACTTCGGGGTCTGGGTCAGCAGGACCCGGCAATGGCATACGCATCGGAAGGTTTCTCCATGTTTGAAGAAATGATTTCCGATATCCGGGAGGAAGTGGTAAAATACTGCTATAACGTAACGGTTACCACCCGCACGGAGCGGACCAGCCGAATTCTCAGCCAGGAATCTTCCAAGGCGGAATATCGGGACGAGGATACCGCAAACGGACCGGATGCGGCTCCGGAAGAGGAGAAGCACCAGGAGACGGTACATCGGAAAGCGCCGAAGGTGGGACGGAACGATCCTTGCCCTTGCGGAAGCGGAAAGAAATACAAGAACTGCTGCGGAAGAAACGCATAGGAATAACAGGGTGCCCGGATAAGATTTTTATCCGGGTGCTTTTGGATAGACGAAAGATTAGGAGGAACGAAACATGGTTTTATTGGAAGAGATTAAATCCGCAATCCCTCAGGAGAAGGCGAAGCTGCTGGAAATCGGAGAGTATCTTTGACCTGCCGGCGCTGAAGAAAACCCTGGAGGGATATGAGAAAGAAATGAGCAAGGAGGGCTTCTGGGACAACCCGGCGGCGGCGCAGAAGCTCATGAAGAAAAAGAAATCCCTGGAAAATGAGATTGAGGGATACGAACGCATCCGGCAAGGCTTGGACGATACGGCGGATCTGATCGACCTGGCGGAAGAGCTGAACGACGAGGATGAAGCCAAGGAGATTCGCCGGAATTTCAGTGCGCTACAGGAAGACATGGAAGAGCTGAAGCTCCGCATGCTGTTGGGCGGCCGCTACGATTCCAACGACGCCATCCTTTCCGTCTATGCGGGCACCGGCGGCGTGGACGCCATGGACTGGGCGGAAATGCTGGAGCGGATGTACCTTCGGTACTGCGAAAAGAAGGGCTTCAAGGCGGAAGTGGTGGACCTTCAGAACGATACCGTGGCGGGCATCAAGAGCGCTACGATTATGGTGTCCGGGGAGAATGCCTACGGATATCTGAAGAGCGAGAACGGCGTCCACCGGCTGGTTCGAATTTCGCCGTTTAATTCGGCGGGAAAGCGGCAGACGTCTTTTGCCGGCGTGGAAGTGGTGCCGGACCTGGGAGATGACCTGGATGTGGTCATCAATCCGGGGGATTTGAAGATCGATACCTATCGGGCCAGCGGAGCCGGCGGTCAGCACGTCAACACCACGGATTCCGCCATTCGAATCACCCATTTGCCGACGAACATCGTAGTTACCTGTCAGAACGAGCGGTCTCAGCTGCGGAACAAGGAAGTAGCACTGAAAATCCTCACCTCCAAGCTCACCAAGCTGGCGGAGGAGGAACACAAGGAGAACCTGAACGAGCTGAAGGGGGATATGAGTCAGGCCTCCTGGGGCGCTCAGATTCGGAACTACGTGTTCCAGCCTTATACTATGGTGAAGGATACCCGTACCGGCGCGGAAACCGGAAACATCGGCGCGGTGATGGACGGAGATCTGGATCTTTTTGTGCGTGCGAAACTGTCTCAGGATGCGAAAGAGAGGAATCTGTAGGTGAAGAAAAAGCATATTATTTTTGATTTCGACGGAACAATTTTCGACTCCAACAGGGTCATCGTGGCTTCCTGGCAGGAGGTGTTCCGCCACTACACCGGCAAAGAAGGTCGGGTGGAAGATATTTACCACACCTTTGGGGAGACCATTCGGTACACCGTGAAGAAGTTCTTCCCTCAGGCGAACGTGGACGAAGCGGTGCAAATCTACCGGAACTACCAGCAGGCCCATTACGACGGAATGGTGGGGCTCTTTGACGGAACCCGGGAGATGATGGACCGCATGGTGGAAGGGGGTCACACCCTTTCGGTGGTGACCTCTCGCACCAAAGTTACCACGTTAAATTACATGAAGGAACTGGGCATCCGGGACTACTTCGACGTACTCATCACCTGCGATGACACGGACAAGCATAAGCCGGATCCCACCCCATTGCGCATGGCGCTGGAGGAGCTTTCCGCGAAACCGGAGGACGCCATCATGCTGGGGGACACGAAGTTCGATATCGGCTGCTGCAACAACGCCGGCGTGGACAGCATTCTGGTGGGCTGGAGCCATGATATCGACGAGAACGAGCTAAAAGAATTGGGCTTTCGGCCGACGTACCGGGTGGAGACACCGGCGGACGTGCTGAAGCTGATCTAGAGAATGCCACGCGCAGAAACGGATATAGGAGAAGGACATGCTGAAGATCTATCAGGGCCGAGAGAACATCGACAAGGAAAAATTCATCTATGAGCATACCGAAGGGGAGACCCTGGTGATCGTGCCCAATCAGTACACCCTGGTGGCGGAGGAACAGGCTTTGAAATACCTGAACACCTCCTGTCTGCTGAATGTGGAGATTCTCAGCATGAACCGGCTGGGCCTGCGCATGCTGCAGGAGCAGGGCACGGATAACGTGCGGATGCTGGACCGGTATGAGCGGTACATGCTTTTGGCGCGGATTATTCGCAATCGGGAAAAACAACTGGATATTTTTCGCACCTCCGCCGGCAAGCGGAATTTCGTGGAGATGGTCCACGATTTCATCGCGGATTTCCGCCAGCAGGAATGCACCCGAGAAGAACTGGAGGAAATTCTGGCGGATCCGGAAACCGACGAACTGTTGCGGAAGAAAATCCGGGAGCTCTCCGGCATTTTGGAGGAGTACGAATCCCTGGTGCAGGGAAAGTACAAGGATGTGGAGGATTACGTGGACTTGTACACGGACGCCATCGGGAAATCTCGGGAACTGGCGGGAAAAACGGTGTGGGTCTACGGATTCGACAGCATGACGGCGAAGTTCGTCCGCTCCCTGACAGAGATTGCCGGAGTGGCCCGGAACGTATACGTCATGGTGAACCGGACGGATTTCGGATTGGAAGATGTGCTGATTCGTAGCATCCGCCGTTCCGCCGAAGAGAAGGGCCTGACGGTTTCCGTGGAAACCCTGACCGGCGACGTGCTGGAGAAGTCGGAAACCCTGAAGCGCATCGAACAGGGTCTTTTTACCCAATCGGATAAAACAAAAATCGCCTCGGCGGATTTCCGTCCGGCGGATCTTAAGGTGGTGGAGTGCGCCAACCTGTACAACGAGGCGGAAAATGCGGCGATTCAGGTGTACAACCTGCTGCACCGGGGATACCGCATGAAGGATATCGTCATCATCTGCAACGACACGGAGAAGATGCAGCCCATCGTGGAACGCACCTTTCGGGAGTACGGGTTGCCTCTGTTCCGGGATGCCCGGCGAAGCATTCGGGATTCGCAGGTGGTGGGTTTCGTAATGAACCTTCTGGAAATCTGCAGCGGCGGGTACCGGACGCCGGCGGTGATGGCGCTGCTGAAGAGCGGCCTCACCGGGCTGGAGCGGGAGGCCATCTGGAACCTGGAGAACTACGTCCGGGATTTCGGCATCAAGGGCTCTATGTGGACGAAGCCGTTTAAATACGGGGATTTTGAGTATGACCCGGAGGAATTCGCCAAGCTGGAGGAGAGCCGGGTGGAGATTACCGGACGAATCGACCGGCTGAAGGTGCTGGCGGAAGAATCGGAGCGGATGGCGGATTTCATCGAAAAATTCTACCGATACCTGAATGAGGTATGGGATCTTCGGAATAAAATCCGGGAGATTGAAGACGGTCAATACAACCGGGATCGGTTCGAAGAGGCTCAGTGGACCGCCCAGAGCTACAACGAGGTGGTTCGGATTCTGGGATGCGTGGGGAATATCATGGGGGACGAGAACATGGACCTGAAGGAGTTCGTGGATCTGTATTCCGTGGGAATTCTCAATGCGGAAGTGGGGCTGATTCCGCCGACTCAGGACGGGCTGACCATGGGCGTGATGATTCGAACCCGGCCGGCACCGCCGAAGGTGGTGATGGTGCTGTCCGCCAATGAGGGAATCCTGCCTCAGACCCCGTCGCCGGAAGGGCTGTTTTCCGTGGATGAAAAGCAGCAGTTCGCGCGGCACGAATTCGTTCTGGGGAGCCTGGACGACCTGAAAATGATGGAAGAGAACGGCGCCATGTACCGTACCGTGTCCCAGGCATCGGAGAAGCTGTACGTAAGCTATTCCCTGGCGGGAAGCGATGGCAGCGATATGAAGCCGTCCGTTCTGGTAGATTACCTGAAGGACCTGTTCCCCCTGCTGAAAATCCGAAAGGATGCGGTGAGCCGGGGCTTTAATGCAGATCTGATACAGAACGGACCGGAGTCCCTGCGCCACATGATGAACCACTTCAAGGAGCGGCCGATGGATCAGATGATCGGAGCTCTTCAAGAGGAGGCATCGTCAGAGGAAGAAGAGGCGGAGGCAATTCCGACACCGGCACCTGAAGCGGCAACGGAATCGGCGGAAGAGGAAGAAAAATATCTGGCAGAGGGCATCCTCCGCTGGCACGAGAAGCACCGGCCGGAGCAGCTGAAGGAACTCAGCCGGGCGGGACTGGATGAGAATAGCGCTCGGGATTTGGACATCGACACCGCCGGACGGCTGTATCGCCGAGGAGAGGATTTCGTCTTCAGCGCCTCCAAGCTGGAGAAATACAACCACTGTCCGTTTGAATTCTTTGTGATGCACGGACTTCGGGCGGAAGAGCCGCGGGAGTTTCGAAGCAGCGGCCGGGAAATCGGCGATGTGTACCACGAGTGCATCATGCGGGTTTCCAAACGGCTTCTGGCAGAGGGCATTCTGGAGGATAAAAGCAATACGGAAGAGGCGGAAGCTGCCGGCACCGGTATCGGTGAGGGAGCGGAGGAACCGAAGACGTCGGAATCGCAGGCGAAAGCGGAAGGAGGTATCTCCATGGAGCACCTGGCAGAAATGGTGGACGAAGAGCTTCTGAAGCTGTCCGAATCCTATCGCGGCGGACTCTTCGTTTCCGGCGACCGAGAGAAATACCGCATGAGCCGGATCCGTCGAATCTGCGAGGATGCGGTGCGGGTGCTGGCGGAACAGCTGCGCCTTGGAAATGTGGAAATGTCATTCTTCGAAGAGCAGTTCGGTCGGGGCTGCCGGTTCCGGCCCATTGAATACACCCTCCACGGGCAGAAGGTCTACATCGAGGGAAAAATCGACCGGGCCGATCTGATGCGGGGCGGCAACATCCGAATCATCGATTACAAGACCGGAAAGGACAAGCTGGACATCGAGCAGATGCGGATGGGCTACAAAATGCAGCTGATGGTGTACCTGGAAGGGGCCAGCGGCGACGAATACAATCCGGTGGGCATGTTTTACTTTAACATCAGCGACAGCGAGCTCAACGCCAACAAGCTGGATGAAGTCAAGCAGCAGGAACAACTGGCCAAGGAAGAGGGCGAGCGGTTCAGCCTGCGGGGCGCCGTGCTGGACGACCCGGCGGTGCTCAGCAGCATGCCGGTGGAGATGCTGGAGAAGAAGCCGAAGAAGCTGAGCCAAGAAGAATTCCGCACCCTGCGGGAGGATGTGCACAAAACCATCGAGGTGCTCAGCGACGGCATCGTCCGCGGCAAAATCGACATTTCCCCGACCCGCCTGAAGAAGGACAAACGGGCAGAATGCACGTACTGCCAGTACCGTGCCATCTGCAAATTCGACTTAACTTACAGAAACAACAAGTACAGACAGATATAGAACATAGGCAGAAATTCATGAATTTAGCAATACAATCAATCGGGAGCAGCAGCTCCGGAAATTCCTATTTAATCACCGACGGCACCACCCACCTCCTTCTGGACGTGGGCCTCAGCGGTAAAAACATCCGCGCGGCTTTGGCGGACGCCAACATTTCCGAGGACGCCGTTTCCGGAATTCTGGTGACCCACGAGCACGTGGATCACGTAAAGAGCATCCGCATGATGTCCCGCATCTGCGAGAACGCAGAGGTCATCGCCTCCCGGGGCACGGCTCACAACTGCGACAAGTTCCAGTACGTGCCGGAGGATCGGCTTCGGTATTTTTCCGCTCAGGATGAAACCCGAATCGGAGACATTCAGATTAAGGGCTTCGCCCTTTCCCACGATGCCAGCGAGCCGCTGGGCTTCTCCTTCCGGAAGGACAACACGAAAATCACGGTGGTGACGGATACGGGCACCGTCACCGATGAAATCTACGAAGAGATTCGCACCTCCGACGTGCTGGTGATGGAAGCCAACCACGAGGTGTCCATGCTGGAAATGGGTCCCTACCCGTATCCGGTAAAAAGAAGAATTCTCAGCGACCAAGGCCATCTTTCCAACGTGGCTTGCGGCGAAGCACTGACCCGCATGCTGGAAGACCGGCCGTCCCTGAGCCTTACCGGACACCCTTGTGAGGACGGGAAGCTTGCGCTGCCGAAAATTCTTTTAGCCCATCTCAGTACCACCAACAACACGCCCTTCAATGCGGCGCTGACGGTGCGGGATGTGCTGGACCAGAACGATTACCACAAGAACGTGAATTTCCGCATGGAGGTGGCGGCCAAGAGCGCAGCCGGACCGCTAATCGGATTCTAGGATAGGAAGAAAATGAACATCAATATTATTTGCATCGGAAAGTTAAAGGAAAAATATTGGCAGGCGGCGGTGGCGGAGTACACCAAACGAATCGGGGGGTATGCCCGGATTCAGATTGTGGAGCTGAAGGAATCGAAACTCCCGAAGAACGCATCGCCGGCGGATGAGAGTCAGGTGATGGAGAAGGAGGGGGAAACCATCCTGTCCAAAATCGGAGAGTCGGATTACGTGATTGCCATGGAGGTGGAGGGGAAGATGCTGGACTCCGTGGAACTGTCCCGGCATCTCACGAAAACCTTCGACAGCGGCCGGTCCACCGTGGATTTCATCATCGGCGGCAGCCTGGGGCTGTCCCCGGCGGTGAAAAAGCGGGCGGACTTCGGGCTTTCCTTCAGCCGCATGACCTTCCCCCACCAGATGGCCCGGGTGCTGCTGCTGGAGCAAATCTACCGCAGCTTCAAGATTGCCAACAATGAGACCTATCATAAGTAAAGAAACCTGCAGCATTCCCGCTGATGCAGGCATGCCGCAAACAAATACGTAGAAGGGATGAAGAGAGATGACATTAGTACCGATATATAATCGAATCATAATTCCAAACGGAAAAGTATACATTATCAGCGACCGGTACCGGATGGTAACCGGTCAATTGCCGCAAGTGGGAGAACGAGTGATTCTCCTGCTTTCTCGGGAAGAGGACAGCTGGAAGGAACTGACGGAAGAGGGGTTCTATCCCGTGGGCGTGGGCGGCACCGTCACCGATGTGAGCAAGAACGGCTACTGCATCGTGGAAACCTCAGATCGGGTGAGCCTGGATGCCATTAACGGAAAGGGCGCGTTTCACGCAGAGCTCAGCATCAGCCGGATTCCGGACGAGGAGGAGATGGATCCCGAAATTGAACAGCCTCGAGTGAACCGCATGAAGCAGAAGCTTTACGAGTTCCTGAGCACCGTGCCGTGGGGTGTCATGGCCAAAAGCTACCTGAAGAACATGGAGAGCGTGGGAGAAATCGCTTCCGCTCTGTCCATTTGGATGAGCAATACGCCGGAGGAGAAGTACCGGGTGCTGCTGGAGAGCAGTCCGGTAAAAAGAATGGAAATCATGGAGTCCATGGTTTACGAATATCTGGAGATGGCGAAGCTCACCGGGGAAGCCGAGAGCGCCCAGGAAAATGAGAACGAGAAGGCGTACCGGAAACAGGCCATCCAGCGGCAGATGGAATTTCTGCAACGGGAGCTGGACGAAATGGATCCGGAAAGCGTTTCCGATATTCGCAAATTCGAGAAGAAAATCGAAGAGGCGGGCATGAACCCGGAGGCCGAGAAGGAAGCGAAGAAGGTGCTGAACCGACTGAAACAGGAGGGTCAGAACAGTCCGGAATCCGGCATGCTTTATGACTATCTGGACTTTGTCACCACCCTGAAATGGGGCAAGGCGGAGCCGGAGCACATCGACCTGGACGAGGCGGAAAGTGTGCTGGAGGAAGACCACTTCGGCCTGGATAAGGTGAAACACCGGATCATTCAGCAGATCGCGGTGATGGAGCTTCAGAAAAAGCAGACCGGCTCCATCCTTCTTTTTGTAGGTGCACCGGGCACGGGTAAAACCAGTATCGGCCGCAGCATTGCGCGCGCGCTGAAGCGGGAATACGTTCGGGTCAGCCTGGGCGGCGTTCGGGATGAGGCGGATATTCGGGGTCATCGGCGGACCTATATCGGCGCCATGGCCGGCCGGATTATGAACGGCATTCATAAGAGCGGCGTGTCCAATCCGGTGATGGTGCTGGATGAGGTGGACAAGCTGTCCGCGTCCTATAACGGCGACCCGGCCAGCGCTTTGTTGGAAGTTCTGGATCCGGAGCAGAACAGCACGTTTACCGATCACTACATGAACGTGCCGTACGACCTGTCGGATGTGTTCTTCATCTGCACGGCCAATTCCACGGATACCATTCCGGAGCCGCTGCTGAACCGGATGGAAGTGATTCAGTTCTCCGGTTATACGGCCACGGAGAAATTCCAGATTGCACGGCGGCACCTTTTGCCGAAAGCCATGGAATCCATGGGAATCCGGGAGGAGAATCTGGAGATTCCGGAGGACGTGCTGGAGACCATCATTTCGGATTACACGGCGGAGGCCGGAGTCCGGGGCCTGAAGAAACGACTGGACACCCTGTGCCGAGTGGCTGCAGTGAAAATGGTGAAGGACGCGGGCGAAGAACCGGCGAAGGTGGAAGTCCGGAAGGAGGATCTCCGGGAATATCTGGATATGCGGCCAATCAGTCACGACCGGATTTTGGAGAAAAAGCAACCCGGCATCGTGACCGGACTGGCGTGGACCCGGGCCGGCGGCGAAATTCTTTTTGTGGAAACCCTGTTCACAAAGGGAAGCGGCAAGCTGATCCTTACCGGTCAGCTGGGAGATGTGATGAAGGAGTCCGCTCAGATTGCGGTGAGCCTGGTGAAATCCATGCACCCGGATAAGGCGGCGCTTTTTGAGGAGAATGATATTCACATCCACGTGCCGGAAGGGGCGGTGCCGAAGGACGGTCCTTCGGCGGGAATCACCCTGACCACGGCATTGACCTCCCTGGTGGAGAACCGACCGGTATCGCCGGAAATCGCCATGACCGGCGAGGTGTCCCTGCGGGGCGCGGTGACGCCAATCGGTGGGCTGCCGGAGAAACTCATGGCGGCGCAGCGGGCCGGCATCCGCAAGGTACTCATTCCAAAGGAGAACGAAGAGGATCTGAAGGATGTGGCAGAGGAAGTTCGGGAGAAGCTGGAGATCCTGCCGGTAAGCCGGGTGGAGGAAGTGCTGGAACTCACCGGACTGAAGTAGAAGTCATTATGCAAAAAAGTCTTTTTCCGCAACAGGCTTGCGGAAAAAGACTTTTTTGTTGTAAGATGGAGAGGCATGAAATGCAATTCTTTAAGAAGAAAATTAGCAGAGGGAAGAACGATGAATAATTTTGAGTTTGAGAATCGGACGAAGGTATATTTCGGAAAAGGTGTGGTGGCAGAAAAGCTGCCGGTGCTGGCCGCTGGCTATGGCGGCAAGGTGTTGCTGGGATACGGCGGCGGCTCTGTTAAGAAGAACGGCGTATACGATGAAGTCACCGGAATCCTGAAGGATGCCGGCGTGGAGATCGTGGAGTTCAGCGGCATCATGTCCAACCCAACCCTGGAGAAAATGCAGGAGGGCGCCCGTCTGGCAAAGGAACAGGGGGTTACCTGGATTCTGGCTGTGGGCGGCGGCAGTGTAATGGACTGCTGCAAATCCATTTCCATCGCCGTTCCTTACGACGGCGACGTGTGGGAAGAGTTCTGGGAAAAGCCGGGCAATTTGAATTTCGATCCACTGCCGCTGGGCATGATCGTAACCATGCCGGCCACCGGCAGTGAGGTGAACGGTTCCGCAGTGCTGACCAATACGGAGAAGCACATCAAGACCGACCGGGACTATCCGCGGATGAATGCGGATTTCGCCCTGATGGATCCGACCTATACCTACTCCATGCCGCTGCGGCAGCTGCGGGCAGGCACTTTCGATATCCTGTCCCATATTATGGAAACCTATTTCAGTTTCCCGATTGAGGACAACGTGTCCGATGATATTTCCGAAGCCCTGATGAAGGGCGTCATTCGGGATTTCCGCAAGGCCCTTCAGAATCCGGAGGATTACGAAGCGCGAAGCAACATCATGTGGGAAGCTTCCATGGCGGAAAACCGGGTGATCAAGATGGGCAAAACCAAGGATTTCGAGGTTCACAACATGGAGCACCAGCTGAGTGCCTACACGGACTGCAACCACGGAGAGGGGCTTGCGGTGCTGCATCCGACCTATTACCGCCATATTTTCCGGGACGGTCTGGGTAAATTCACCCGTTTTGCGACGAACGTGTGGGGCCTGAATCCGGCAGACTATGCGGATGAAGAGGAACTGGCGCTGGCAGGCATTCAGGCGCTGGAGAATTTCATCCGGGAGTGCGGACTTCCGGGAACCCTGCGGGAGCTGGGCGTGGATGAAAGCACAGACCTTCGGGAAATCGCCGATTCCTGCTACACCGCCGGCGGCGCCTTCCGGGAAATCCGGCAGGATGAAATATATGAGATCTATAAGGAATGTTTCTAGAAAAAAAGAAGAGGGGAGAGTGATTCGCCGGGCGAATCACTCTCTTTATATAAAGAAAACTCCGCGAACTCGCGTTAGATGCGGAGTTCCGTTGATGCGTGGCGAAAGCGGCGGGATTAATTGGTAAAGAAAGCTCTCATTGCGGCCGTGAAACAGAAGATGTGCTTCCCAGCGGTGGGGAAAGGGGGTAGAATACCTGTAAAGATGGAGATTTTGGATCGTAAAAATTTTGGGTCGTGAAAGGAGTGAGAACATGCTGCTTGCAATATTGATTTTGTGTTTCGTCTGCTGGGCCTCGAATATTCAGTATATCGACGGGAAATGGGTCAACGTGAAGAAGTTGGAGGAACGGAATCGGAAGCCGGAACCGTACAATGCCTTCGAGTATTATTGCAAAATCGATCCGATGCACGCGCAGCGATATGACGAATGTTATCGGACGAATTTTTTTGGTGAGGAATTAAAGGACGATGAATTTGAAGACTTATAAGGAACGAATTCCGGCGGCGGCTCGGTTCATTATGGAGCGGCTTCAGGCGTCGGAATACGAAGCGTACCTGGTGGGGGGCGCGGTGCGGGACCTGATTCTGGGGCGGCAGCCGGGGGATTACGACATTACCACGAACGCGCTGCCGGAGGAGACGGAAGCGGTGTTCCGGGATTTTGGGACGCTGGAAATCGGAAAGGCGCACGGAACCATCGGGGTGATTGTGGATCACAAAGCCTACGAGGTCACCACCTACCGGGTGGATGGGGAATATACGGATCATCGGCGGCCGGATGCGGTCACCTTCACCCGATCTCTGGAACAGGATTTGGAGCGCCGGGATTTTCGGATCAATGCGGTGGCCATGGACCTGGATGGAAACCTGCGGGGCGTGCCGGGGTACGAAGAGGATTTCGCCCGGCGGCAGATCTGTGCTGTGGGCAATCCGGTGCAGCGCTTCGAAGAGGATGCCCTACGGATTCTGCGGGGCGTGCGTTTTGCGGCGCAGCTGGGATACGAGATTGAGGCGAACACCGGCCGTGCCATTCACGAGAAGAAACACCTGCTTCGGCAGATTTCGCCGGAACGCATTCGGGTGGAAATAGAGAAAACGCTGACCGCGCCGAACCCCCTTCCGGTGCTTCGGGAATACCGGGATGTTTTCGCCGAGGTGATTCCGGAGCTTCGGGAGACCTTCGATTTCAACCAGCAGAACCCGTTCCACTGCTACGATGTGTATGAGCACATCCTCCACGTGGTGGGCAATGTGCCGCCGGAACCGGTGCTGCGCCTGGCGGCGCTGTTCCACGATATCGGGAAGCCGAGGTGTTTTGTGGTAAAAGAAAACTGGGGACACTTCTACGGTCACGAGCAGGTGTCCGCAGAGATGGCGGAGGCGATTCTAAAGCGGCTTCGCTACGACCGGAAAACGGTAAAAGACGTGACGGAACTGGTGGCATCCCACGGATATGTTTTTAACCGCACGGAAAAGTACGTCCGCCGGCGGCTGAACCAGCTGGGGGAAGAGCAGCTGATGCGGCTGATCGATCTGGAGCGCGGGGACGTGCTGTCCCAGGCGGAGCATGTGCGAAAGGAGCGTGCGGCGGCCATCGATGCGTTTCGGGAGCTGGTGCAGACCGTGGCGGAGAAAGAAGGGGTGCTGAAGCGGAAGGACCTAGCCATCGACGGCCGGGATGTGTTGGAACTGGGGGTGCCCCGGGGACCGGAAGTGGGCCGGGTACTGGATGAAATCCTGGACCGGGTGCTGGAAGGGGACCTGGAGAACCGCCGGGAGGCGTTGCTGGAAGCGGCAGAGGAATGGAAGAAAAAGCATATAATTTGGTACATAGGATAAATATTTCTGTAAAATATTGAAATTTTGGACAGAAAAGCGTATAGTGAGTACAAATAAGCAACCAGGGAGGTAGGCATATGCTGAGAATTGAAAATCAAGCAATCGTGTTCGCGCTGCTTTGCAAATACACGGTGGAGACCGAAGGCGAGAAAGGCCGGGAGGTCATTCAGAAAGGTATGATTCGGTACGGCCGGGAGCGGGGCGCGCGGATGGCGGCTCGGGCGAAGGCCAACGGGGACCCGATTGCCCTGTGGACCAATCAGGCCTACGGCGAGTGGAAGCCGGATTACGAGGGACAGATGGAGTTCGGATACGACGAGACGGAACCGACCCTGAAGAGCTACATCAGCAAATGCGCATGGTGTGACGCCTGGAACAAGTACGGCCTGTTGGAGTACGGCCGGGAGTACTGCGTAAACGTGGACAAGGCGGTGTACGAGGGTTTCTGCGAGGATTTCGTCTGTACGCCCAACGTGCCGACCATGAGCTGGGGTGGCAAGCGCTGCGAGTTCGACTGGGGGCAGCCGCTGACGGAAGAAGACCTGACGAAGATGAACCGAAAGAAACAGGAGTTGGGCACTTCAGCCATGCGGGATTTCGACTACCATACGGCGCACATCTATTACACCATCACCGATGAGATTCAGAAGGCGTTTCCGGAGAGTGCCGATGAAATCATCCGGAAGGCGGTGCAGGATTACGTGAAGCTCTTCGGACAGGCGGAATACGATCGGATTTTGGAGTTTGAGGGAGAACGATTCTAAGGAATTGGACGAAAAGAACGAAAGAGAAAGAAGGTACTTGAGATGAAATTTGGCGTAATTGGATTCGGAAACATGGGCGGTGCCATCGTGAAAGGTGCGGTGGCCAGCGGCGTTCTGGCAAAGGAAGATGTGCTGGTCTACGATATCAAGGAGTCGGCGCGGAAAGCGGCGGCGGAGTTCGGCCTGAAGGTGGCGAAGGACGATGAAGATGTCACGGCGAACACGGACGTGACCCTGCTGGCGGTAAAACCACAGCAGATGCTGGATGCCATGGCGCAGACCGGCAAGGGACTGCAAGACAAGGCGATGCTGTCCATCCTTCCGGGCGTGTCTGTGGAGCGTCTGCGGGATGCCTGTGCGGTAAAAGAATTCCGCATTCTGCGGCTGCTTCCGAATACCCCGGCGCTTGTTTTTGAAGGAGCGTTCGCATGCAGCAAGGAAAACGACCTGACGGATGCGGAGCGGGATTTTGCCACAAAACTCTTCGAGTCCATCGGCACCATTACTTGGGTAAAGACCTATGACCTGGATGCGGCCTGCGGTCTTTCCGGCGGCGGCCCGGCATACGTGGCAATGTTCGTGGAGGCGCTGGCCGATGGCGGCGTAAAAGAAGGTTTGACCCGGGATGTGGCTTACGAGCTGGCGATTCAAACGGTGCTGGGGTCCGCAAAACTCCTGAAGGATACCGGGATGCACCCGGGCCAGCTGAAGGACATGGTGACTTCTCCGGCCGGAACCACCATTGAAGGATGTGAAGTGCTGGAAGACAACGGCTTCCGTGCGGCGACCATCAAGTGCGTGTCCGCCGCTACCCGGAAATCCAGAAGCATGTAATGGAGTGGGGGTATTTAATTGGAATTTTAAGATGTGGGGAGCTTGCGCCGGCGCAAGCTCCCTTCTTATTTGTGCCGGGCCCGCCGGCTCGGTTCGCGCCCGCCAGTCCGCAAAACCAATGAACTCGGTTTTCGAGCGCGAACCGCGGGC
>ERZ809074.528-NODE-528-length-60002-cov-8.982284_pt1 | contig 60002 bp, 52 predicted proteins | sample MGYA00520795_ERZ809074 | MGnify/ENA primary metagenome ERZ809074 (study PRJEB31570, sample SAMEA3212989) | Homo sapiens | biome: human-gut; feature: human gut; material: fecal | place: Sweden | collected 2011 ...
GCCTTTGAATACGGTGTTTCAGGACATCTGCAAGCACGAGGTTTTGGGCGGCTTCTTTACGGACAAATCGTTTAATTTAGAAAATCCACAAAAAGTGTCTTGACAAACTCGACACCGACGGCGCCACCTCTACCGAAGAGCGAGGCTTTGGAACCGTATACCACGCACCGACAAAAGCGTTGCGGGGCGCGATGCGACAAAGCCTCACAAATATAATTGCACCCGGGGACTGCTCACGACGCGTTGTAAGACAGAAGACCACAGGTCTCCTCTACGAGTTTAGTACAAGGTTGGGCATCTACAATGCTCATGCAGAAAAGCAAACATCGTTTTAATCTTCACTCTAACTCAAAAGTTTTTTGCCTACTTTTTTACAAAAAAGTACGGTGACTGCTTTTTTACAAAAAAGTAGGTCCGTGGGCGGAATTGCCTGCGGACCTTGAAATATCGATTATTAAATGTAATCAGAGCGAAATTAAATAATCTACCGTGTATTAACGGCAATTATTAGTTTTCGGAAACGGGCGCTTCGGCAGTCTGAACAGGTGCAGACTCGGATGCGACTGTTTCGGTTTTGGGAGCGCGATTACGGTTATTGTTGTAACCGCGGTTGTTTCTGCTGCGCTTGGGAATTATTACCACGCGGCGATTGGGTTCCTTGCCCTCGCTTTTGGTGAACACTTTATCGTTGTCGTTGAGCGTTGCGTGAATAATCTTGCGCTGAGTGTTGTTCATGGGTTCGAGAAGCACTTTTCTGCCCGTTTTAACTGCCTTTGCCGCCATGCGGTTTGCAAGCGAAACAAGCGTTTTTTCTCTTCCCTCGCGATAGCCTTTGCAATCGATGTTAACGGCAAGATGTTTGTCTTCGCCCTCTTCCACGGCGCGCTTGCAAAGCTGCTGGATAGAGTCGAGAACTTCGCCGTGATGCCCGATAATCGAAGTATCTTCGGTTACGATATCGAGATCGATACTACCCTTATCGGTGTTGATGACAAGGCTTGCTTCGACGTTCATGAGGCGCAGCAACTCGCTGACGTATGCGCGTGCCAGTTCCACCTGTTCTTCGGCAACGGGCTTGGGCGGCTCTGCGGGAATTGCGGGTTGTTTCGCTTCTTCGGAAACAACTTCTTTTTTCTCGACGGGAGCTTTGTTTTCACGAGCGGGGCGAGGCTTTTCAAAGCGATCGGCGCGCTCTCTTTTGTCGATTTTCTTTTCTTTGCGGAATTCTTTCTTGGGCTGATACCAATCTTCTTCGGCCTTTTCTTCGGGGGCAGAAGCTTTCTGCTGATCGAATGCGTCTGCGTCAAAGGTCATGCGGACTTTTGCCTTTCTGAGCCAGCTGCCGCTGCAAACCACTTCGACGTCAACGTCGTCGATGGTGATTCCTTCTTTGCCCGATTCCAAAGCAAGTTTTTCAAGTCCGTCGCTTATAGCGTCGTCCAGTTTTTTTCCTATTCCTTCTACTATCATATTTTCACCTCTCGCGGCAAATCAAATTACCGCGCTTTCTATTATTTATCGTTTTTATCGTTCTTTCTGTCCGAGAAATCCGGTCTGCCGTAATGCTGAACTTCGGTTACGAGCGACTTTTCGGTCTTTTTATCGGCAATCTTGACGACGAGCGAACCGATAAGCGAAATGGCAATCGAAACAATGTAGCTCATAACGAGGTACAGCGCAAAAGCCGCGGTATACGAGAACGCGAACCAAGCCATAAATACAGGCATTACGAACATCATGATTTTGGACGTGCTTTCGCTTTGAGCGTTCATCTGACCGCCCTGCTTCTGCTGACGGTATGAAAGCACCTGCATGACTACCGACAAAAGCACTGTAAGAACGGGCAGAATCATGTAGCCGTTGGCACTGTTGTACTCCGGATCGTCCAGAAGCTTACCCATAACGTCGTTATACTTGGCGGAATTGAGCATTTTGCTGAGCTGATCTTCGGATATTCCCTTGCCCGGCTTTGCGTAGGCACCGATGTTTTTGATAAAACCGTCGTACTTGTTTATGGGGTTGGTCCAGAACGTATCGGCGTTCCAGATGTTTTTTATCCACAGGAAGTTCATTTTAACGCCGCTTTCGTACGCCTCGAAGACTTTGGTCTGCGCAATATCTTTGCAGTAATTATTTGCCTTGGTGCGAACGGTGTTTTCGGCGGTCTGCGCGATTGCTTTTTCGGTGTTTACGTCAAGCTCGGCAGCGTGATCTTCGGCGGTATATGCGCTGAGAACTGCGTTTTTAGCCTCGGTTGCAGCTTTCTGAACAGTGTTTTCGGCAATCTGACGAACTGCGTTTTCGGCAGCAAGTTTCATTTCCTTTTCTGCTTTTTCTTCTATGAGCGACTTATTTGCCTCTTCGTCGAAGGAATTTACGGCAACGTTATACGCATACTGCGCGGCTTCGGCAATAGCGGTTTTCTCCTCGTCGGAAAGGGCGCAATACTCGTCGTACGTATATGCCGACAGTTTTTCTTTGAGAACGTCGTTATACGCCTTTTCGGCTGCCTGCGCTACAAGTGCTTTTTTGGCGGCGGCAAGGTAGCTGTCCTTTTTTGCAACAACCGCTTTATACTTTTCTGCATACTCGGCGGCATAAATGCGCTCGTATTCGGCCCGGACGACGGCATTGTAAGCTTCGAGTCCGAGCTGTTCTTTCAATTTATCGCTTTCGACGTTGCGGATATCGCTCTTTTTTGTTTCCGCGTCGGTTTTTGCCTTATCTATCTCGGAAGCGAAAATCTCGTTGTAGCGTTTTTCGGTGAGATTATCGTCGCAATAACGAACGTACGTATTGTAAAGCTGTTCGTACTGGCGGAAATTCTGGTATTGGCTGATGGGCTGAAGTCCGCGTGAGAACAACGTAAGGAAAACCACAAGCGTTATTATTGCAGGCAGACAGGACGAAAAATAGCTGATTCCCGCCTTTTTGCTGAGTTCCATCTGCTTCTGCGCCAGCATTTTCTGGTCGTTGCCGTACATTTTCTGCAACTTGTCCATCTGCGGCTTGAGCTTTAAGGTTATAAGCTGATTTTTTCTCGCCTTATATCTCTGATAGATATCGATAGGCGACAACAAGAGTTTAAGACAGAACGTGAAGAATACTATTCTCCAGCCGTAATCGGCAATAAACGAAAATACGTTGAGAATAAGCCAAGCCCACAGTCCGGTCGGTGCCGTTACTTCGGAAATAATGCTTAGAAAAGCCATTTCATAGCTCCTTTTGGATTGTCCGGGACGGGATCGAGTCCGCCTTTAGTCCACGGGTTACAGCGAAGAATACGCCATATTCCGCGCGGAATTCCCTTGATTACGCCGAATTTTTCGATGCATTGCAACATATACGTCGAACAACTGGGCGTATACGCGCACACATTCGGCAGGGCGGGGGAAATGCATTTTTTGTAGAACAGAACCAAACCCCTGAACAACCACTTGAATGTGATGATGTCGATTATTATTTGTTTTTTAGTCTTCTTTTTTTTCATCGCATGAAAGAAGTCCGCTTTTTTTCAAAAGCGCGGACATTTCTTCTTTTACGCCGGCATAACTCAGTCCGCCGGCATTGCTTTTTGCGGCAAAAATAGCCTGGCAGGGCTTTATATCGCTTAAATACGAGCGCATTACTTCGCGCATTCTGCGTTTAAGTTTGTTGCGCACCACGGCGTGCCCTACTTTATTGTTTACGGACAAGCCGAGACGAGGCGTTTCTTTCCCCGAAACGTAAATAAGCGTCATGTATTTGCCGCGGACGGCGCCGCCTTTACGATACACGTAGGCAAACGAGCCGCGTTTTGTCAGTCTGTACTTCTTTGCAAGCATGATAAACCACAAAATGCCCCTTTAACGTAAAGGGGCGGATTTGTCGTCTTTTGTACGGAATAACAAAGTGTTCGTCGTCATTCCCCGGCCGATTAGTGCGAACCGAGGGGCTTGACTGCGATATTTTTTCTGCCTTTGTCTCTTCTTCTCTTGAGTACTCTTCTTCCTGCGGCAGAGCTCATTCTCTGTCTGAAACCGTGTACCTTCAATCTGCTTCTCTTCTTAGGCTGATAAGTTCTTTTCATATCTATGTCTCCTTGTAGGTAATATTTTGGTTTAGGGCGCGCGCAAAATTTCAGCAGGGCGCACCGTTACTGCAATATTATAATGGAATTTGTTTTTTTAGTCAACTGTTTTGAGCGCGATTAGCGGAATTTCTTGCGATAATTAGATTTGCACGAGGTTTTTTAGGAGAAAAACGAGCGATTTACCTCGACGACACGTTTGTTTTTTAAAGGTTATTATTTAAAAATAAACGGCGGGAGCAGTTCCCGGTCGCAATTATAAATTGCTCCCCGCTTTGGCTACGAATAGTCCACCGGACTATTCGCGGAGCGCGTCGCGCCCCGCCCTACGGAATAAGGTCAATTTGCGCGTCTATCAAACCGCCCCGACGCAAAAGTTTTTTGCGGGACTTTTTCAAAAAATGCGGTGCTTGCTTTTTCAAAAAAGTAAGAGCCCTTTGCGGGTGTTACGGGCAAAGGGCTCTTTTGGAATTATCGGGTAAATTATTTGTTTTGTTCTGCGAGTGCGTCGAAGTGCTTATTGCGGAAATAAATTATGATTCCCGCGGTTACCATGCAAATGTTGATGATATAGAATGCAAAAGCGACGTACGCAAGTGCGGAAAGGCTTCCTTTATCTATCCAGGTAAAAATCTTGCACAAAATTCCGCCGACGTAACCCATGCCGATGAGCGACATAAACAGAAGGCTGGTTCCTTTTGCCGTGCGAGCTTTGTATGCGCGGACGATATTGAACGGCCACGATGCGCCGAAGCAGATTACCATTATTATTTCGCAGATTGTTGCGAGTGTTTCCAACATGACTTATTATTCTCCTACATATCTTTTCTTGTATAGTCGGGCAGAAGCTGAGGCGAAAGCTTTTCGGGCTTTATTCCGGCTTCTTCCAGTTCCTTTTCAAACTCGTCCACGTGCGAAAGAGTAAGCTTTCCGACAGTGACTTTCTTTGCCTGCTCGGCTGCCGCTTTGCCGGCGTCTCTTCCGAACACGATGATGTCCAGCAGCGAATTACCCATAAGACGGTTTCTGCCGTGTATTCCGCCAACGGCTTCGCCTGCCACGAACAGGTTGTTAACCGTTGTGGACATGCAGTTTCCGTCGATATCTATACCGCCGTTCTGATAGTGCAGCGTGGGATAGACGAGTATAGGCGTTTTGCGAATGTCGATGCCATAGTTTGCAAACATACGCATCATTGCGGGGATACGCTTTTCGATGGTGCCTTCGCCGCCGATCATTTCGATCATCGGGGTGTCCAGCCATACGCCCACGCCGTCGGTGGTTTTAACGCCTTCGCCGCGCTTGTTGCACTCTCTTATTATGCTTGCCGCAGTGACGTCGCGGGTTTCGAGCGAATACACGAACGCTTTACCGTCCTTATTGACAAGTTGTGCTCCCAACGAACGCACCTTTTCGGTTACGAGCGCGCCGAAAACCTGAGTGGGTTCGGCAACTCCGGTGGGGTGATACTGAAGAGTATCGGCATACAGAAGTTTTGCTCCCGCGCGGTAAGCGAGAACCAGTCCGTCGGCGGTTGCGCCGTAGTGATTGCTTGTGGGGAAGCCCTGATAGTGCAGTCTGCCCGCTCCGCCGGTGCAGATAATTACGGTTTTCGCTTTCGCGACCATAATTTCGCCCGTTTCCATATTTAGAAGGACCGCACCGGCTGCATTGCCGTTTTCGTCCTTGATTATTTCGATTGCGGCTGTGAAGTCTACTACCTGAATACCGCGATTAAGCACTTCGTCGCGCAGAGTACGCATGATTTCGGCACCTGAATAGTCCTTGCAGGCGTGCATTCTCTTTCGGGAAGTTCCGCCGCCGTGCGTGGTTATCATGTTGCCGTCTTTGTCCTTATCGAACATAACGCCGAGGTCGCTGAGCCATTTGATTGCGTCGGGAGCTTCGGTTACCAGTTTTTCGAGAAGAACAGGCTTTGCTGCGAAATGTCCGCCTCCGAACGCGTCGAGATAGTGAATAGCGGGTGAATCGTTGGGCTTGTCGGCCGCTTGAATTCCGCCTTCCGCCATCATGGTGTTGGCGTCGCCGATACGAAGCTTGGTGACCATAATGACTTTTGCTCCGTTTGCATTGGCTGTTATTGCCGCGGACGAACCTGCTCCGCCGCCGCCTATTACCAGAACGTCGGCTTCGTAGTCGGGTTTGTCGAGATCGATAGTCTTGCCGAGCACGCGCGATTTACCCTGCAAAAGAGCGGCGAGTTCGTGCAACACTTTGTCGCCGGCGTTGGGTCCGACTTTAAGGTTTTCGTAAGCAGACTCGATATAGTCGGGGTGATTTTCTTTCAGAACCGCGTCTTTTTCTTCGGCGGACATTCTCGGGAAAAGGTTGTTTAACCTCTCTTCGCGGGTGGCTTCCACCTTTTTCATAGAGGCGAGTTGTTCTTCGGTGAAGTTATACATGTTTTTCTCCTCCTATTTCTCGATTTCGCGGTTGTTGTAAAGCTCTTTCATCTCGCTTATCGGCTTGTTCATGATGTCTTCCATAAGCTTGTCGAAGTCGCCGGCGTTTATTTCGGCGACGCGCTTTTCGAGATGCTTGCATTCGGGAGCGATGTACTTTCCGTACAAACGACGGCTAAGCTCCGCAACCTGCGGATGCGAGATGCCTGCCGGGCAACGGGAAGAACAGATTCCGCACATAACGCAGTCGAAGCTTTCCTCGGCGCACTTTGCGTATTCGCCGCGCTGAGCGTAGGCGATATACTGCATTACGTTTAAGTGCTGCGGGCATGCCTTGGTGCATGCGTTGCAGCCGATACAGCTGTAAATTTCGGGATAGAGCTGCATCATAATCTGCTCGGTGGGCTTGATCTTCTCAATATCGTACACCTGCTTTACCAGCGGGAAGAACGGAAGCGTTGCGACGTACATACCCTCTTCCACCTGCTGCTGGCACGCAAGACAGGTTTTGAGTTCCTGCTTGCCTTTGATACGATAGATAGTGGCGCACGCGCCGCAGAAACCGTTACGGCAACCGCAACCGCGTACGAGCTTGTATCCGGCGTATTCCATAGCCTTCATGATGGTGAGAGCAGCCGGCACTTCGTATTTTTTACCGAAAAAATAAACGTTGACTTTATTTTCCATAAATTCACCTCTTAATATTCGTTGGGCAGTTCGTCCAGCTCGTCCATACGGAATACCGGACCGTCCTTGCACACGAATTTATCGCCCACGTTGCATCTTCCGCACTTGCCGATACCGCATTTCATGCGAAGTTCGAGCGTGGTGTACACTCTTTCCTTTTTGAAGCCGAGTTCCAGAAGTCCCGCAAGCGTGAATTTAATCATGATGGGCGGTCCGCACAAAACTGCGGTCATATTGGGATCGAGCCCCAGTTCTTTGACGTACGCGGGAACGAAACCGACGTGTCCGTCCCAGCCTTCCTGCGGGCGGTCGATGGTGAGATAAACCTCAAAATTCGGTTCCTTTTCCCATTCGGTGCGTATTTCTTCGATGTCAACGAGGTCGTCTTTGCTTCTTGCTCCGTAAACCACCACTACTTTGCCATAGTTGCTTCTGTAATGGCGAATGTAGTTGATTACGCTGCGAAGAGGAGCCAAGCCGATACCGCCGGCGATGAACAGCATGTCCTTGCCCTTGAAGTCGCCTTCGACGGGGAAGTGTTTGCCGTACGGTCCGCGGACGGTGATTTCCTGTCCCACTTCGATTGAATGGATGACCTCGGTAACGCAACCGCACTTTTTAATGGAAAATTCCATAAATTCCTGATTTGTAGGCGACGAGGTTATCGAGAACATACATTCGCCCACGCCCGGAATGGAAACCATTGCGCATTGTCCGGGCATATGTTCAAATAATTTTTTGCCGTCTCTTCCGACAACGCGGAAAGTTTTAACGTCGGCGGTATCCTTGCGGATATCGGTAACGACGCCTATTTTAGGGATAAGATTTTCGTTGATCATTTGTTTTCTCCCCCTATTTTCTTGATTACTTTAACGATATTGAGGTGCTGCGGGCATTTATTTACGCATCTTCCGCAGCCCACGCACGAATACATGCCGTACTGAGACGGATAGTACACGAGCTTGTGCATAAATCTTTGACGATAGCGTTGCATCTGCGTCGTACGGGGATTTGCCGCCGCCATCTGGGTAAAGTCCGAATACATGCACGAATCCCAGCAACGGAAACGCACTACGCCTTTATCGGTTTTGAAGTCGCGGATATCGAAACACTGGCAGGTGGGGCATACGAAAGTACACGTTCCGCAACCGAGGCAGGCTTCGCTGAGTTCGTTCCAGACGGGAAGATTGAACAGCTCGTTTAGGTTTTCGGGCTTGAAGCGCGACAAATCGAGGTCTTTATAGGGCAGTTTTTCAAGCTTCTTTTTGATTTCGCCTTTTAATTCTTCGACGTGCTTGTCGTCGCATTTCTCGGTGAGGTTTGCGACAAGCGACAACGCTTTTTCGCCTTTTTCGGTATTTGCGCGAAGGTACAGTGCGTTTTCGTCCAGCCAGCAGGTTACGTCGCCCATAGGTTGGGACGCGTCGATGCCGAACACGGAACAAAAGCAGCTTTGCTGCGGTTTTCCGCAAGCGAGCGTAAATATTATTGCCGCTTCGCGTTTTTCTTTATAATAAGTATCGACCGGTTCCTGAAGGAAAACGTTGTCGAGAACGGAGAACGCTTTGTAGTCGCATGCGCGGACGCCGAACACTGCAAACGAATCGCGTTCGGAGCGAACGTCCTCTATTTCCAGTTTTTTGCCTTCCGTGCGGAAACGCATCATGTTTTCGCTTTGAGGGAAGAACACGCCTTTGGGGGATTTAACCGACTTTAACGTGTCGATATCGACTTCGGCACCCTCTTCGTAGTAGCCGAAATTGACTTCACCCGCCTTTCGGATCGGGAGGAACAGCGGCATTTTCGCGGCGAGCGTTTTATAAAACTCGCCCAAATTTTCTCTTGAAATCTTAAACACGGTTATTTGCCCTCCGTTTTATCGAAAACTTCGTTGGGGTTGAGGTCGCCGGTTGTATAAGACGTAAGCGGAGTTTTGCCCTCGCTTTCCTCTCCCGCCTGATATTCGCCGTACAAAACGTCGATGTCTTTGATGAATTTACGGTTGAGAAGCGCAAGCGGAATATGCTGCGGGCATACGCGCGAGCATTCGCCGCAGTCGGTACATCTTCCGGCAACGTGGAACGCGCGGATTACGTGATAAAGCTGCTCCTCGAAACTGTCGTCGTTGGCTTTTGCGGCAATACCGGACTTGGGATTGTCGAACACGCATTTAACGCACGAGCATGCGGGGCAGACATTACGGCACGCGTTGCAACGGATGCATTTGCTGAGCTGTCCGCGCCAGAATTTATATCTTTCTTCCGCGGTCATGGCTTCGAGCTTGCGAACTTCGGAGAAGCGGTCGTATTTAGCTTCGGGCATATCGTGAAGGACAATCTGCTCGTCGCTTACGGCAAATTTTTTGCTCTTGCAGGTAAGGCATTTTTCAAGCAGAACTTCGCCTTTTTCGGCAGTTTTAACGCCGTCGGACGTAGTGAGTTTTACCGTTTCGCCGTCGTATTCTTCTTCGGTTACGTCGGCAATACCTTTGTTTTCGAGCTTGAAGTTGTCAAGCTTACCCTGACATTCGACGCCGATAACCAGCACTTTTGCGCGGTCTACGCGGTGTTCCTTAACCAGCTGATTGAAGCTGTAAGTATCGCAAGGCTTCATGAAAACGGCGGTTTTGCCTTCTTTTTTGCATATGTTTATCAGATATTTGCTGAGATTTGCGCCGCAATAGTCGTTATAGACGAATTCGGACAGACTTTCGGGCGTTTCAAAAGTTGCGGGGCTGGGGTCGAATGCGAATTCGCCTTTTTTCCAGCCGATTACTCTTGCTGCTTCGCCGGACGAGAGGAGCGCGGTTGCCTTTTCTTTAAGAGCGAATTCAATTGCGTTCATTGTTTTCCTCCTCCTTGACGCGCAGGTCTTTAAGACGTTTGTTTTCGCCGAGCTGGGTAACCTGTTTGACGAAGTCGTTCATGACAGCCGAGAACTTTGCGCCTTCGGCAGCCGACACCCATTCGACGCGGGTGCGTTCCTTTTCTATTCCGAGATAGTCAAGGAAGCTGAACAGAAGCGACATTCTTCTTCTCGTGTAGTAATTACCGGTTACGTAATGGCAATCTCCGGGGTGGCAGCCGCACAGAATTACGCCGTCGGCTCCGCGCTGGAACGCCTTCAATACGAACATTGGATTGACGCGGCACGAACAGGGCACGCGGACTATTTTAACGTTTGCGGGATACGAAAGTCGGCTGGATCCGGCAAGATCGGCGCCGGCATACGAACACCAGTTGCAGCAGAAAGCCACGATGTTTGGCACGAACTGCTTGTTTTCGGTTACTTCTTGCATATTGCTTCCACCTCCGACATGATTTGCGACGAGCTGAAACCGCTCAGGTCCATTGCGCCCGACGGGCATGTAACCGTACATGCGCCGCAACCCTGGCATACTGCGGGATTTACGGACGCCACTCTTCTTACTTCGGTTTTTCCGCCGCCGATACGGAATTCCTTATCGACATAGGTAATTGCGCCGTACGCGCATACGTTTGCGCACTGCGAGCAGCCGTTGCACATATTCTCGTTGGAATGCGCAACGCACGGATTGGTTTTAAGGTGGTCTTTAACCAGCAGACCTATTACCTTTGCCGCGCAAGCGGACGCCTGAGAAACAGTTTCCGGAATATCCTTCGGACCCTGGCACACGCCTGCGAGATAAACGCCTGCGGTGGGGCTTTCGACGGGGCGAAGCTTGGGGTGAGATTCGTTTAAGAAATTGTTGGTGTCGATGCTTGCGGTAAGCAGCGTTGCGATTTTGCGCACCGAAGGCTCGGGTTCGATTGCCGCTGCAAGCACAACGAGGTCGGACGGAATGGTAACCTGCTCGTTATCTATAAGATTGGAGCCCTGTACCATGAGTTTGCCGTCCTGATTGTAAACTTTGCCGACCATACCTTTGATGTAATCCACTCCGTACTGTTCGACGGCGCGGCGATAGAATTCGTCGTAGTTTTTACCCGGCGTACGAACGTCGATGTAGAATACGTGAACCTCGGTGTCGGGATACTTTTCGCGGATGAGCATTGCGTGCTTTGCCGTGTACATGCAGCAGATTTTGGAGCAGTACGGCTTTCCGCAGCCCGACGTATCGCGCGAGCCTACGCACTGAATGAAGGTGATTACCTTGGGATGAGTTCCGTCGCTGGGACGAAGCAGAACGCCGTTCGTAGGTCCTGCCGCGTTCATAAGACGTTCGAGTTCGAGCGAAGTGATGACGTCTTTATTGTCGCTGTAACCGTATTCGTTGAACGCGTCCAGTTTGATGGGACGGAAGCCGGTTGCCACGACGATTGCGCCGTATTCGCGCTCGATGAACTGGTCTTTCATTTCGTAGTTTATGGCACCCGCTCCGCAGTTTTTCTGACATATTCCGCATTTGCCCGTTTTGAGCTTTATGCACTGTTCGGGGTCGATGACCGCGACATTGGGGATTGCCTGAGCAAACGGAATGTAGATTGCGGTGCGGTTGTTGAGGTTCATATTAAACTCGTTGAGACCTTTTTTGGACGGGCATTTTTCCATGCAGACTTTGCAACCCGTGCATTTGGTTTCGTCAACGTATCTTGCTTTTCTCTTGATTTTTACTTTGAAGTTGCCGACGTAGCCTTTAACTTCCTCTATTTCGCTGTACGACAGAATATCGATTTTATCGTTCTGGGCGCAGTCCACCATTTTGGGGGTGAGAATGCACGCCGAACAGTCCAGCGTGGGGAATGTTTTGTCGAGCTGAGCCATTCTGCCGCCGATGGTGGGATTCTTTTCCACGATATCGACGGGGAAGCCTGCTTCGGCGATGTCGAGGGCAGCCTGAATACCGGCAATACCGCCGCCTATTACGAGCGCACGCTTGACTACCGGACTTTCGCCTTCGGTAAGCGGTGCGTCGAGGCGCACTTTCGCGATTGCGGTACGCAGCAGGATGAGTGCCTTTTCGGTTGCTTCCTGCTTGTCCTTATGTATCCACGAGCATTGTTCGCGAAGGTTGGCTACTTCGACCATATAGGGGTTTAAGCCGACGCTTGCCGCTGCTTTGCGGAAAGTGGCTTCGTGCATACGGGGCGAACAGGAGCCGATTACTATGCCGTCGAGGTTGTAGTCCTTTATGGCGGATTTAATAAGCTGCTGACCGTTTTCCGAGCACATGTACTGATAATTGGCGGCGTAAACCACGCCCGGTTCGGACTTGATAAGCTCGCTGAGCTTTTCGACGTCTACCGTGGCGGCGATGTTACTTCCGCACCAACAAATAAATACACCGATTTTTTGCATATTATATCACTCTCAAAAAAATTTTTTACTTATTGTATTTTCTGTATGCGCTGACGAGAAGCTGTTGCGGAACAAGTTCGTTTACTTCGGGCGGGATATCCTCCGCTGTTATTCCGTTTGCGCCCTGAGCGCGGATAACCGTCTGGCGGACCGCTTCTATAACGCCCTGCGGAGCAACGCCGCGCGGGCAACGTTCGACGCAAGCCATACACGAAAGGCAATGCCATATAGCCTTGCTTTCCAGCAGTTTGTCAAGTTTTCCCTGAACGAGCAGCGACACGAACTGATGCGGCTTTATATCCATTTCCTTGAATGCCGGGCATCTTCCCGAACACTTGCCGCATTTCATGCATTTGCGAACGTCCGTTCCGTCGATACGAGAAATCAGTTCGAGTTTATCCTGTTTAGTCATTGGTTTTTACCCCCAATGCTTCGGCGAGCAGTTCGGTAAAGTACGTTACCTTGATTTTGCCGTCCGAATATTTGTTTAAGTTGTACAGGCACAGCGGGCAGGCGGTGACTATTTCTTCCGCTCCCGAAGCAAGCGCGCTGTCTATTATCATGCGCACTCTTTTGCCGGTGAGCTCCTTATCTTTAAAAGAAGTGTACGCTCCGCAGCACTCGTTTCTCATCGGGTACTTTATCGGTTGGGCGCCGATCGATTTCAAAAGCTCTTCCATGATCGTGGGATTTTCGGGATTGTCGAACGCCATGACCTTTCCGGGACGGAGCAGCAGACAACCGTAATACGCACCCACTTTTCTGCCGATCGGTTTTACGACTTTTTTCGAGATAGTATCGAAGCCGACGTCGTCGCGAAGCATTTCGAGATAGTGAACCACTTCGGTTTCGCCGCCGTAGGGCTGATCGAGCTGCAGATAGTTGTTGGCTTTACTGCGAATATTGTCGTCGTGACGCATATCGTCGTTTACGCGTTTCATCACGTTGTGGCAAGCCGAACAAAGCGTCAGCAGTCTGCCGCCGTGAGTTTTGGCGTAGTCGAGCGTACGGATGGCGGAAAGCTTGGTGGCGATTTCGTCACGGGCGGTGGGATAAACCGCTCCGCAGCACTGCCATGCCTCCGGCTCTTCCATCTCGACGCCCAGCACCGCGGCGCAGTCCCGAGCGTATTTATCGAGGTCTTTTGCCTGAGTTTTCAGCGTACAGCCGGGATAGTAACAAATTTTCATGTCTTTATTTCCTTATTTCTTGTGCGGATAAGCCATTTCTTCGGGATGGAACACTTCGTCGAATTTTTCGGCGGTGAGCAGTCCGAGGCTTACGCATGCTTCTTTAAGCGAAATGTTTTCTTTATATGCTTTCTTTGCCGTCTTCGCAGCGTTTTCGTATCCGATGTACGGGTTGAGCGCGGTTACAAGCATAAGCGAGTTGTGCAGATTGTGCGCCATCTTTTCCTTGTTTGCGCGGATACCGGTTACGCACTTACTCTCGAAAGAGGTGATACCGTCGGCAAGCAGTCGCGCCGATTGCAGGAAGTTGTAGATGATTACCGGCATGAACACGTTGAGTTCGAAGTTTCCCTGCGAAGCACCCATAGATACTGCGACGTCGTTTGCCATTACCTGAACGGCAACCATGGTCATGGATTCGCACTGGGTGGGATTTACTTTACCGGGCATTATGGACGAGCCGGGTTCGTTTTCGGGAATGAATATTTCGCCCAGACCGTCGCGCGGACCGGAAGCCAGCCAGCGGACGTCGTTGGCTATTTTCATGAGGTTGCATGCAAGCGCTTTCATGGCTCCGTGAGCAAACACGAGCGCGTCTTTGGAAGTGAGCGCGTGGAATTTGTTGGAAGCGGTGACAAACTGTTTACCGGTGATTTCACTTACCTTTTCGGCTACTTTTACATCGAAGCCTTCGGGAGCGTTGAGCCCGGTGCCTACGGCGGTGCCGCCGAGCGCGAGTTCTTTAAGCGAGGGCAGCGTCAGTTTGATCTGCTGCTCGGTTTTTTCGATCATCGCTCTCCAGCCGCTTATTTCCTGCGAGAAAGCGACGGGGACTGCGTCCTGAAGATGCGTTCTGCCGCTCTTTACTATTCCTTGGTTTTCCTCTTCGAGGCGTTTGAAGGTGGCGATAAGCTTTTCCATTGCGGGGAACAGCTTGTCCTCTATCGCGGTTACCGCGGCTATATGCATTGCGGTGGGGAAAGTGTCGTTGGAGCTTTGGCTCTTGTTGATGTCGTCGTTGGGGTGCAGCAGCTTTTTGCCTGCGATTTCGTTACCGCGATTTGCGATGACTTCGTTGGCGTTCATGTTGGACTGAGTGCCGCTTCCGGTCTGCCATACGACCAACGGGAAATGCTGGTTGAGCTTGCCGGAAATAACTTCGTCGCAAGCCTTTACGATTGCGTCGAGCTTTTCCTCGGGCAGTTTGCCCAGCTCGTAGTTTGCCTGAGCGGCTGCTTTTTTGAGAATACCGAACGCATGAGTAATTTCGCGGGGCATAATCTCGCCGCCGATGCGGAAGTTTTCGTAGCTTCTCTCGGTCTGGGCAGCCCAGTATTTATCGGCGGGAACTTTCATCTCGCCCATTGTATCTTTTTCTATACGATATTCCATGAATATAAACTCTCCGGTTGAAAATTAAAGACCGACCTGTTCGATGGTTGCTTTAAGCACGTTTGCGCTGTTTAAAAGCTTTGCTTTTTCTTCTTCGGTGAGAGTGGGGTTGATTTTTCCGCAGATACCCTTTCTTCCTACGATGTTGAGCGTGCTGAGGCAGACGTTTTCGATGCCGTATTCGCCGTGCATCATGCTGGAAACGGTGAGTGCGGTGTTGGATCCGCTGAGCACCGCCTTTACGATATAGCATACGGTGGAAGCGATAGCGTAGAAGGTTGCGCCCTTACGAGCGATGACTCTCGCGCCCGATTCGCGGACGTACTTCTCGATTTCGGGGATGTCGATTTTGGTGGTGAGCATTGCGTTGCTTTCGACCGCTTTCTGATAGTCGTCTACGGGCATACCCGCAATTCTCGCAAGCGACCAGGGGCAGAAGCCGGAATCGCCGTGTTCGCCGAACATATAGGCGTGGATGTTGCCCACTTCCAGTCCGCAGTATTCCGCGATACGAGAACGAAGTCTTGCGGTGTCGATGATGGCTCCCGATCCGATGATTCTGCTTTCGGGAACGCCGGAAAGCTTGCAGAAGCTGTAAGTAAGAATGTCGACGGGGTTGGAGACCATAATATAAACCGCGTTGGGAGCAACTTTGGTTATTTCGGGAATAATGGCCTTCTGAATTTCGATGTTTGTTTTGATAAGGTCGAGACGTGACTGTCCGGGCTTTCTTGCTATGCCCGATGTAATGACGACGATATCCGAATCTTTTGCGTCTTCGTAGTTACCGGCATAGACAATGCAGCTGCTGTCGTAGGAAAGACCCTGACGAATATCCTGCGCTTCGCCCATGGCTCTGTCGCCGTTGATGTCGATAATGACGATTTCCGAGCCCAGCCCTCTGCAGGTCAGCGAGTACGCAATGGTCGAGCCGACTCTTCCGCTACCGATAATTGTAATCTTACTCATAAGTTTTTATTGCCTCCTCTGGCGGTAAAATTTTTTTCTTTTTCCGATTAACAAGTCTTTGCCGGACGTTGCCGCCGCACGGACTTTTTATCTTATTTATTATACCATTTTCCGGGCGCATTTGCAAGCAAATTTTATTCGTTTCCAAGAGTATCGATACAAATATATCGTTTGTTCGGCGGTTTTGTCCTACTATTTTTATATGGCGCATTATCAAAAGTGATATGTCGGGGCGATTTTCGGTTTATTTCGGGATAATTGCAAAAATAAGGACGGGCGGTAGCGGCAAAAAACATCATATTACGGCAAAATTCTACATATAAATGTATAAAACATCGGCTTTCACGGGAGGACATCAATCTTATGATAATCGAAACGTTGCTTTCTTTCTTTTCCGGCATATTCTGTTTTTCCGCATACGTCAGCGGCGGCGGGTCATTTCCTCCGCCTCTTTCCGCCGAGGAAGAACGAGAGTGTATTTACGCTTGCAAAAAAGGCGACATGAAGGCGCGGGAAAAGCTTATAAAGCACAATCTGCGCCTTGTTGCTCACGTGGTTAAAAAGTATTCGCTTGCGGGAGAAGCGGACGACCTTATTTCCATAGGCACCATGGGGCTTATAAAGGGCATAGAAACGTACGAATTCGGAAAAGGTTCGCTGCTGGCGACTTATGCGGCGAAGTGCATCGACAACGAAATTCTGATGTACATACGAGCAAACAAAAAGCGGCGCGGCGACGTTTCGCTGTCCGACCCTGCGGGTGTGGACAAAGACGGCAACGAAATTACGCTTATGGACGTCATTCCCTCTCCCGACGAGGGCGTTTTTACGCGGGTGGAAAACGCCGTTACGATAGGTCAGATAGAAGAAATAATGAAGTATCATCTGAAACCGCGCGAGAGAAAAGTCATGGAGATGAGATACGGACTGAACGGGCAAAGCGCACACACTCAGCTGGAAGTTGCCGAAAAACTGGACATATCGCGCTCGTACGTGTCGAGAATAGAAAAAAAAGCAATACGTAAAATATCCGATTTTATACTCTGATTGCTTGCTTTTAGCCGCAAAAAGTGATAAAATAAAATATGCAAGACGGTCGGGCGATTACGTGGAAACGCGAGGAAAGTCCGAACGCCGCAGGACAAGGACGCCGGCTAACTACCGGTGAAGGCGACTTCAAGGAAAGTGCAACAGAAAGTAAACTACCCGCAAGGGAAAAGGTGAAACGGCGAGGTAAAAGCTCACCGCTTCCCCGGCAACGGGGAGGGCATTGTAAACCCCGTCCGGCGCAAGATGTAAGAGCATTCAGAGCTGTCCGCTCGCTCTTCGATATCGCTAGAGCCTATCGGCAACGATATGCCCAGACAGATGATCGCCCTCGACAGAATTCGGCTTACAGACCGTCTTGCTTTTTTTGAAAAATACGCTCGGACTTTTATGCCCGGGCTTTTTTCTTTAATTTTGTCATTTTTGCGCAAAAAAACAAAAGTGCTATGTCACACATAGTACTTTATTTCCGGCATTTTACCATATTTTTCAAATAAAAATCAGTCGTTTCGTGGTTTTACGAAATTATTTTTCTGTTGTCGTTACGGCGTTCTTCTTTCGCAGAATATCGCCTGCGGCAAGCTTTATTTCGCTTACAATACGCACTTTTTGCTGGACGTTCATCGCGTCGGTTATCTCGGCTCCGCTTTCGTCGTACATCTTATCGACCGTAATTTTCGCATTGTGATATTTACCGGGCGACAGCACTTCGAGAACGTCGCCTTTTTTGAATCTGTTGCGCATTTCGACCACAAAGCCGTCCTCTTTTTCTTCGGTTACGATTGCAATGAAGTCGTAGTTTTGCTTGGGCTTACTTGTTTCGTAGCACTGTGCGGACGGATCTCGTCCGAAATAAAAACCGTTGCAGTACATACGGTGGCTCGGCTTTTCCAGATCCTCGTAAATATCCTCGGGAAGAACGAATTTGTCGTCCTCTTTGTAATACAAATCTATTGCGCGGCGATAGGCGTTTACCACGCTTGCGACGTAATAGGACGTTTTTACCCTGCCTTCTATTTTGAAACTGTCTATTCCGGCTGCGGCAAGTTTGTCTATATAGCGCACCATATTGAGATCTTTGCTGTTGAGAATATACGCGCCGCGTTCGTCTTCTTCTATCGGGAAATATTCGCCCTGCCTGGATTTTTCCATAAGAGCGTATTCCCAGCGGCAGCTTTGAACGCATTCACCGTGGTTGCTGAGTCTGCCCGTGGTATAGTTGGACAGCAGGCATCTGCCCGAATAGGAAATGCACATGGCACCGTGCACGAACGCTTCTATCTCCACTTCGGGCGGAATGAAATCGCGTATTTCTTTTATTTCGTCAAGCGAAAGTTCTCTTGCCATGACGAGGCGTTTTATTCCCATGTCGCAGTAAAACTTTGCAGCGTATTTATTGGTGAGATTTGCCTGCGTGGACAGGTGAATTTCAAGTTCGGGCGCATATTTGCGGATTATTTGAACGACGCCCATATCGCTGACTATCACGCCGTCGACAAGGCAGTCTTTCAGGAGAAGTACTACGTCAGGCATAGTACTAAAATCTGCGTTATGCGCAAAGATATTGAGCGTAACGTACACTTTTTTGCCTTTCTCGTGGCAATACTTCACCGCTTCGCGGAGCTCGTCCGCGTCGAAGTTATCAGCAAAAGCACGCAGCCCGAACTGCTTGTACGCAAGATAAACCGCGTCTGCACCGAAGTAGATCGCGGTTTTGAGTTTTTCGATATTTCCCGCCGGAGCGAGCAATTCTATTTTTTTAATCATGTTTTTTCACCGACAGCGACATTCCGTCCCCCACCGGCAAAACGCTCGTGGAATAGTTTTCGTCGCTTGTTAAATCGTGTAAAAATTTGTCCAGACCGTTTATTATGGTCTGTTTACTGTGCTTTATTTCGCCCTCTCCCGTCACCATTCCGTTGAAAAAAACATTGTCGGCAAGCAGTATTCCGCCCGGAAGCAACATTCTCTTTACGTGAGGCAAAAAGCCGGGATAGCGCGTTTTGGGTCCGTCCATAAATACGAAATCGAATTTGCCGTCCATAAACGGCAGAATATCGTCCGCGTCGCCGATAAAAACGGTAAATCTGCCGTCGTAACCGAGCGAAGAAAGATTGCTTTTCGCAATTTCCGCATAATCTTCGTTTATTTCCACGGTTGTGATATGTCCGTCGCAATTGCGCAGCATCAGCGCGGCGCTGTATCCTATCGCCGTTCCTATTTCGAGAATTTTTTGCGGCTTTTTGATATATACGAGCTGTTCGAGAAGAGCGGCGGATTCGGGTAGAAGCACCGGTATCATGTATTTGTCGGCATATTCCGCAATCGCACGCATGTGCTCGTCCTTTTCGGGAGCAAGCACTGTGCGTATATATTCGGAGTTTTTGGACGGAGTTTTGAAAGGCATGTCAGTTTTCCAGAATTACGGGTATGACCATGGGGTTGCGGCGCGTGCGCTTGAAGAACAGATTTTTGAGTTCTTTACGCATGGTCGCTTTAACCTGAGTCCAGTCGGCGGCGCCTTTGAGATCCATTTTTCCGAGCGCGGTTTTAAGCACTGTCTTGGCTTCCTCTATTATGGCTTCCGACTCCTCGTCCGAATACATAAAGCCTTTTGACGAAATATCTATTCCGAAAATCTCGCCGGACAGCGAGTTTACGCCGACGACGGCAACAAACAATCCTTCTTCCGACAAGTGTTTGCGATCGCGAAGAACTATGCTGCCCACATCGCCCACGCCCAGTCCGTCTACAAGCAGACATCCGGACGGGATATTGTCGCCCATGCGGAAAGTTTTGCCGGTAATTTCTATCTGATTGCCGATGTCGGGAATGATGATGTTGTTTGCCGGCGTTCCCATTTTTACGGCAAGTTCGGCGTGTTTCTGAAGATGACGACGTTCGCCGTGTACGGGAATAAAATATTTGGGCTTTATAAGAGCGTGAATAAGTTTTAATTCATCCTGGCAGGCGTGACCGGACGCATGCACTTCGGCAAGACGTTCGTAAATAGCTTTTGCTCCGTGTTGATAGATGTTGTTGACGACGTTGTAAACCATTTTTTCGTTACCGGGAATAGGCGACGCCGAAATGATGACGGTGTCGTTGTACCCCAGCTGAATTTTGGGAAATTCGCCGTTTGCTATGCGAGTGAGCGCGCTCATGGGTTCGCCCTGGCTGCCGGTGGTGAGGATAAGCAGATTTTTGTCCGCTTCCTTGTCTATCATGTCTATATCGACCACCATCGAATTATCCAGTTTAAGCTCGCCTATTTTGGTTGCACACTCGACAACGTTTACCATGCTTCTGCCGGCAAACGACACTTTACGCTTGAACTTTTTGGCAAGGTCTACTATTTGCTGCAAGCGGTGAATGTTGGACGCGAAAGTCGCAATGAAAATTCGTCTGTCCTGATTCTCATTTAAGATATGCGCAATCGATTCGCCCACTTTTGCTTCCGACATAGACGAACCTTCGCGCTCGACGTTGGTGCTTTCGGCAAGCAGCAACGTCACTCCTTTTCCGCCTATTTCGGCAATACGTTTTAAGTTTATGACGTTGCCGTCGATGGGCGTATAGTCCACTTTGAAGTCGCCGGTGTGGAAAACCAATCCCACGGGCGTAGTGATAGCAAGCGCGCAACTGCCCGCTATCGAGTGACTGACGTTTACGAATTCGACTTTGAATTTGGTTCCCAGCGAAATTATGCTGCCGGGACGAACGACGTTAAGCGACACGCCGTCCACTTTCTGCTCGCGCAGTTTGTTGTCTACGAGAGCAAGCGTAAGTTTTGTTCCGAAAACCGGAACGTTTAAGTCTTTGAGCACATACGGGAGCGCGCCTATATGATCTTCGTGACCGTGCGTAAGCACTATTCCCTTCACTTTTTCTCTGTTGGCAATGAGATACGACACGTCGGGAATAACCAGATCGATGCCCGGCATGTCTCCGCCGGGAAAAGTCGATCCGCAATCGACGACGATAATTTCGTCGTCGTATTCGAGCGCGGTCATATTCTTGCCGATTTCGCCTACTCCGCCGATAAAGCTCACCTTAAGAGTAGGTCCATCGTTACGTTTTTGCAAATGAACCTCCGAATATAACTGTGATATGTATTTAATTTGTTTTCGTTTATATTATACTACATACCCGAAAAAATAGCAACCGTTTAGAGGGTACGGTTGCTTGCTTTTTTGTAAAAAAATCGCGCATTAAGTAATTTCGGGTAATTTAGTTTTCGGACTCGGGAAGACGAGTTTATATATTCTCCGCGTCGTTTCGATGAAAGTGCGTTTTTATACGTCGACTATTATTCCGTTTTTTATTATTCTTTTGTAATGTACGCCGAAAACCTCTCCGCCGAGAACGACGCATCTGTTTACGCGTGCGCCCGCATTCACCACGCTGCTGCCACACACCACGCTCTCTTCCGCCTCTCCGAGAACAAGCGAATTACCCGAAACGACGCTGGAGCCTGCTTTTTTCATTTCTTCTTTAATCGGAAGCGGATAGAAAAAACCGCCGCGGAATTTCCCGTTTGCTTCGTAATAACTTTTTATATCGCCGAGGTCGCTCCAATATCCGTCGTGACGATACGCCGAAAGCAGACCTTCCCGGATAAGCAAGGGAAACAAATCGCGGGAAAAATCGAAAAATCGGTTTGCGGGGGCTAAATCGAGAGCTTTTCTATCCACAACGTATGTGCCGAGGTTTACGAGACTGCCTTTTGCGGCGTTTTGCGGTTTTTCGAGAAAACTGCTCACTCTGCCACTGTTATCGGTTTTTACCACGCCATAACGAAAAGGCGCGTCGGACGGCTTTACGGCAATGGTCGCGAGCGCGCCGCTTTGCTTGTGCATGGCAGCCATTTCAAAAAGATTTATGTCCGACAGACAGTCGCCGCTCAGCACAAAAAAACAGTCGCCAAGCAATTTTTCGGCATTTTTAACCGCACCGCACGTTCCGAGCGGTTTGTTTTCGGCTACGGTAACGCAATCTGCGCAGGCGTATTTTTCCGCTCTTTTGCGTATAACGTCCGGCAGATAGCCCGCGGCATAAACTATTTTCCGCACGCCGTAATAACATAGCTGCGCGGTTACATAGTCGAGAATGGGGTATCCGCATACCGGCAGAGCCGGCTTGGGAATATCGGAAGTGAGCGGCATAAGGCGGCTTCCTCTGCCGCCGGCAAGAACGATTGCGTTCAAAAAAAATTCTCCTTGATAAAAATTCGCCTGTAGTATGCCGAAAGCCGCGAAATATTATTCTTTCGTTTTATCCTCGTTCGCTTTGATTTCGCCGGGGCAACTCGCGGAACTTTGCTTTTTCGTTTTTTTCTTTTTTACTTCGGTTATTATTACGCTCGTCAGCTGGTAAATCGACAGAAGTACGAGAAAAACGCCGTATAAGAAAGCAAGCGTTTTTCCCTTTACTTTAAGCGCGAAAAAAGAACACGCCACGCTCGTCGCCAGCGCGGGCAAGGCTACGGGCAGAACTTTTTTGTATTCCACCAGTTTGTTTTTGGTGTGGATGATAAGCGTTATCGCAGCCATCGGAATAAAAGCGACGAGATTTATCGCCTGCGCCTCGTGCTGGGTAAGACTGCAGAATATGGTAAGAAGCGGAATTGTAAGCGTTCCGCCGCCCATGCCCATTCCGCCGATAACTCCGCCCACCAACGTGCAGGCTATTAAAATTATTATTTTCAGCATAAAAAACCTTCAGCCTCCTATCATAAGCTTTATTCCGGCAGCCATCATCATAAGCGCGAACACGCCGCCGACAAGCCACGACGGCAACTTTTTGAGAAGCAACGCGCCCGCTATTCCGCCCGCCGTTACGCCGCCTACGGAATACCATAGTTGCGGAAAAGGCGCAGCTCCTTTGAACAGGTATACGCACGCCGAAAAAAGCGTTATCGGAGCGATTACCGCTATTGCGGTCGCATGAGCTTTTTTAGTGGGAAGTCCCGCCGTTTTTTCGAGAAAAGGCACGCAAAGCATTCCTCCGCCGCCGCCGAAAAAGCCGTTGACGCAGCCTATAAGCGCAGACAAAAGCACGTTTAAGAGGACTTTGAAAAATTTTTTCATAACGGCATTATGCGCTTTTTACGGATAAATATGCCCGCGCGACACCGACAAAAATCCGTCGTTTAAACGACGCCGCGATATAAATTAAGAAAAATGCGCACAATATGCGTAAATCAACCGTCGTTTATGAAAGAGATTTGAAAAAAAATTCGGTAATGAGCTTAAAACAATTGCAATATTATTGAAAATAGTCTATAATATACGGGTGTACGCGTTACAATTATCGCGTATGAAAAAATCAAGCAAAGTTATTACTCAAAAGGTGAAAAAGAATGATTAAAACAAAATGGATGAAAAAACTGTTAACCGCTCTTTGCGTCGTCGCAATCGCTCTCGTAGCCGTGGTTTCTCTCCCCGGCGCGGAAGTTGCGAAAGCCGACAACATCAGCGTTTCCAACGGAGATTTTTCCTCGTACTCGTCCGACCTTGCTCCCAACAACTGGACCAAATCGGGTGACACCGGCGCAAACATCTTCACCGGCGTATACGACGGAAAGGTCGGATTCGACAAGCACGGATTCAGCGACGTCGGCTTGCTGGAACACGGTACCGCGGCGAGAGACTTCCTCGTAATCAACTCCAAGGACACCAAGGCATACAGCGCGTATGCTTCGGCCGACATTACGGTTTCTCCCAGCTCGTACTATCAGTTTACCGTAAAAGCAAAAGCCGATATAACTGTCGGCGGCGCATACTTCTCGATTACCGGTCTCGGCGAAGAAATCTCTCTTCCCGTCGCGACAAACGGAGTGTGGACCACCTACAAGATTTATCTTGCAACCGGTTTCAACACTTCCGGTTCGGTTAAAATCTCCCTCTCTCTCGGCAAAGACAACGCAGAAGCCAAAGGCTGGGTTATGTTCGACGACGTAAGCGCGGAAAGTCTTACCTATCGCGATTATGCGACTATCGAGCATGCAGACAACATTCTCGTAAAAGACATTAATATTCCTTATGTCGACGGAATGATCGAAGGCGGCGATTTCTTTACTCTCGACAACACCAAATGGACTGTGGGCGGAGATAAGGTAAATTCGTTCTACGGAATCGAAAGCACCAACACTCAGCTTGTAGGAAAAGAAGACATCGTTATCGCGCCCAATTTCGACGGCAGCGAAAACAATTTTCTCCATATCGCTTCCGTAAACGACGAAGCGACTTACGTTACGGTTACTTCCAATCAGTTTACCGTTAAACCCGACGAGTTCTATCGCATAAGCTATTACGTTCTCGACGACGGCACCCTCAAATCGGGAACCAACGTCGCAAACGCAAAACTTTACTATAAATACGCATCCTCTTCCGCCGAATTCAAATCGGTTACCGTAAACAACATTCAGTCGGCAACCGCAAACGCAAGCCACTTCGGCTGGACCGAAAGAGAATTCTACGTCAAGGGCTCGGCGTTTACCGACGTCGTATGCAAACTCGAATTCTCCATCGGAGAAGAAGGCACCCCGGTTAAAGGCGGAGTATTCATTGATGACGTGCGCGTTCAGAAGCTCACCGCAAAACAGTATTCCGACGCTTCGCCCGACGCTTCCGTCACCGTAAAAGCCGACTCCGGCATCACCGATTCCACGGGAGTTACCAACGGCGCGTTCTATTCCTACGACATCACCGACGGAAAGCTTATTCCCACAGGATGGAATAAAATAGTCGCAGGCGACAGCAACACCAACGGTTACGGATACAGCTCGGTTAAAGCCGACGATTCCGACGCTTCATACGAAGTAGTAAAGGCGTCCGATCCCGAAGCAAACGTGGGCACTTACGAATGCGCGATGAAGATGTCCTCTTCTATTAACACCGCATTCGCAATGCGGTCGTCCGCTATCTCGGTGGCAAGCGGTAAATACCAGCTTATCAACGTTAACCTCTCCGCAATGAACGTTACCGGCAGCGGCGCAAGCATAGTTATTCGTCGCAGCAACGGAGCAGTCGTAGCGGTTAAGGAAAACATCACCGCTGCGGGAACGTATGCGTTCTGCATCAAGGGCGATTCGAGCGAAAGCACAAGCGTTTATGCGGAAATCTGGCTGGGAATGTTTGACAGAAACAGCAATCGCGACAAACTTGCTTCCGGCACCGTTTACGTTAAAAACGTGACTGCAGCCGAATCGAGCGAAGAAGTGTACAACGCATATGCAGCATCCACTTCCAACAATCAGATTGCATGCTCGGTTGCATCCGCCGACGCATGGATAGCAAGCGACGCAAACGACAACATTCTTTCCAACTGGACGGTTTCTTCCGCAGTTAAAGGCGCAAAAGTCGAATACGTTGCAAGCGAACTCGATGGCGAAAAGGTAATAAGACTTACCAACGTAAGCCCCAACGCTTCCACCATCAGTCTTACCCCCTCGAAAAAAATCACCTCTTCTTCTTATTATAAGGTTACCGTTCAGCTCAAAATAATCGGTTCGCTCGACGACGTCGACGCAAACCAAAAGGGATACAAGGGCGTTCGCGCGGGAATTATTACCGGCGACGCTACTACGGATACCACTAAGTACGTCGTTTCCGATATCAAGGAAACCACTCTTAAAACCGATAAATACAACTACGTCACCATTGAATTCTTCATTAAGGGCGGCAAAAGCGACGCCAACGTAACTCTGTTTGTCGGCATGGGCGAAAACATTACCGTTGCCGAAGGCGAAGACCCGGTTCCTTACACCGCAGGCACCGTTTACATCAAGGGCGTTTCGTTAGAAAGCAGTTCCACCACCGAGTACACCAACGCTAAAAACGATCTTAAGGATACTCAGGTTCTGGTAAATCTGTCCGATACCGACGACGACAAAACAGACAACGATACCGAAAAAAATACAAGCTCGGGTATAGATACCACCACGCTGTGGCTGATGATCGGCTCCATTATCTTTGCGCTGGCACTTATCGCAGTTCTGATAGTTTACTTTGTACGCAAATATCAGAAGAAACATCCCAAGAAGCCCGCTCCCGTTAAAGGTCGTCCCTCTTACGACAGAGCAAACCTTTCGCACGGCGATAAAAAAGCAGAAAAAGCAACCGATGAAAAAACCGGCGCCGTCGAACAATCCGAAGACGTAGATAAGTTCTCCGACGAAAACGAAGAAGCAAATTCTACGGAAGAAGCCGCAGAAAATGCCGAGCAAACTTCGGAAGAAACTGCTGAAAACGCAGAAGAAAATGAGCAATCCGTTTCGGAAGAAACCGCCGAAGCTCCCGCAGAAACTACCGAAGAAACTCCTGCGGAAACCGCCGAAGCTCCCGCAGAAGAAAAAACCGAAAACACGGATAACACCGACAATCAATAATCACGGTTAAAAACTTAAGCCGCCGAGGAAATTACCCCGGCGGCTTTCTTTATTTCGTTTGCGGCATATTCTTACTTTGCCTTTTCCTTTATCGGTTTACAACGTAAAGCATGCTCGGAAAGCACGTAAAAAAGATGCGAAAACTACATACAAGTAAAAGTGTGCTCGAAAACGTGTACGAAAAATATGCATAAAACAAAAGACACGGAAAATACTCCGGGCAAAGGTTAACGAAAAAGCATACTCGAAAAATACGCTATTCACAAAAAATAAATTTTCGCAGGTGTTGCCGTAGTTTTATATACCCGCCTGATTTTTTGCATTTAAAAAACAGCCGCTCACACTTTTGCAAAGAAACGACTGTTTTTTTGATATTCGATATTTTTGCCTACTACTTTTACCTGTTGCCGTATATTTTTACAAGCTGACCGGTTTTTTCGCATTCGGCAACTTTCAGAATTTCGCATGCGACTTCTTCGGGAGTCAGAATACGCTTTTGTCGCATGCTTTTAAGGGCAGCCTGCTGTTCTTCATGCGAAAAACGCGCGTTCATATCGGTTTGAACGTAACCCGGCAAAACGCAGTTCACCTTGACTCCGCTGGGTTTAAGCTCCTTTGCAAGTGACTTCGTATACCCTATAATCGCCGATTTGGAAGCCGAATAGAGCGACTCGGTTGCAGCGCCTCTTGCGCCCCACACGGACGAGAGATTTACTATACTGCCCGTTTGCCGATCTATCATATCGCGGGCAAACAAGCGGCAAATTCCGAACACCGAGCCGAAATTGGCGTTCATGACTGCATTGTAGTTGTCGTAGTCGTCGAAAGTTGCCAGGTTGTAATGACACACGCCGGCATTGTTTATCACGGTATCCGCAAATCCGAACGTTTCTTTACACTGCTTATATAAATTTTCCACGTCCTGCCGCTTTGTAAGGTCTGCACGGAATGCGCAGCAATTTATTTCGCGGCGTTGAAGCTCGCCAACCATTTCATACGCCGCCGCTTCAGACGAATTATAGGCGATTATAACGTTATATCCGGCGTTTGCAAACGCAAAAGCAGTTGCCTTTCCTATTCCTTTTGCTCCGCCTGTTACAAGTACCGTTCTGCCTTTCATAATATTACCTCTTTTATTTTTATCAGCCGTAATTATCGGGAAGATCGTTTTCAAACAACACGGCTTTCCCTCCTTTGATTTTCGAATAACGCTCCATTGCTTCCGCGCGGGATTTGACCATAACCGCGCTGCGTTTGGGCAGTCCGGCTTCGATTGCGCCCCTTATAAGTGCGTCGGCGTTAGCTCCCACGGCAATCAGATAATCGCAGACTTTTCCCGCAATCGCTCCCAACCCGTAGTTGATTTCGTACTGAGCCGAGCCGAGTTCGACCACGCCGGGCGTTATTATTACTTTTATGAGATAGTTGAACTGTCCCAATACTCCCACCGCAGATTTAAAGCCCTCTTCGTTGCTGCTGAACGAATCGTCTATTATCACGTCGCTTCCATTATACAACATCTGCAGGCGATGCGCAACCGGTTGAAGGCTGCTTATCGCACTTTTTATATCGTAAAGCGGTACTTTAAGACTGAGCGACACTGCGGCGCACAGACAAATCATCGAAGGGATATGCGCTCCTGCCAGCGCAGTCGTAACGGAAATTTTTTCACCATTCGCAATAAGATCGAATTTTGTTTCGCCGGGCGAAAAAACCGCATTGTCCCATCGCACCGAACCAAGTTTTCCGCACAGCGTTTTATTTCCGCGAAATCCGCCGTACATGGCTTTTACAAGCTCGTTGTCGCCGTTAAAAAACGCTTTGCCGCTATCCGGCATATTGTCAATGAGTTCGCGTTTGGCAAGCATTACGTTTTCGCGGCTGCCGAACGTTTCGAGGTGTTGAGTTCCGACGGCGGTAATCACTGCAATATCGGGTTTGACCATTTTTGCGAGAAATTCAATGTCTCCGCGCCTTCTTGCGCCCATTTCCGCTATAAAAATCCGGTCGCACGCCATCAGATTGTTGTTTATCGCGACGCTCAGCCCTGCGGGCGTATTGTAGCTTAGCGGACTTACGCACACGCGATATTTCTTTGCAAGCATTGCCGCAAGAATATTTTTTGCGGTCGTTTTGCCGTAACTTCCGGTTATCGCTATTTTAATCGGATTTATCGCGGCAAGCTTTTGTTTTGCTTTCTTTATATACGAATCGGAAACGGCTTTTTCCAGCGGCAGCATGACGGCGTTCATAAAACTGACGACGACCGGTGCGAGCGGCAACAGAATATACGCGGCTGCCGGCAATCCGAAATACACGAGAGCGGTTGAAATTACGAAATTCAGCGTCGTTACAGCCGATATAAGTCGCCACATTCGTTTTGTCAGCTTCATTTTTACCGTGCACGGCACCCTATACAGTACAAAGTAGCCGAACAAAGCGATTACGGGGCAAAATATAAGCGATTTTATTCCGAAAATCTCGGATACGAACGCCGCCACAACTATTGTTATTCCTGCGATAAGTGTGTTAAAACCTCGGTTAAGGCAAAACGAAAGCAGTTTTTTGCCGTTGTAACTGCCCAGTTGCAAAATCTGGTAGTACCGTGCCGAATACAAAGCCGCGCAAACCGAAAATGCGAGCGCGAACGCAACGCAGACCATTACCGGCATAAAAACGCCTCCGTAATTTTCAAAAAAACGAACGGGTTTTCCAGGTACGCGAAATGTCCGCCGTCAAGCCATACAATTTCGCTGCCCGCAATGCCTTCTTTGAACTGCTTTGCCATATATGGCGGCGTGTCGCGATCGGTTTTTCCCCACACAATAAGCGTTTCGCATTTTATAAGCGGCAACAGACTTTTAAGATCCGAGCAGACTATGCGGACGAACACCTTTTTCATATGGTCGTCCAGTGCCTGATAGTCGGGCGAACCGTATTTATCCACGTTTAGTCCGAGTGCGCGCCGAATCTTGAAAATGCGTGTTTTAAGCACTGTTTTAAGCGATTTACGAGGCTTTAAACCCGCGCCGTCTACAATAATCAGCTTGCCGACAAGCCCGCGCGAAGCGAGAATAACTGCAATTCTTGCGCCGAACGAGTGCGCAACCACGTCGCATCCGGCAGCGTTTTCGTGCAATATGAGCTGTTCTATCGCGTCGGCGTAAAAGTAAACGTCGGCAGTTTCGGGCGGCGGCATTGATTTGCCGAATCCGGGCAGGTCCGGCGCAATAACACGTTTCCCCTGCGCGCACAAAAAGCGGTTAAGCCCCGACATTGCTTTGCCGTTTAATCCCCAGCCGTGTAATAATAAAACAGGCTTGTCGCCTGTTTCACTTCTTTCGTAAAAAATATCAACCTCTTTGTAGGTGAACATTTTTCCTCCGGCTATATTGTCTTTTCCATTACTATCGCGGCGTTTTTGCCGTAGTAATTTGCCCTCCTGTAAAGTTCGCGAAATCCGTTTTTAAGGTACAAAGCTATGGCGGCGGAATTGAGTTCGCTCACTTCCAGGAAAAGGCGGGTCACGTTTCGTTCCTTCGCTTTTTCTTCCATAACTTTTAATATGCCGGTTGCCTTGCCCGTGTGACGAAAAGCAGGATCGACTGCGATATTGCACACGTCGCCCTCGTCCGCTATCCACTGAATAAATCCGTACGCACGCAAAACGCCGTTTTCTTCGTCTATATAAAAAGAATACATGTCGTTTTCAAATGCGTCAAGAAGCTGCCGCTCCGTCCAGGCGCACTCTATATAGCGTTTCTCGGCGGCAGCTATTGTGGCAATATCGCTTTTTTTTGCCGCACGTATCATTTTTTTAGTTCCCGCTCCGCCTGTGACAGCATTGCGTACAACGGTTCGAGCTTGTCGCCGTCGATATATTCGCCCGTTTCGGCAGCAAGGCGCATGCTTTCGCGCTCGTTTGCAAGTTCTCCGCCGAATGCCGTGTGCGAACGCTCGTCCGTAACCAGCAAACTGTCGGCTTTTTCCGAAATAAGCGCGTCGACTTCGCTTTTTTTCATTGCTGCGGGAGCAAAAATCTGCTTGCCGTCTTCATACTCGGCAACGTAGTACATGTCCGCCCAGCCATAGACGACCGACAGAACTTTTCCGCCGCGATTACCCGCAAGCATACGGTTGCAGACAACTGCTTTTGCTCTTTTTCCGAGCGCATAGCAAAGAGTTTTTACTGTTACCGCGCCTATTCTTATTCCGGTAAACGATCCGGGTCCGATAACGCATGCAAAAAAGTCGCAATCGGACGGCTTCATATTCAAATCACCAAGCATTTTGTCGATTGCCGGCAGCAGTGCTTTGGACGCCTGCAAGCCGTCGGGGTCGCAGAACCACTCCTCTTTGTCGCCGTTTACAGCCAGAATTTCGGTTGTTTTGCCGGCAGTGTTTATCATCACGTATTTCATACTTAAAACTCGATGTGCTGAATTTTATCGTTTTTGCTTCTTCTGTACAGCACGATTTTGCTGCCCACCGCGGTTACGGGCTCAGCCGATAATTGTTCGGCAATTTCGCCTATAAGCTCCTTGGCTTTTTTGTCGCAATTGCGAAGAACGGTTATTTTGATGAGTTCGCGTTTTTCTAGCGCGGCGTCCAGTCCTTCCAGAAGCGCGTCGGACACTCCGCCTTTTCCTATCTGAAAAATAGGCTCTATGGTGCTTGCCATGCCTCGCAGATTGGCGCGTTGTTTGCTTGTCATATTCATAAAACTACAATCTCCCTTGTGTTTTCGTCCACATATTTTATTTCGATTTTAACGGCGTTTTCGGGCAGAACGGACATGATATTTTCCGCCCACTCGATAAGGCACACGCAGTTGTCCGCGCCTATATAATCGCACAGTCCTGCGGCGTACGCCTCTTCTCCGCTTGAAAGCCTATAAGCGTCGACATGGCAAAGAGTAAACTTTTCGCCCTTGTACTCGTTCATTATCGTAAACGTGGGGCTTGTGATCTCTTCTTTTATTCCCAGTCCCGCGGCAAAACCCTTGGAAAACACGGTTTTACCCGCTCCGAGCTCGCCCGAAAGCGTAATAACTTCGCCGCCGTACGCTTTTTTTGCCATATCGAAAGCGAAATCGAAAGTTTCTTTTTCGCCGTGACTTATCTTTTCAGTCAATGTTTTCTCCTTGTTCCTCTTCGGAAAGTACATTCTCTTCGGTAATTTCGCTCTCTTCGGTACCGAAAATATATTTAAGCGAACGCGACAAACTCTTGTACAAAAAGAACGTGATTGCACTTACCAGCAGCGCTTTTCCGATATTGAAGACTATCATATACGGCAAAACACTGTTGAATACCGCCGCTGCGCTCTCGCCCATATAAAGCGGAAACGTGATAAAACGGTTTACTATAAGCGCAGATACAACCTGCATAAGACAACCTACGCATAGCCACTGCACGACGTTTTTTCTTCCCTTTTTGAACCTGTACATAATTGACGGAATAATCGCGTACGACACGGTCATTATAAAGTTGCCTATTTCTCCTACGCCGCCGGTTGTCGTATGCGTAAAAAACCACAATAGCTGCTTTAATCCTTCGCACACGACCATGGCGACAGGTCCGAGCGTGAAGCCGCACAGCATGGTCATGACGTTTGAAAAGTCGAGCTTTAAAAACGTGATGGGCGCAGGCATGGGTATTTCGAGAAAACTGAGTATATATCCGAGCGCGACAAACACCGCGGTCATTACGATATACTTGGTAATTTTCCTTTTTTTGGTAAGTATTTTCATTATAGATCTCCGATAGGTTATTTCATCATTTTCCCGCCGGACATACCTCTTTTTATTTTGCAAGCGGTTGTTTTTGCGCAAATCGCATATTTTCGTCTTTGCCGTTCAATCCGCATTTTTTAAAAACAAACGGAGCAATCAGCAGCGCGGAAAACGCCACAAGCGCGTATCTGAAAAACGAATATGCAAGCGGATGAGTAAAGTTTACCGCAATAAGCAGATATTTCAGCCCTTCCTTTACGGCAAGCACGATGACGGCACCGACCATTATTTTTATAATCTGTTTCCACCACTCGCATCTGACGTTGAGACGAACGTAACTCTTTTCGAGCGTGTAGGCAAGCGTTGCCGCTCCGTATCCGCCCAGAACGTCGTACACCTGCCCGCTTTCGACTTTCAAAGCCGCAAGAATTATCGCGATGACAAGGCACAGCGGCGAAATTACAAGACATATTTTATCGTCGTATTTTTCGATAAAACCGTACAGAAAGGTAAGCGTTATTCCAAGTATTATTCCGAGTGAGCAACCGGCAAGCACGTCGCTTAAATAGTGCTGACCGAGATAGACTCGCGACATCATTACAAGTGCGGTGAACAGCGCGCCCGCAATTATAACCCATGATTTACGGGATTTAAGCGCGGATTGAGTTGTCAGACTTGCCGCCGAGTGCGAGTGTCCGCTGGGGAAAGAGTACCCGCTGCTTTTTGCGCCTATCGACTTTACTTCTCCTGTTTCAAATGGGCGCGGACGACGGAAAATCTGCTTCATTCCCGCCATTGTCGCGGCACTGATCAGGTAAACGTTTATAATCCGGAAGCCGAATTTTTTATCGACGCACCAGAAAATTGCCACGGCAACCAGAATAAAAAACATTTCGTCGCCGAGCGCCGTTATCGCAAGCGCGAGCTTATCGAGAAAAGGATTGGAAAATTGCTGCAAAAACGCGTTTATTCCGATTTCCATCAATCGACGTCCTTAAATACGCTTACGTTGGTTCCGTCCGACCACAATCTTTCGATGGAGTAAAACTCTCTGAGTTCATCGTAAAAAACGTGCATTATTACTCCGCCGAGGTCGACAGCAGCCCATTTGGGGTCTATATCGCGATGAGTAATTTTCACGCCGCGTTTTTCCAACTCTTCGCAAACGTAGTCGGTGAGCGCGCGCACGGCGGTGGTCGAAGTCGCACTTACAAGCACGAAATAGTCGGCTACCACTGTTTTACCTCTCACGTCCACTATCGTTACGTCCTTGCCTTTTCTTGCGTCGAGAAGACGTGCTGCGGCAGTCGCCAGTACGGTAGTATCGTTCAAATCAAGTTCGTCAAGCCATTCGGTTGTTATTAACACTTTAATTCTCCTTTTTTATCGTTTTTTCAAGCCGATCGCGGCAAGCCAGCGTGCGCTTGTCGATTTCGGCATTTTTGCTTTTCAAGTAATTTATAGTGGCGCCTAGTATGTCCAGCATGGCTCCGTCGAGGTCGAAAAGAATTTTCTTTCTTATCTGCTCTACACCCGGAGTCGTTCTGCCTTCTTCGATGTAATCGGCGCAAAAAACTATTTTTTCAAGCGTTGACATGTTTTCGTCGCCCGTGGTGTGCAGCCTGATTGCCCGCAAAACCTCTTCGTCGTTTATTTTAAGATCACAGCGCGCTATCGCCTCGCTTGTGTAACAGTGCTCAACGGGCGGCAATGCACTTTTTGCCTCATCGTCGAAGCAAAAACCTTTTTGTTCCAGTTCCCTCACGGTTACGTACTTGCCGCAATCGTGCAGAAGGCTTGCAAGTATTGCCTTTTTTACGTCCGCTCCGTAAATTCCGGTAAGAATTATCGCCGCTTTTACCACTCCGTAAGTGTGTTCGACACGCGACTTTTTAACGTTGTATTTTTCGTACAGATCGCGAACGAAAAAATACTGCTTGTATAACTTTTTGCTTTCTATATACTCGGCAACCTTTTCCGGCACGACTTCGCGCAGTTTTCCGAATGCGTTTGCCACCGGCACCAGCGTGGACGAGCCGTCCGCTCCGATAAAATCGGCTGTTTCGTAGCGGCAATTAAGAGTCAAAAGCTCTTTTTTGTCGCTTTCGGTTATCGGAAAACCGGGGCGCGGGACCAAATAAACGATACATTTATCAAGTATTTTATCGATGTTCTTCCATCCGCGAAGCCCTTCTATGTTATCCGTTCCCATGACGAGAAAGAGATTTTCATGAATTTTTTTCAGCTCGTCGACAGTAAAACACGTGTAGCTTACTCCTTCTTTTTTCAGCTCGAAATCGGACACCTCGACGTGTTGCATAGGTCTGCAACATTCACGGAGAAGAGAAAGCCTGTCATCGTCGCAGATTTTGTCCGCACCTATTTTGAAGGGCGAAATTTTCGTCGGCATGACTATTACTTTTTCAAACCGCTCGGACAATCCTTTTATAACGCTTAAATGCGCAAGCGTGGGCGGATTGAAACTGCCTCCGAACAGCGCCGTTGCGTTTTTTTTCGACGAATTATTCAACGTAGTCGAATTCGATATCCATTATGCGGATAAGGTCGCCGTCTTTTACTCCCGCCTTTTTAAGCGCTTTTATTACGCCGCGGTCCTTAAGCTGTTTCTGAAAATATTTGAAACTGTCGTAGTTGTCGATGACGACGTTTCTTGCCAGTTCTTCCATAAGTCCGCCGCAAATTTCAAAAGCTCCGTCGTCGTCGCGCATAATGTAGAAGTCGCGGGTTGACTTGTCCTCGTACTCGAACGGTTCGAATTCCAGCGGGCTTACCGGCGGCAGAGTGCAGAGTTTTTCGTAGATGGTTTTTATCAGAAGCTCTACGTTTTCGCCTATTATCGAGCAGATCGGAATACCTTTTACTCCCGTTTTCTTTTCAAAATCGGCTATCTGCTCGTCGGTTGCCATATCGGCTTTACTCAGCGCGACTATCTGAGGAAGTTCGCCAAGCTTTTCCGAATAACCTTTAAGCTCGGAATTTATCTTGAAATAATCGTCGGCGGGATCTCTTCCTTCGCTGCCGCTTATATCGACGACGTGGACAATAAGGCGCGTGCGTTCGATATGGCGCAAAAAGTCGTGTCCAAGCCCTGCTCCTTCGCTTGCTCCGTCTATAAGCCCGGGAATGTCGGCAACTACGAAACTGTGGTCGTAATACGACACTACCCCCAGATTAGGCGAAAGCGTTGTGAAGTGATAGTTGGCAATTTTGGGGCGTGCGGACGAAATAACCGACAAAAGCGTGCTTTTGCCAACGTTGGGATAGCCTACAAGTCCGACGTCTGCTATGGTTTTAAGTTCGAGAAGAACGCACTTTTTCTCGGTTTTTTTGCCGCTTTGCGAAAATCCGGGAGCCTGACGGCGCGAAGACTTGAATCTTGCGTTGCCTTTGCCGCCTATTCCGCCGCGAAGAGCCACGACGCGTGCGTTTTCGTCGAACATATCGGCGATGACTCCGCCCGTTTCCTCGTCGCGTATAACCGTCCCGCGCGGGACTTTTATGATAAGATCGGGCGCGCACTTACCGTGGCAGAATTTACCCGAACCGTTACCGCCGTCCTCGGCTTTATAAAGCTTTGCGAAACGGAAGTCGGCAAGCGAACTCATATTAGGGTCGACGACAAATACTATGTCTCCGCCCTTGCCGCCGTCGCCGCCGTCCGGACCGCCGTTTGCGATGTATTTTTCGGTGTAGAACGACGTACATCCGTTGCCGCCGTCACCCGCTTTAATGAATATTTTTGCGTGATCTATAAACATTATTGTTCTCCGCTTAATTTGCTTATTATGCTTTCGGCAGCTTTTTTGCCCGCACCCATAGCGAGAATTACAGTTGCCGCGCCCGTCACCGCGTCGCCGCCGGCATAGACGTTTTCAAGGCTTGTTTTAAGGTTTTCGTCCGTTTCGAGCGTGCCTCTTCTGCCTGTTTTAAGGTCGGGGCAGGAGCGCGAAATGAGAGGATTGGGCGAAGTTCCGAGTGCTATTATCGCCATATCGGCGTTTATCGTAAACTCGCTGCCGGGCAGAGGTTCGGGGCGACGTCTTCCGCTTGCGTCGGGTTCGCCGAGTTGCATCTCTATGCATTCGACGGCTACGAGATTGCCGTTTTCATCGCCCGTAAAGCGCACGGGATTGGCAAGAAGCCTGAATTTTACGCCTTCCTCTTCGGCATGGCGGATTTCTTCTTTTCTTGCGGGCATTTCTTCTCTGCCGCGCCTGTAAACGACGGTTACGCTTTCCGCGCCCATTCGCACTGCGCTTCTCGCGGCGTCCATAGCTACGTTGCCCGCGCCCACAACTATCACGTTTTTACCTCTTTGTACGGGCGTTATGCAATTTTCCTTGTATGCGCCCATGAGATTTATACGCGTCAGATATTCGTTTGCCGACAGCACGCCGTTGAGACTTTCGCCGGGAATATTCATAAACATCGGAAGTCCCGCTCCGCTGCCTATAAACACGGCGTCGTACGAAGAGCAAAGCTCGTCGATGAATACCGTTTTACCCACTACCTCGTTGGTTTTTACGTTTGCTCCGAGAGCTATAACATTGTCGATTTCCTTTCCTACCAGCTCTTTGGGAAGGCGGAACTCGGGTATTCCGTACACGAGTACGCCGCCCGCGCGGTGCAGCGATTCGTAAATATCGACGTCGAAACCGGCATTAAGCAGCGTTGCCGCACACGTAAGACCCGCAGGGCCGCTGCCCACTATCGCCGCTCTTTTGCCGATTTTTTCGGGTTTTTCGGCAGTTTTGGCATTATCCAAATCGTAATCGCCCACAAAGCGTTCCACCGCGCCGATCGATACTGCGCTGCCTTTGATTCCGCGTACGCATTTGCTTTCGCACTGAACTTCCTGCGGGCATACTCTGCCGCATACCGAAGGCAGAAAGTTGGTGGCTTTTACTATTTTTGCCGCACCGGCAAAATCGCCTTTTTTTACCGCCGCCATCATTTTGGGAATATGAACCGAAACCGGGCAACCCTGCATACACGGAGCATTTTTGCAGCCCAGGCATCTAAAGGCTTCTGCCATTGCCGTTTGCTTGTCGAAGCCGGAGGTTACTTCAAAAAAATCTTTTCTTCTGTCTGCCGGACTGCGTTCGGGAATATCGTGTCTTTCGTTCATTTTCTTATCTCTCCCGTCATACGGCAATAATGTGCCTTTTCCTGTTCTTTATACGCCCTGAGACGCAAAATCGCGCTGTCCCAGTCCACTTCGTGTCCGTCGAATTCCGGTCCGTCCACACACGCATACTTTACCGCGCCTCCCACGGTAACTCTGCAACAACCGCACATTCCGGTGCCGTCCACCATAAGAGGGTTCATACTGACAACAGTTTTAACGCCGTATTGTTTTGTAAGCACGCACACGGCTCTCATCATGGGAAGCGGTCCCACCGCCATTACGCAGTCGTACAAACCGCTTTCCAGCCCGCTTTTAAGCGCGTCGGTAACAAAACCTTTAAGTCCCTTGCTTCCGTCGTCGGTAGCGATAATCAGATTGTCGCAATTTGCACGAAACTCGTTCTCGTACATGATAAGCTCGCTTGTTCTCGCACCGAGTATCACGTCGCACCGTTTCCCTTCCGAATGCAATTTTTTCGCCTGAGGAAAAATAACGGCGCTGCCTATTCCGCCGCCCACGAGAGCGACTCTCTTATATTTCGATAAATCGGTGGGAATTCCGAGCGGTCCGACGAAATCGGCGATGTAACCTTTTTCGGGAACGGCGGCGAGTTTTGCCGTCGAATATCCAACTTCCTGCACGAGAATGGTTACAGTGCCTTTTTGTTTGTCGAAATCGCATATTGTAAAAGGAATACGCTCTCCTTCGTCGTCCACGCGGAGAATGATAAACTGACCGGGATGCGCATGGCGAGCAACGTCCGGAGCTTCTATTTCGTATCGGTTGACTTTTGGCGCCAACGTACTTTTACTTAATAATTTATACATAAAAATCCTCTCGGCTTTTAATTTTTACGAATGAAAATCGGGGTTTACGCAGTACTCTTTTACCATGCATTTATCGCATTCGGGTCGGCGCGATTTACAGGTGTATCTTCCGTGAAAAATGAGCAGGTGATGCGCTCTTGTGTAGTATTTTTCGGGGATGACGACGCGAAGGTCCTTTTCTACCGCTTCGGGCGTCTTGCCGTCGCTTAATCCCAGCCGGTGCGCCAGGCGGAACACGTGCGTATCCACGGGCATGGCTTGTCCTTTAAATCCCACCGCAAAAACCACGTTTGCCGTTTTTCTGCCAACGCCGGCAAGAGTTACAAGCTCGTCTATCGTTCCGGGAACTGCGCCGCCGAACTTTTCGACAACGTCGCGCGCGGCAAGTTTGATGTTTTTTGCCTTATTGTGATAAAATCCGCAACTGTAAATAAGTTTTTCCAGCTCTTCGAGCGGAATATCGACGAAATCCTGCGGAGAAGACGCTCTTTCAAACAGTTTGGGCGTAACCTGATTTACGCGCTTATCCGTACACTGCGCCGACAGAATAACGGCGACCAGCAATTGCCAGTCGGAGCCGTAATCCAGCTCGCAATGAGCGTCGGGATAGCACGTATCCAATTTATCCAGAAGAGCTTCTACGTCACGCATATATACCTCGCCGCATATATTTTATCATATTTGCGGCGAAAGGTAAAGCGTTTTATCGATTTTTTGCGTGAGATAGGGCAAATACGGGCTTATTTTATCCGATTACGCGACGTACCGAACTGCCTTCGTACGACCTTACTATTTCGTATGCTCCGAGAAAAGTGCGGTAGTCGGACGGCGAAAACAATTTTACCGCGTACGGATAATTGCCGGCAGCGAGGCGAACCGACAATCCGCAACCGAGCGTTATTATTCTCGGCGTGTTGATAAGCGCGGAATAAACGCCGTTTCTGCGCAGTTTATCGAAAAATTTCATGCTTTCGGTGCGTTCGGAAAACGCGAAAACGTAATATCTGTCCATTATTTTTCCTCCGTGTATCGTTATTTTATCGTGGCGGACAACGTATATTATATAGTATTGTTAACTTTTGCGAGGTGTGCATTTTTGATATATTTCGATAACGCGGCTACCACCTTTTTCAAGCCGCAGGAAGTAATTAACGCAGCCGTAAACACAATTAAAAATCTGTCGGTAAACCCCGGAAGAGCGGCACATTTTCTCTCGGTGAAAGGCTCGGCTCTAATGTGGCATGCACGAACTTCGCTTGCCGATTTTTTCGGATGCGACGATCCGTCACGCGTTATTTTCACAAGCGGATGTACTCACGCATTAAACGCCGCGATTTTCGGCAGTAATCTGTACGGAAAACACGTAATAACCACCGCGCTCGAACACAACGCAGTTCTTCGTCCTTTGTTCGAGCTGAAACGGCGCGGACACATTTCGCTTACGGTAATTTATCCCGGCGACGACGGAACCATAGATCCGTCAAGCGTGTTGCAGGCGATAAGACAGTCCACCGCCATGGTTGCGATGACGCATGTATCCAACGTTACGGGAGCTGTAAATCCGGTGGAAAAGACAGGCGAAATATGCTATAAAAACGGTATTTTGTTTCTCGTAGACGCAGCGCAATCGGCAGGGCATATTCCGTTGGACGTAAAAAAATGTCACATTGATATGCTTGCTCTGCCTGCGCATAAGGGGCTTCACGCTTTGCCGGGATGCGGCGCGCTTATTTTAAGCGAAAAGGCGGAAATTACGCCGTTTATTTTCGGGGGAACGGGAACAAACTCGTCCTCTCTCGTGCAGCCGGCAAGCTATCCGGAAGGGCTGGAAGCGGGCACTTTAAATCTGCCGGGCATTGCCGCTATGGCACGGGCGGCAAACTTGTGCAAAAGCGAATTTTCCGCACGGAAACAGAAGCTGGAAACTCTGACCCGTTTATTGTTTAAAGGTCTTAGCGAAATAAAAGGCGTGCGCATTTATTCTCCCGAGAGTTCTCCGTCGGGAATAGTGTCGTTTAACTTGTCTCATCTGGATTCGGGCGAAGTTGCGGATATTCTTTCCGAAAAACATCGCGCGTGCGTGCGCAGCGGATTGCATTGCGCTCCGCTGCTTCATCGGGCAACCGGCACCGAGCAAAAAGGAATGGTGCGCGCTTCGCTTTCGTTTTGCAATACCGAGGAAGAAGTTGCGGAATTTGTCAAGGCGACGAAAAAAATATCCGCAGCAACAAAATAAGTCGCCAAGGTTTTGACCTTAAGCGACTTTGTTTTGTTTTATTTAATCTTCTATAAGATTTATTTTTTATACACCATATCGCGTATGTCGTGAACGGCAATGCGATAACGCTCTTCTTTTCCGACGGCGAGAGCAATTTTGTTTTTGGCGTGCATAATGGTTGTGTGATCGCGCCCGCCCATAATACCTCCGATGGAAGTCAGCGGCAGCGGCAGCATTTCGGAAATGAGATATATGCATATCTGGCGCGGCTCGACTATTTTTTTATCGCGCTTTTTGCCCAGTAAATCGTCGCGGCTGACGCCGAAATATTTACACGTGCTGTCGATTATGTCGTCCGCCCCTACTACTTCTTCGCTGGGTTGGTTGTAATCCTTGAAAGTTTCCTGTGCGAGTTCGAGCGTAATGGGCTTATCGTACAGTTTTGCAAGCAGAATTACCTTGTTCAGCATGCTTTCCATTTCGCGGATATTGTTGTCTATGCGGGCCGCCATGAAATTGAGAACTTCGGACGGGACGTTTTGTTTTTCCGCCTGAGCTTTCTTTTGCAGGATGGCGATACGCGTTTCGAGATCCGGCGGCTGAATGTCGGCGATAAGGCCCCATTCGAAGCGCGAACGAAGACGGTCTTCTATGTCCGGAATTTCCTTGGGCGCACGATCGGACGCAAAAATAAGCTGTTTGTTTGCCTGACATAAGTCGTTGAAAGTGTGAAACAATTCTTCCTGCGTACCTGCTTTTTTGGATATGAATTGAATATCGTCGATCATCAGAACGTCGGCACTACGATATTTTTCGCGGAATTCTCCCGCTCCGCCGCTTATTCTGATCGCTTCGATAAACTCATTTACGAATTTTTCGCTGGATATGTACACCACTTTGAGCGAGCAATCGTTTTTACGTATTGCATTGCCTATTGCGTGCATTATGTGAGTTTTGCCCAGTCCCACGCCGCCGTAAATAAACAACGGATTATAAAGCGTTCCCGGCGTCATGACGACAGCTTTTGCCGCGGCTACTACCAGTTGGTTGCACTTTCCGACGACAAAATTGTCAAATGTATAGCGCGGATTTATAAGACCGCTGTCAAAACCCAGCTGAATTTTGTTTTTTGGCTCGGGCTCTGGTTCGGGGACGCTTTCGGAAACAGCCGCTTCTCCTGCAGGCGAAGAGGACGACACCCTCAGTTCGATGTCGGAAATGAGCGGGTTTATCCTATGCAGAACTTCGCATATGAGCGGACGAAGCTGATTGTTTATCGCAATGACGTTTCCGTCCGTGGGGGCGACAAGCACAAGCTTGTCTCCGTCGATATCGACGGCTTCGAGCGGACGAATCCATACGTCAAAGCTTATTGCGCTTGCCTCGGTTTCGAGAACGGACAGCGCATCTCTCCATATTTTTTTAACCGTTTCCATACAACCTCACTTATTGCCGAGCGTTTCGGCATATATTTCGGATTTTGACACGCCGCGATCGCGGGCGACTTTTTTTATAGCTTCCTTTTTGTCGATGCCGCCTTTGAGGTAAAAATCGATGTGTTCGGCAACAGACAGCGCATTGAGCTCCTTGTTTTGCTCCTTCTCTCCTTCAACCACCAACACGAATTCGCCCTTATGCGTAAATTCGGGCAAATCGCACAGCGTTCCGCGGACCACCTGTTCAAACTTTTTGGTCATTTCGCGAACAAGCGCGCATTTGCGATTTCCCAGCGTTTCCCCGAGATAGGCAATAACAGAATCGACGTCGCTGAGCGGCAGGTAGAATATAAGCGTTGCGTCCACGTCGCGATATTTGCTTATTACCCTTTCTCTTTCCGCTTTTTTATCGGGCAAAAATCCGACAAACAAAAACTTTTCGGTGGACAGACCGCTTAAAACAAGCGCGTTAATGGCGGCGCAAGGTCCGCTGATTACCGTGTATTCCAGTCCGTTTGCGATAACCTCGTCGATGAGAACGTGACCGGGATCGGACACCGTGGGCATACCCGCGTCGGATATTACGGCAATAGATTCGCCTTTTTTCAATCTTTCCAGAATTTCGCCGCTGCGCGCGCGCTCGTTGAATTTCTGATAGCTGATAAGCGGTTTTTCTATTCCGAGGCGCATGAGAAGCGGACGACTGTGGCGAGTGTCTTCGCACAGGATTGCGTCAACCGTTTTCAGTGTTTCGACCGCACGAAAGGTTATTTCTTCTGCGTTACCGATGGGCGTTGCCACTATATACAGCATGTTGCGACTCCTTTTTAACTTCTTTTATACCTCTGTACGAACTATTCGCTGCGGAAGCACCGATAAGCCCGTTTTACCGTCCATGACGCATTTAAGCAGAAACAAATGAGGCTTTTTGTCGGACGACGGCGTTAATATCTGCAAAATTTTGGGCTCCAGCCGATTTTTTTGACAAAGCCCTATAACCTCCGCCATTCTTTCGGTCTGGTTTACCGTGTAAAACGCCCCGCCCTGCTTTAATAGTTTAGAGGCGACAAAAGCCACTTCTTCAAACTTTACGGCTATTTCGTGGCGGGCGAGCGAAACCGAATCGGTTTTTTGCATTTCGCCGCTTCCTGCCTTTCTGTACGGCGGATTGCACACTACAATCGAATATTTTCCGACTGTTTCGGGCGAAATAAAATCCTGCATGGGCATGTTTACCACTTCGATTTTATCGGAAAGCCCGTTATATTCCACGCTGCGGCGCGACATATCCGCCATTTTTTCCTGAATTTCGACCGCGGTGGTTTTTATTCCCTTTTTGCCGGCAAGCAGAATGGCTATTATTCCGCTGCCGCTACCGAGATCGCATGCGTAGTCGCGACTTCCGCCCGTGACGAAATCGGCAAGCTCCACCGCGTCGCATCCGAAGCGGAAAACGTCGGGGTGTTGTATTATATACAATCCGTTGACAAGCAAATCGTCCAGCCGTTCGCCGGGCAATATCAGCGCGGACTTGTCCATTTTATTCGATCACTTCCAGAATACAGTCGAGATTACGGTATTTCTGATTGAGATCCAGGCCGTAGCCGATGATAAACGCAGGACGGGACAGCGTAAATGCGGTAAAATCGGGCGTAATGTCCACCTTTCTTGCCATGGGTTTATCGAGAAGAGTTGCCACCTTGACGTCGGCTGCCTCTTTTCCTGCAAAATACTTTTTGAGATACTGCAAGGTGTAGCCCGAGTCGATAATGTCTTCAACGATAAGAACGTGAGCGTCTTTTACGTCGCAGCGAAGATCCTGCACAAGCTTTACTTTTCCGGTCGTTGTGGTATAATCATAACTTGACAGCGTGATAAAATCGAAAACCACGCGTTCGTCGTCGATAGCTTTCATAAGATCGGCGTAAAACATCACTGCGCCGCGAAGCACACACAGGCAGATTATCGGTTTGTTGTCGGCTGGATAAGTTTGTTTTATTTCTTGTCCGAGTTCGGCAATTCTTTTTTCGAGTACCTCGCGCGAATAGAGCACGTTCGTCTTTAGTTGCATAAATATTACTCCTTCTCGTAACTGAATTTCATTATATTCCGAGTTTTTTCTGTTATTTTGATGTCGTCGGATATTTGTATTCCGGCAACTGCCAGCACACGACTACCTATACATATGAGCGGAACAGCATCGCGGTAACGCGCCGGAATTTTCTTGTCTATAAGGTATTCTTTAAGTTTTTTTGTTCCCGAGCCGAAAGGCTTGAACGTGTCGCCTTCTTTCCGGAAACGTATTTCCGCTCCGTCCGGAATTTTGTCGCCGTCGAAAACAATCTCGCCTTTTACAAACACTTTTTCTGCGGGAAGAATAAAAACGCAGCCGTCGCCGAACGCCGTTATTCCTTCGGCATAAGGGATACAATCGAAACACGCCTCTTGTTTTTTATAAACGGTGACAAGTCGGTATTCTCTTACGGCAACGTAACCGTGCGGAAGCGCAACCGATTTGCCGTTTTGCTTACCCGAAAGCGCGATAATCTCGTCCACGTGTTTTTTTTCCATGTCGGTGGATAGTCCCGCTCTTTTTGCGGCAATCAGCACATATCTCGACGCAAGCGCGTATGGTTTACCGAGATTTGAAATGTCAAACGAACAGCGGTTATCTTCGGCAGTGAAGTCGTCGTCCGAAATAAGCGAACAGATGAAATCGTCGTCGGCACGCGCCAGAAAAGAGAGTTTTTCGGCTGCCGATATCGCGTCGTAACGTTCGTTTACGAGCGGAATGACCTTTTTCCGTATAAAGTTGCGGTTATAAGTCGTGTCGGAATTTGTTTCGTCCGAACAAAACGCAATACCGCGTTCCTTTACGTAAGAGGAAATCTCGCATTTATCCACCGACGCGAGCGGGCGGATGATCTTGCCGTCACATTCGCTCATGCCGCGTAATCCGTTAATTCCCGATCCGCGGAAAACGTGCATAAGAACGCTTTCGGCGCAATCCAGACGATGATGCGCAAGCAAGATAAAGTCGGCTTTTTTTTGACTTAATATGCTCGAAAAAACCTTTTTGCGGTACAATCTGGCTTCGCTTTCGAGGCTTAATCCGCTTTTTTCGGACATTGACGGAATATCGGCGTCGAAACGAAACAGCTCTATGCCGTTTTCACGGCAGAAATTTTCGACAAAGCAGGCGTCGGAAAGCGAGCTTTCGCCTCTTATTCCGTGCTGAACGTGAACCGCTTTTATTCTGTTTTTGTCCCAAACGCGCAAAAGGACGGAGATAAGACACATCGAATCTTCTCCGCCGCTGAGCCCCACTGCAAGCGTGGCGCCGTCAAAGCAAAATTTATCGAGTACGGACATAACCGTACTCTCGATTTTATCTAACCCGGTCACCTTTCTATTATAAAAAAGTTATCCACATTTGTCAAGCGGAATGGCAACGTTTTGGCTTTTTTGCATATTTTTACACGGTTTTTACCTGTTTTAAGCCGATCGGCTCTTTGTCGTGCCACATAAAAAAATCGGCGCGAACATAATTTGGTCCGCAACCGATTTTATTTTTTATTATATTAAAATTATTCGGCGTCGTTGATATAAAGAATACCGAGAGTTCCTTTTCCGCAGTGGCTTGTAACCACGCTGCCCGCAACCGTTTCGATAATTTCGACCGGTCCGATTTTCTCGCGGACTACTGCTTTTGCCGCTTCAACCACCTTCTCGTCGGCGGAGGTATGAGTAACAAACACTCTGGTTTTATCGGCATGAGGATAGTTTTCGATAATATTTTCGCAATACTTGGTTATGGATTTAACCATGTTGCCCATGTATTTGGGTCCGACGGTTATTTTTCCGTCGCGCAGAATGAGCGAGGGTTTTATTTTGAGCGCGCCTGCAAAGAATGACGCAAGACCGGAACATCTGCCGCCCTTGTAGAGATACTCCATCGTATCCACGACGAACGAAGCCTGAACTTTATCCACTCTTGCAAGGCATTTTTCGTAAATCTCTTTTGCCGAAAGTTTGCCTTCGTCGCGAAGATCCGCGGCGTACATAGCAAGAAGCCCCGTACCGGTAGACAGCGATTTGGAATCGATTACGTACACGTTTTTCATCTGCGCAGCGGCTGCCGCAGCATGTTCGTTGCTGGACGAAAGTTCTTTGGAAATGTCAAAGTGAATTACCGACGAACCGTCCGCCGTAAGCTTTTCGAAAAATTCCTTGTAATCCTCCACTCCTTTTGCGGCGGTTTTGGGGAGTTTTCCCGTTTTTGCCACAAAATCGTAAATTTTGTCGGGTGTGACGTCAAAGCCGTCGTCAAACGTATCGTCGCCGAGAATTACCGAAAGCGGGAAAATGCCTATATTCCGTTCCAGGAAATAATCGCCGAGGTCTGCCGTCGAATCTGCCGTAATTTTTATCATAATTTAATACTCCTTTTTTAAATTAAAAGCCGAAAACTATCGAAAACAATGCGTTTCCGGAAATTGCGAATGCCATTTTTCCCCTCACCGAGGAAATTTTAACCGCGCCTCTCCTGCGCGAATCGAGCGAATTGTTTCTGTTGTCGCCCATTACGAATATTTCGTCCTGTCCTATCGTAATTATTCCGTCGCCCTCTATTTCCTCTTCGGGCGAGAATACCTTGTCTATACCGAATTTGCCGATATCGGTCATATTTTCGAGAATGTAACTCTCGTTTACGGGCGTAGTCATATCGTTGCGGTAAAACTCGATTATCTTTCTGTCCGAATTGTACTTAAAGGCTATTCTGTCGCCGGCAACGGCAACCACGCGCTTGATTATAAGCGTACTTTCGTGATCGACGAGATCTTCGACGTCCACCACCACTATATCGCCGATGTCAAACGTCTTTGCAGTCCTGTCCAGCGCGACTCTTTCTCCGTTGAAAAGCGTGGGGTCCATGCTGTGCCCGTCAACAATCACGGGTTCGTAGATAATGCGAAAGGCGATAAAGGCGAGCAGGATAACCAAAATTACGTTAAGGATAATATCCAAAAACTTTCGCCCGGACGATTTATTTTCGTAGACCGAAATGTCAAAGTCTGCGTTTTCGATGTTTTTTTCGTCCATACTACACCAATATTACCGAATTAAGAAGCAGTTTGCCGTCGCTTTCGATAGTAAAACAGCTTATATCGTCGAAATTTTCCAATCTGAGTGCGCCGCACCGGAATTCGTCGGCGCGAAGATTTACTTTAATCCACTCTTTATATCCGCGAAGATGCACCGAATGGGTAAAATTCAAATAATCGCCCTCTCTCTTTTCTGTAACCGTGACCGACACGCGCATATCGCTTTCGATGTACACAGTCACCTGAATGTACGATTTTCCTTCCATTTTATAGCGGAATTCGCCGAACTTGAACGTGGAAAGCGTATCGAAATCGCTTGTTACGCCTTTTAAGCCGTACTCGCCTTCCTCTATATAGGGCGAAAGAGAACCTTTTTCGCCGTGTCCGCCCAGAACGGTCCAGTCGTCAACGCCGTCTTCAACGCTGTACAGAAGGTGCGCTTTTGCCGAATCGGTTGGTTTAACCTTCATAAGAAACGGTATATTCTGAACAAGTTCGCTTGTTACGGAAAAGCCGTTTTCATAGCTTACCGTAACAAAAGCGCACATTCGTTCTTTTGGCGCATATACGTTTACTCTTGCCATATAGCTTCCGTCCTGAAGAAAGGACAACGGATAACGATGCCAGTTTTTATATGCAAAAGGCATATCTCCTTCCGAAACGAAAAGCCGCACGTCCGAAACGCTAAGAGAGGAGTCTATTTTCACGTCATAAAACAAGCTTCTGCCGCTTTCTCTCGCTACGATTTCCGGCTGACGCGGCAACTTTTCTATTTCGCCGAAATTACATTCGTCCACAAATATGCGGATGTTCTTTATCTGATCGTCGCTGAGCAATCCGCATCGGCGTTCGCCTATCGCAAAAAAACAGCTGTTGTTACGCACGTTGTTGGTAAGATCGCTCATGTATTCGATGCTGTTGTCGCGGGCATTGCTTGCAACTTCAGCAAGCACGGGAACTCTTATATCGCCGGCATACGGAGAATTGTCTATACAAATGTTGTACTGCATTTGTTTTGTTCCCGAAAGTACGTCGGAATTTATATAACCCGAATTGAATAACGCTACCCCGCACGCAAGATTGTCGTCCACGTATGCGGCTTTCCACACCTGAAACGCACCTGTTTTTACGCCGAAAACACTTATCTTCCGGGTAATTTCCGGTCTGTTTTCCAGAAACGTAACCCCTCGCAACATAAGCGTTGCCCATACATACCAACATGATTGTTTGGGATTGTCGGGAAGGTTAAGCCCTGCGTCGGGGCAGACGAAATAATTGGCTTCGGTGAGAGAATGCGGATACACGGTGTAAAGTTCGGCGCGCCGTTTTCCGACATAATCGACAACAAGCACGCAATAGCCGGCAGACGACAGTAAATTGACGTACGTTTCATCGAACACGTCCATGACGTCATTCATTACGACAACGCCCGCTCCGTTTGCTTTTTCGGGGCGATAATAACGCGAAAAAATACGCGTACATCCGTCCGCGCACGGATCGCCGTTAAAAAATACGTATTCAACTGTGCGATCCGCTTGTTTTTCGGAAGAAATTACCGTTTGTTCGAGAGGCTGCGCTCTCCTGTCGTAATTTTTCCAAAGCGTAGCGGTGGTAAATAGTTCCACTTGTCGCCTTCTCCGATACTTTGATTGTAATATTGTACCCTATTTCGTGTAATTTGTCAAGTTTTTGTTTATTATACTCACGACATCAGCGCGAGAACGACCATCATCAGATAAAAAGCGGTGACAATCGAGCTTTCGATTACCGTGACTATAAATTTTCCTTTACTTATTCCGTCTTCGCGTCCGAGACACGGGTTTACAGGCAAGCCTTCTCCCTGCGGAGAACGACGCTCGCGCATCGCAAAGCCGAGCGCAATCGAGTTTAGAGCCATCACGGCTATCTCGGGCAGATAATACGCTATAAGAAAGAGTTTTTCCCAAACGGAAAAATGTTTCTCGCCGCCAATCGATGCAAGCGCAAACACGAATACGATAAGCACAAACGCCACGCCGCATCCGACAAACACCACGGCGGTTGCGACAAACTGCAGCTGACTGCACAAAAACGCGCGGCAGTCGCCTTTTTTGTTTATTCCCGCCGAACGCAAAATCCATGTTATCGACGACAAAACAACACATACTATTCCTGTCCACAAGCCCACGCTTGCCGTAATCGTTACGACAGCCGAAAACTCCGACAGCTTGCTTGTGAATATATAGGCTATGGCGCCGAATACGACGTAAAATACGCCCGTCGCGAACGACGTTATAAGCGCGGCTTTCGATAGTTTTACATATTTCACTGGAAAACCCTCCCGTTGCAGCAACACAATCTCACTGCTTTTTTACAGTATATCACATTTTATTCATAATTTCCAGTCCGAAAGCAAAAAAAATTATTTTTTTATGTAAAACAGTTGTTTTTGTCTGATATGTTTGATATACTTTGTTTGCCTTAAAAACTAAAAAAAGGAGAAAATCATGCAAACTCAAAAGAATACGATAAAGCAGCAGCTGCCTGCTTATCCTTTGTTCGTGAAAGACCCGTTCTTTTCCATATGGTCGCCGAGTGAAAAACTGAATGAAAGCGACACCATTTTCTGGACGGGCAAAACCGTAAAGACGTTCGGTTTGGTTTATGCGGACGGAAAAACCTATAGTTTTATGGGATTACAGGAAAAAGCCGAAAAGCTTGTTCAAACCTCTCTTAAAATTACCGCGTTCGGCACCGAATACGGTTTTACCTGCGACAAATTCGACCTTAAAGTAACATTTACGTCGCCGCTTATGCCCGACGATCTTACAACTCTTGCCTGCCCGGTTTGCTATGCCGACTACACGCTTACTCCCAAAACCGAACTGAAAGAAGTTACCGTTGCGCTGTATCTCGACGAAGCTTACTGCTACGACAGAATGACCATGCCCGTGCGCATGGGTAAAATCAAATCGGAAGGCTACGAAACAAGCTGGTTCGGTCTTAAAAAGCAGTTGGTTATGAGCCAGTCGTACGACGATTCCTCGGCGGAATGGGGATATTGGTACGTTTCCGGCAACAATGCGGCTATCGCTTCCGACAATATGCTTAAACGTTTCGTTGCATGCGGCGCGCTTAATTTTGATTTCGACGAAAACAGAAGAAAGTACATTTTAGCTTACGACAAGCGTGAAAATACTTCCGAGGCGTTCTCGGGAACCTTTACCGTAGCTTTCGACGACACCGTTTCCATTTTCTACTTCGGAGATTGGCTGAAGGGCTACTATTTCAATGAAGGCAAAACAATTCTCGACGCAATCGAAGACGCAAGAGCAAATAAGGACAAAGTGTTTGCAAAATGCGAAAGTTTTGACAGAAAGCTTAAAAAAGCCGCTAAACCATACGGTGAAGACTATCTGCTCGTACTGTATGCGGGACTTCGCCAGGCGGTGGGCGCGCACAAGCTGGTTAAAGACAAGCAGGGTAAGCCTTTGTTTCTGTCCAAAGAGTGCCATTCCAACGGATGCCTCGCTACCGTTGACGTAAGCTATCCGTCCATTCCTCTCTTCCTTTTATATAATCCCGTTCTGGTCGAAGGTATGATGCGTCCTATTTATAAATTCGCAAAAATGCCTGTGTGGGAAGGCGATTTCGCTCCGCACGATATCGGAACTTATCCTTACGCATGCGGTCAGATTTACGCGCTCATCGGCAGAAAAGACGGCGCACACTACTGCGAAGACTTCTACGACAGAAATATTTATCGCAATCACGATTACGACTGCGACACTTCCTACACCTATCCTTTCTTCTACATGCTTCCCGCGGGCAGCAACGTTTACGACTTCAAGTATCAGATGCCGGTTGAAGAATGCGGAAACATGCTGATTATGCAGGCCGCCACTCTGCTTGCAGGCGGAGATATCAAGCTGGCTCGCGACAACTTCGACCTTATGTCCAAATGGGTTGAATACCTCGTTAAATTCGGTCTTGTCCCCGGCGATCAACTTTGCACCGACGACTTTGCCGGACATCTCGACAAGAATATCAACCTGTCCGTAAAGGCAATCGTGGGTATCGAAGCTTACGCTATAGTTGCCGACAAGTTGGGCGAAACCGAAATTGCCGCAAAAATGCACAAAAAAGCCAAAGAATACGCTGTCGAATGGAAGAAAATGTGCGTTAAAGAGGGCAAAAACACTCCGCTCGTATTCGACGGAAATCCCGACGAGACATTCAGCCTGAAATACAATATGGCGTTTGACGTAATGTTCGGCACCGATTTGTTTGACGAGCAGACTCGCGAAAAAGAGGTTGACACCTATATCGAAAAAAGCAACCGCTACGGCGTCCCGCTGGATACAAGAAGTACGTACACCAAGTCCGACTGGATTTTGTGGACAACTACTCTTACAAACGACATCGAAAAACGCAAAGCTCTTATCTCTCCCGTGGCGACTTTCCTGCGCGAGACGACCACCCGTTATCCCTTTACCGATTGGTATTACACCGACAGCGGACTTATAAAGGGTCATATCGACCGTCATGGCAAGTACACCGGCTTTAAAAACAGAACGGTCCAGGGCGGATTGTTTATCACCTTGCTGGCGGACAGCGGTAAATTAAAGTTAAAAAAATAATAATTTCGTGATTTTACAGAGAAAAAATCGGTCGGGTGGCAACGCTCGTCCGGTTTTTTAATTACTGTGCGCAATTACAACGCTTCCTCTCCGTCGGTTGTCGCCGCCACCTCTCCCGGAGGGCGAGGCTTTGGATCGGTTTAAATAGAAAAGCCGTTTCCGTTTTATAAATTTACTCTGACTCAAAAGTTTTTTGCCTGCTTTTTTCAAAAAAGTACGGAAAAAGTAAACAAAAAATGCGCACGGAGATAATTCTTCATGCGCATTTATGTTTTTAGCTATTGTCTCTATCAGAAATGAGAAGGCGTTTCGCTGGAGCCGGGCGTGAGCGGAGCGTCGCTGCCGGTTTCGACGGGATAAACGTCGTTATACTTTCTCATACCGGTGCCGGCAGGAATAAGTTTACCGATAATGACGTTTTCTTTAAGACCGATAAGCGGATCTACCTTATTCTTGATTGCGGCTTCGGTAAGCACGCGTGCGGTTTCCTGGAAGGACGCTGCGGACAGGAAGCTGTCGGTTGCGAGTGCCGCTTTGGTGATACCGAGCAAGGTGAACTTACCCATTGCGGGTCTTCCGCCTTTCTGAATGGTTTCGAGATTGGCTTCGTTGAACGCGTTGCTGTCCACCATTTCGCCGGGCAGGAGCAGAGTGTCGCCGCTGTTTTCGACGCGGACTTTTTTGAGCATCTTGTGGACGATGATTTCGATATGCTTATCTGCGATATCGACGCCCTGTCCGCGGTAAACCGCCTGCACTTCCTTAACGATGTATTCCTGCACTTCCTTGTGACCTTTGGTCTTTAATATGTCGTGCGGATCGATAGGACCTTCGGTAAGCGGATCGCCGGGGTTGACGGTTGCGCCCGTATTGATGTTTGCTTTAAGTTTTGCTCCGAACGGAATGGAATAGTTGACGTCCTTTCCTTCATGAGTGTGAACGGTTACAAATCTTCTGCCGTCTTTTTCGACCAGCTCGATCTTGCCGCCTTCGTGCGTGATGGTTGCAACGCCCTTAGGCTTTCTTGCTTCGAACAATTCTTCGACACGGGGAAGACCACGGGTAATATCGTCTGCAGCCGCGACACCGCCGGAGTGGAAGGTACGCATGGTAAGCTGAGTACCGGGTTCGCCGATGGACTGAGCCGCGATGATACCTACTGCTTCGCCCACGCGGACGGGGCTTCTGCCGGACATATCCTTACCGTAGCATTTGACGCAAACACCATGTTTGCATTTACAGGTGAGTACCGAACGGATTTTGACGGGGAAGGGCTTTTTCTCGCCTTCGATTTTGAGCCATTCCATATATTTTGCGTCGATTTTCTTTGCCTGATCGAGGGTTATCATCTCGTTCTTGGGCGCAAGAATTTCGCCGCTGTCGGGATCGCAGATGTCGATTGCCGCATATCTGCCTTCGAGACGGTCTTTAAGGCTTTCGACAATGGAATCGCCTTCGTAGATAGGCTCGACGTCGATACCCTGAATGTTGCCGTTTTCGCAGCAATCTTCCTCTCTTATGATGACGTCCTGAGATACGTCTACCAGACGACGGGTAAGATAACCGGAGTTTGCCGTTTTAAGAGCGGTATCTGCCAGACCTTTACGTCCGCCGTGAGAAGAAATAAAGTATTCGAGAACGGACAAGCCTTCACGGAAAGAAGATTTAACAGGCGTTTCCAGCGTTTTACCTTGCGGGTTGGTCATAAGACCGCGCATGCCGGAAAGCTGAGCAATCTGCTTCATGCTACCACGCGCGCCGGACACAGCCATCATGTTGATGGGGTTGAATTCGTCGAGAGTCTTTTCAAGTGCGGCGGTAACGTCGTCGTTGGCTTTCTTCCACTGATCGACTACCAGACGATACTTTTCGTCCTCGGACAGTTCGCCTTCCTCGTACAGATTTTCGATTTTGATGACTTCCTTTTCCGCTCTGTCCAGGATTTCCTGTTTTTCGGGCGGAATGTGCATGTCGAAGACGCTGGTTGTGATAGAACCGATAGTGGAATATTTATAACCGAGCGCTTTGATGTTGTCGAGCACGATGGAAGTTTCGGTTGCGCCCTTTGCTTTGAAGGTTGCGTCGACAATCTTTTTAAGCAGACCTTTGTCCACTCTCTTGGAAATTTCGGGGTCAAACTTGTGTTCTTCGTCCGTTCTGTCCACGAATCCGAGATCCTGCGGCACAGCTTCGTTGAAGATAAGCTTACCGACGGTGGTTTTGATTATTCTCGACTGCATAACGCCGTCAAATTCCCTGTACACACGAACGTTGATTGCCGACTGCAATTCGATTTCGTGGTTGAAGTATGCCATTTTAGCTTCGTCTACGTCGCAGAATGTCATGCCTTCGCCCTTGGAACCGGGCTTATCCATAGTGAGGTAGAACGAACCGATGATCATATCCTGAGTAGGCGTACAGACAGGCTGTCCGTCGGAAAGTTTCAGAATATTGTTGGACGCCAACATAAGCATTCTCGCTTCGGTCTGAGCTTCGATGGAAAGCGGAACGTGTACTGCCATCTGGTCGCCGTCGAAGTCCGCGTTGAACGCGCCGCATGCGAGCGGATGGAGCTTTATTGCTCTGCCGTCTACAAGCACGGGTTCAAACGCCTGAATACCAAGGCGGTGCAGGGTGGGCGCACGGTTGAGAAGCACGGGATGATCTTTTATGACGCGTTCGAGTATTCCCCAAACTTTATCGTCGGCGCGCTCCGCCATACGCTTTGCGTTTTTGATGTTATGAGCTATACCGTCTTTTACCAGTTCGTGCATGACAAACGGTTTGAACAGCTCGAGAGCCATTTCCTTGGGCAGACCGCACTGATACATTTTGAGTTCTGGGCCTACGACGATAACGCTACGACCGGAATAGTCGACACGTTTACCGAGCAGGTTCTGACGGAAACGGCCTTGTTTTCCGCGGAGCAGTCCGGACAGAGATTTAAGCTCTCTGTTGCCCGCTCCCGAAACTGTTTTGCCGTGTCTGCCGTTATCGATAAGGGCGTCTACAGCGTCTTGCAACATTCTCTTTTCGTTTCTGATGATAATGTCGGGCGCACTGATTTCGATAAGACGTTTAAGACGATTGTTTCTTGCGATAACGCGTCTGTAAAGGTCGTTGATATCGCTTACTGCAAATCTTCCGCCGTCAAGTTGTACCATAGGACGAAGATCGGGCGGCAATACGGGCAGAACGGTGAGAATCATCCATTCGGGCTTGTTATTGCTGCGATAAAACGCGTCGAGAATTTCAAGGCGTTTGATTGCCTTTATCTTCTTTTGTCCGGACGAATTGTTTACAATTTCGGTTTGCAGTTTATGTTCTTCGGCAACGTCTATGCGTTTGAGCATTTCCTGAACCGCTTCCGCTCCTATTCCCACGCGGAACGCCTTATCGCCGTACTTTTCGCGAGCTTCCATGACCTGAGCGTCGGACATGATCTGTTTGTATTCAAGATCCGTGGTTCCCGGATCGAGCACTACGAAGTTGACAAAATAGACAACCTGTTCGAGTGCTTTGGGCGTCATGTCAAGCAAAAGTCCTATACGGCTGGGCACGCCTCTGAAATACCAGATGTGCGTTACCGGTGCGGCAAGCTCTATATGTCCCATTCTTTCGCGGCGAACTTTGGAACGAGTTACCTCGACTCCGCATTTGTCGCATACTACGCCTTTGTATCTTACTCTTTTATATTTACCGCAATGGCATTCCCAGTCCTTTGTCGGTCCGAATATTCTTTCGCAGAACAATCCGTCGCGTTCGGGCTTTTGGGTGCGGTAGTTGATGGTTTCGGGTTTGGTGACCTCGCCGTGCGACCATTCTCTTATTTTATCGGGGCTTGCGATTGCGATTTGCATCGAATCAAAGTTATTTAATTCAAACATCTAACTAATCTCCTTGCAATTAAAGCTCGTCGTCGGATTTGTCGTCGTCGTCAAACAGGTCGTCGGGCAAATCGTCATCGGTTTTATCGTCGATAACCAGATCGTCGGATTTAAACAGGTCGTCGAAGTTGAATTCGTCGTCCGTGATATCCGCTTTGTCGCCGCCTTCCTCGTCGTCATCGTCCAGTTCTTCGTCGAACAGGTTGTGCGAGATGTCGAATTCTTTGTCGTCGAAATGCACGTCTTCGCCCGAATAATGCTTCTTCTTTTCCGCATTTTCGTCGAATTCGTCGCGTTCGTCCTCGATAAGTTCGCGAATGCCGATTTCTTCGTGATTTTCGTTGAGAACCTTGATGTCGAGCGCAAGCGACTGCAATTCTTTGATAAGCACTTTGAACGATTCGGGAACGCCGGGTTCGTTCTGATTGGTACCTTTGACAATAGATTCGTACGTCTTGACACGACCCACGATATCGTCGGACTTGACGGTCATGATTTCCTGCAGAACGTTTGCGGCACCGTAAGCGTACAATGCCCAGACTTCCATTTCTCCGAAACGCTGACCGCCGAACTGTGCCTTTCCGCCCAGAGGCTGCTGCGTTACCATGGAGTACGGACCTGTCGAACGCGCGTGAATTTTATCGTCGACCAGGTGGTTTAGCTTTATCATATACATGTAGCCGACGGTTGCGGGGTTTTCGAAAGGTTCGCCCGTTCTGCCGTCGTACATCTGAATTTTACCGTTTACTTCGCCGTTGTTGACAAAGCCGTTATCCTGCAAAAGTTTGTGAATATCGCTTTCCAGTGCGCCGTCGAAGACAGGGGTTGCCACCTTCCAGCCGAGTGCTTTTGCAACCAGACCGAGGTGAACTTCCAGCACCTGACCGATGTTCATACGGGAAGGCACTCCCAACGGGTTGAGAACTATCTGAAGCGGAGTTCCGTCTTCCATGAACGGCATATCTTCCTGCGGGAGTATTCTGGACACGACGCCCTTGTTTCCGTGGCGGCCTGCCATTTTATCGCCGACGCCTATTTTTCTCTTCTGCGCGATATATACGCGGACGAGCTTGTTTACGCCGGGGGTCATTTCGTCTTTGTTTGCGCGAGTGAACACTTTTACGTCCACTACGATACCGCCTTCGCCGTGCGGAACACGCAGAGACGTATCGCGTACTTCGCGTGCTTTTTCGCCGAATATTGCACGGAGCAGTCTTTCTTCGGGAGTAAGTTCGGTTTCGCCCTTAGGAGTAACCTTACCTACCAGAATATCTCCGGACTTGACTTCGGCACCGATACGAACGATACCGTTTTCGTCGAGGTTTTTGAGCGCGTCGTCGCCGACGTTGGGAATATCACGGGTGATTTCCTCTTCGCCAAGCTTAGTGTCGCGCGCTTCGTGTTCGTATTCTTCGATATGAATAGAGGTGAAAGCGTCGTCTTTTACTACTTTTTCACTGATAAGAATAGCGTCTTCGTAGTTATAACCTTCCCAGCTCATGAAACCGATAAGAATGTTTCTTCCGAGAGCAAGCTCTGCGTCCTTGGTGCTGGGACCGTCGGCAATAACCTGTCCGGGCGCGATTTTATCGCCCTTGGAAACTGCGGGTTTCTGATTTATGCAGGTACCTTGGTTGGATCCTACGAATTTCTTTAACGTATAGGTTGCGTAAACGCCGTCCTTTCTCTCTTCGCGGGAGACGTTTTCGACAATTTCGTACTCGTTTTCGACGGGCGGAAGAGTGGTGTCTTCCTTTACGACAATCGTGGAAGCATCGACGTAAACAACTTCGCCTGCGCGGTTTGCGGTTACCATAACGCCGGAATCGTACGCAAGCTTATGCTCGATACCCGTTCCGACAATAGGCGTTTCGGGCTGAAGCAGCGGAACTGCCTGACGTTGCATGTTGGAACCCATGAGCGCACGGTTGGTGTCGTCGTTTTCAAGGAACGGAATAAGTGCGGTTGCAACCGAAATCATCTGACGGGGGCTGACGTCCACAAAGTCGATTTCGTCACGGCTGACCTCTGCTATATCGTCCTGATAACGCATAAGAACACGCTCTTTTTCAAACCAGCCGTTTTCGTCGAGCGGTTCGTTTGCCTGAGCGACTTTGTATCTGTCCTCTTCGTCTGCAGCCATATATACTACTTCGTCTGTGACGCGGTGATTTACCTTGTCCACTCTTCTGTACGGAGCTTCGATAAAGCCGTATTCGTTGACTCTCGCATATGACGAAAGCGAGTTGATAAGACCGATGTTCTGTCCTTCAGGCGTTTCTATCGGGCACATTCTGGAATAGTGCGTATAGTGAACGTCACGCACTTCGAAAGACGCGCGGTCACGATTAAGTCCGCCCGGTCCGAGTGCGGACAGTTTTCTTTTGTGAGTAAGTTCTGCAATCGGGTTGGTTTCGTCCATGAACTGGCTGAGCTGAGAAGACCCGAAGAACTCCTTAACCGCGCTGGTTACGGGACGAATATTGATAAGCGACTGCGGAGTGGGCGGCTCGTTATCCTTCTGGATCTGCATTCTTTCACGCACAACGCGTTCCAGTCTTGCAATACCGATACGGAACTGATTCTGAAGAAGTTCGCCCACAGAACGAACACGACGGTTGCCGAGGTGGTCGATATTGTCCACCGAGCCGATGTCGTAACGAAGTCCGGTGATATAATTGATGGTTGCGATGACGTCTTCTACAAGCAGATGTTTTACGACAAGCAGCGCTTCGTTTTCTTTGATGAGATTTTTAAGCTGCTCTTTGTCTCCCGCTGCCTTTTCGATAAGACCTTTCAGAATGGGATAGTACACCATTTCGTTGATGCCGAGTTCTGCGGGATCGCAATCGACGAAATATTTAAGATCGACGTGAGCGTTGCCCATGACGGTGTGCTTTTCTTCGGGCGCGGAGCTTGCCTCTACGGTAACTTCGTTGATGCCGAGGTTCTGAATTTTAATTGCATTTTCTTCCGAAATATATTCGCCCTTGGGAACGATGATTTCGCCGGTGGTACGGTCCACGATATCTTCTGCGGCAAACTGATCGGTGATACGAGCGGCAAGAGCGAGCTTTTTATTGAATTTATGTCTGCCTACGCGGGTGAGGTCGTACTTTCTTCTGTCGAAGAACAGACCTCTTATATATTGACGTATGGAATTGATATTGGGCACTTCGCCGGGACGCAGCTTTCTGTTGAGTTCTTTAAGAGCGGCTTCCTCGGTGAAATACTTGCTTTCCTTGTCAATCTCCTGACGGCGCAATTGTTTTTCGGCGTCGCTGAGCATGGGATTTTCGTCCACTTCGGTATAATCGGGGACTATGTGGTTGGGATCCTTTGCGACGGTGGTTGCGATGAGAGGTTCGTCGTGGAAAAGCGCGATGATTTCCTCGTCGGTCATGAATTCGAGCGATTTAAGCGGCTCTAAAATGGCGTCGGGATCTTCGAATTCGCCGTGCACGACAGACGCCAGAGCGCGGACAAGAACGGTTGCCTGAACCTTTCTTTCTCTGTCGACGTGAACCCACAGTACGCCCTTGTCGTCCTCCTGGAATTCAAGCCAGGCTCCTCTGGACGGAATGTTGGTTGCCGTGTAATAGTTTACGCCGGTGTTGGTATCCTTATTGAAACCGAAGTATACGCCCGGGCTTCTGACAAGCTGCGAAACCACTACTCTTTCCGCGCCGTTGATGATAAACGAGCCGTTGGGAGTCATAAGCGGTATGTCGCCCATGAACACTTCCTGCTCGCTCATTTCGCCCGTCTCTTTGTTTACGAGGCGCGCGCGTACTTTGAGCGGTACGGCATAGGTTGCGTCACGATCCTTGCACTCCTTCTCGTTGTACTTGGGAGTCATGTCGATGTGATAGTCGGTAAAATACAGTTCGAGTTTGTTGCTGAAATCGCGGATGGGCGAAAAATCCTTGAATACTTCGCCTATTCCGGTCTTTAAAAACTCTTTGTACGAAGACTTCTGAATCTCCGCAAGATACGGCATTTCGCACACTTCTTTTACCTGAGCAAAAGAGCGGCGTTCCGTATTGCCGTATTTCACCTTTTTAATAGTTCTCTCGGCCATTAAAGTTCTCCTTTTTCGGAATTTTTTTAACTGATTTAAGTGCGGCTTATCGTAAAAAAAGAAATAAAACCGTTTTGCGAACAGATTTCGTCCACATGCCGGATTTAATCGTCGGTAAAACATGTTTCCCGATGGCTTTATCCGTTTCTTGCGAATTGAGCGTTTGGGATAAAAAGCTCGTTTTTTAAGCGATTTTACCTTGTTTCACGACTTTTTTGAAAAGTTTCACACATAACCGCAATTTAATATTATACTACTTACAGTGCAGTTCTGTCAAGCGATTTTAAGTAAATTTTCTTTAAAATATTTTTTGCAAAATTTTTGTCGGGCAAACGGAAAAATATTTATCGTATATGCACGACAGGATTCTATCAGACGGAGAAATACGAAAAAAGACAGTACAATTTCTGTACTGTCCTTTTTCGTGGCTCCCCAGGCAAGAGGGCAGGCGGTAAGCGCCTTTGGTGACTTTCGTCACCGCGAACTCCTGTCTGCTACGGG
>ERZ809074.530-NODE-530-length-59921-cov-7.268399_pt1 | contig 59921 bp, 43 predicted proteins | sample MGYA00520795_ERZ809074 | MGnify/ENA primary metagenome ERZ809074 (study PRJEB31570, sample SAMEA3212989) | Homo sapiens | biome: human-gut; feature: human gut; material: fecal | place: Sweden | collected 2011 ...
CATGTGTTAGCAAGTTTGTAACAAGCGTTACAAAGTTTGTAACAAAAAATGTCTTATAGGACAGGAAAAATTTTCAAGGAGGAAGAAAAAATTATCAAGCAGCAAATAAAAATTTTCTGCTTGATAGTCCGGCGTAGATGCTTCATCGCAAAATTTGCCCCTAATTTCCCCTCTGCCGCCTCGGGGCTATGATTTCGACATCCCCTCGAAATTCGCCCTAAAACGCCTTAAAACGCACGAAAAATGCCAAAAATCGGATTTTGCACGAAAATAAGCCGACAACTTTCTTATATGAAAATCAAAAAAAGAGTAACTTTGCAGCGTAAAAATAACATCCTAAAAACGCTTTAATAAAAAATGGTTGACGAAGACAGAATAATCAAAGTCAATATCGAGGAGGAAATGAAAAACTCCTACCGCGATTACTCCATGTCGGTAATCGTGGCGCGTGCGCTGCCCGATGTGCGCGACGGCTTCAAGCCCGTGCATCGCCGTATATTATATGGTATGATGGAACTCGGCGTGACGCACGACAAGCCTACCCGTAAATCCGCGCGTATCGTGGGTGACGTGATGGGTAAATACCACCCGCACGGCGACAGCTCCATCTACGGAGCGCTCGTACGCTTGGCGCAGGACTGGAACATGCGCTACCCGCTCGTATTCGGGCAGGGCAACTTCGGTTCGATGGACGGCGACTCGCCGGCAGCCATGCGTTACACCGAGGCACGCCTTAGCCGCGTGGGCGAAGCCATGATGACGGACCTCGAAAAGGAGACCGTCGACATGGACATGAACTTTGAAAACCGCCTGCCCGAGCCGACGGTGATGCCTACGCGTATCCCCAACTTCCTCGTGAACGGCGCGAGCGGCATCGCCGTGGGTATGGCCACGAACGTGCCGACCCACAACCTCGGCGAGGTGATCGACGGCTGCGTGGCCCTGATTGACAATCCCGATATCACCATTCCCGAATTGATGGAATACGTGAAAGCCCCCGACTTCCCCACGGGCGGCTACATCATCGGCATGCAGGGCGTGAAGAGCGCTTACGAAACGGGGCGTGGCCGCATCGTGATGCGCGCCCGCACCGAAATCGAAACCCACGAGTTGCACGATTCTATCGTTGTCACCGAGATACCTTACGGCGTGAACAAGGCAGAACTGATTCGCTACATCGCCGAACTCGTGAACGAAAAGAAAATCGAGGGCATCAGCAATGTCAACGACGAGAGCGACCGCGAGCAAAAGGTGCGCATCGTCATCGACATCAAGCGCGACGCGAACGCAAACGTGGTGCTCAATAAACTTTTGAAGATGACGCAACTGCAGACCACGTTCGCCGTGAACTGCATCGGCCTCGTGCACGGCCGTCCCCGCACGCTGACGCTCAAAGACTGCATCTCCACTTTCGTGGAGCACCGCCGCGACGTGGTGACCCGCCGCACCATCTTCGACCTCCGCAAGGCCAAGGAGCGCGCGCATATCCTCGAAGGACTCATCATTGCGAGCGACAACATCGACGAGGTGGTCCATATTATCCGCGCCTCCAAGAACCCGCAGGCTGCCTGCGATGCGCTCAAGGAACGCTTCTCTCTCGACGACCTCCAGGCCAAGGCAATCGTGGACATGCGCCTCGCCCAACTCACCAACATTCAGCAGGACAAACTCCACGAGGAGTATGAGGAACTGCAACGACGCATTGCTTACTATGAGCAAATCCTTGCCGACGACAAACTCCGCGATAAGGTAATTAAGGACGAACTGCAAGAGGTGAAGGAAAAGTACGGCGACGAGCGCCGCACCGAGATTTGCCTGAGCAGCGAGGAGTTTAATCCCGAGGACTTCTTTGCCGACGATGAGGTTGTGATAACAATCAGCCACCTCGGCTATATTAAGCGCACCCCGCTCGCCGAGTTCAAGGCACAGGGTCGCGGCGGCGTAGGCTCGAAAGGCGGAGCCACGCGCGAGCAAGACTTTATCGAGTACATCTATCCCGCCACCGTGCACAACACGATGCTTTTCTTCACCGCCAAGGGCCGTTGCTTCTGGCTCAAGGTGTATGAAATTCCCGAGGGCAACAAGAACTCGAAAGGCCGTGCCATTCAGAATATGCTCAACATCGAGCCGGGCGACAGCATCAACGCCTGCCTGCATATCCGCAAACTGGCCGACGCCGAGTTCTGCGAGAGCCACTACGTGATGTTCTGCACGAAGGAAGGCATCATCAAGAAGACCTGCCTCAAAGAATACTCCCGTCCGCGCGCCAATGGCGTGAACGCTATCACGATCCGCGAGGAAGACCGCGTGGTAAGCGTGGCGCTCACCAACGGCACCGACGAAATCGTGATGGCCAACCGCAACGGTCGCGCCATCCGCTTCAACGAAAGCACCGTGCGCACCATGGGACGCACCGCCACCGGCGTGCGCGGCATGCGCCTCGATGAAGACAGCCAGGACGAGGTGATCGGAATGGTTGCCGTCAATAATCCCGAGACGGAGAGCATTCTCGTGGTCAGTGAAAAGGGTTACGGCAAGCGCAGTCTCATTGCCGACTACCGCGTGACGAACCGCAGCGGCAAGGGCGTCAAGACGCTCAGCCTTACCGACAAGACCGGTCCCGTTGTCGCCATTAAGTGCGTCACCGACGACGACGACCTGATGATCATCAACAAGAGCGGCGTGGCCATTCGCCTGAAACTCTCCGAAGTGCGCGTGATGGGACGCGCCACGCAGGGCGTGCGCCTCATCAACCTCGAAAAGCGCGGCGACATCATCTCGAGCGTCTGCCAGGTGCCCACGGAGGAAGAAGAGTTGCCCGAAGCCGAAGAAATCTCTGAAAGCCCCGTTGATTCCGTTTCCGCAGAAAATCCAGAATCTCCCGAAACACAAGAATAATAAAGCCCTTATAACCAACAACTAATAACCTTATGAAAAAGTTCCTCTTTACGCTCGCCCTGACCTTTACGGCAGGCGCAGCCATGGCACAAAACAATGCCATCTACAAAGCACAGGAAAAGGTGGACGCAAACGACCTTAACGCCGCTTTGGAAATTCTTGAAGGCGCAATGGTCAATCCCAAGACCACGAAGTTTGCCGAAATCTACAATAACGCCGCAGAAATCCATGCGCGTATCTTAAATCCCGAGTTGATGAAGGCAGCCCAAAACATGCCTTTCGATACTTTGGTTTACTGCGAACACTTGGACAAGGCCATCGACTGCTACACGAAGAGCCACGAAGCCGACATCAAGCCCGATGAAAAGGGCCGCGTCAAGTCGAAGTTCATCGAAAAGAACCGCAGCCGCATGCTCCAGATGCTCGACTACTACAACTACGCCGGCGTGTTCATGAACCAGTCGCACAACCTCGAGAAGAGCCTGGAGTACTTTGAGAAGTATTACAACATGCCCAAGAACCCCGTGTTCACCCCCGAGCAGACCGACTCTATCTACAAGGCCGACACGAAAGGCTCTTATCGCCAGACGGCCTTCAACGTGACCTATCTTAATTATCAGTTAAAGCGTTGGGAAGATGTGCGCCGCTGCGCCGACGTGGCCCTTGAAGGCGAGGACAACCTGCGCGACCTCTACATCTTGAAAATGCAGGCCTGCACCGAACTCGGCGACTCCGCCGCCTGGCTCGCCACGCTGAAAGAAGGTGCCGCCCGCATTGAAGATGCCGGCTTCCTGCAAAATCTCCTCTACTACTACGTGCAGAAAGATCAGCCCGAAGAAGCCAAGCAAATGGCCGATGAACTTTTGCAGAAGAACCCCGATGGTAAAGGTCCTTGGTATATGAAAGGCTGCGTAGAACTGAATATGACGAAAGATTACGCCGCTGCTCGCGAATGTTTCTCGAAAGCCCTCGCCATCGACCCCGACTATGTGGACGCTTGCGTGAATATGGGCTACACTTATATGAACGAGGTGTACAGCAAGAAAGTAAACGGCGAGTGGAAACTCGATCGCAAAAACGTGAAGCAGTTTAACGCCGAGTTCGAGCAGATTAAGAAGTACTACGAAGCTGCCCGTCCTTATTTCGAGCACGTTCGCGAACTCAAGCCCGACGAACCCAAGTACTGGGCTTCCTCCTTGCAGATGATTTACACCAATCTGCAAATGCCCGACCAGGCCAAGGAAATGGAGGCCATAGTCGAGAGCATGAACAAATAAACCTGATTTAATTTATACCCTTATATCTAATATGTCAAGAGTGAAAGCAATTTCGCTCTTGGCATATTATGCAAACTCCGTTAATCGGTTTAGATAAAAACCAGTAAAAACAGCTTGTTTTGTGTGGCCTATCGGCTCGCCTTATCGGATAAACCGCGAGCCTGAAAGCAAAGCTTTCGTCTCGTGCTTTCTCCTCTAAGGCTGCGGTCGGTTCCCGCCCGCCCCACACAAAACAAGGAAAAAACAAGGAAAAAACCGTTCTCAATGAAATAGTTATCCACATCAGTGATCAAGTATTTAGGTCTCACGGGTTTTTAATGGTTTTTCCCTTGCGGCGTTTGAAGCGGGCGGGCACCGACCGCAGCTGCAGGGATTAAGGACGAGCGCGGGCCGATTAGGCACGCAGGCTCGGCATTAAGACCGGCTGCGTAGCCCAAAGGGCTTCAAACGAAGCAAGATGTTTTTCATGGTTTTTATCAATAATCATTGAACCAAAACCAAACTCTATTCCCCAAATATTTCCCAGTAAACAATGCCAAGATTGATTTGTCTTTTCTCCGCCTTGCTGCTCCTCCTCGCCGTTCCCACAGAAACGAGCGGGCAAAAAGCTTTGCGCGAGGTGAAGACCTTGTTGAAAAATAAAGACTACAAAGGAGCGTTGCAGCGCGTGCAGGCGTTGCAAAACGACTCTGCGCTTTCAGGCAACACTAAATTATATATGTATGGCATCGAAGCCAACATAGGACTCAACGATATAGAGAACGAGAAAATTTATCTCAAACAAAGCTACGACACCGTCAGCTTCTACAACACGACCCTCGGCATTTTTACCTACACGCTCAAGTCAGACAGCTGCGAACGCCTGAAAAATGAAGACGCGGCCGCGAAATACCGCCGCGCCAACTTTCAGCGGCTCGAACGCCACTATTCCAATCTCAATTCTGCCGCACGCTTCTTCTACAAGCGCGGACGCTATAAAGAGACCATGCCGTTCCTGCGCATGTATCTCGACTATCCCCACACTTTCCTCGGCGCTACGGTGGGCATTCCCGAAACCCAGCGCCATCGCAACAACGCCTGCATTTACCTGCACTGCGCCTACGAACTGAAGGATTATAAAGAAATGGAACGCTATCGCGACTTGGCATTGCGCGATACGGACAACCTGAAATTCACCTACGAGTGCCTCGTCAATGCAGCCGAGGCTGAAAGCGACAGCGTGGCATTCCAACACTGGCTCAAGCAGGGCTTGCAGCATTTCCCCGACCACCAGCCTTTCTTTGCCCGGCTCACCGACTATCTCACCGAGCATCATGACTATGGGGCCGTGCTCAGTCTTTCCAACGCAATGCTACAAAGAGACTCCAACGAGGTGTGCTACCGCATGGCGCAGGCTATGGCATTGCTCAACCTGAAACAGTATGACAAAGCCATTGCTGCCGCACAGAAAACCCTTGCGCTCGATTCAGCCCTCGTGGAAATGGACTACGGCATCGGGCTGGCTTACGTCGAAAAGGCAGAGCAGGTGCAGTTGCCCGACAATGCCTACTCAAAGGCCTATAAAGCAGCAAAGCAGAAGCAGAGAGACCTCTACGCCGTTGCCGAGACCCATCTTGAAATCTACCGCAAGGCAAGGCCCGAAAGCGCGGCGCGCTGGGCACCCTTGCTCTACAAAGTATATCTCAACCTCAACCGAGGAACGAAATTCGCAGAAATAGAACGTATCTTACGAACAATCTGACCATGAATCCCTTACTCTTGCTCTCCTTCCCCACAGTTTACGGCGCATATCCCTTCCCCGACATCACGGTAGCCCATATAGAAGAGGCCATCCACGCCGGCATGGAAGCCGAAAACAAGGCCGTTGCCGCTATCGTGGACAACCCCGACGCGCCGACCTTTGAAAATACAATCGAAGCCCTCGAAACTTCCGGCGAACTGCTGGAACGCGCCACCACGCTGATGTATAATCTGCTCAGCGCGCATACCAACGACGACTTGGAAGACTTGGCGCAGCGCGTAGCCCCCGTTTTGTCGGAACACGGCAATAACATCATGCTCAATGCCCGCCTTTACGAACGCGTGAAAACGGTGTATGGCGAGTACAAGCCCAAGGACGCGGAAGAGGCGATGCTGCTCAAAAACACCTATGAGGCGTTTGAACGCTCGGGAGCCACGCTCGACGAAATGGGCAAGCAACGCTTCCGCGAAATAAGCGCGGAACTTTCGAAACTCACGCTGCAATTTTCGCAGAACAAACTGAAAGATACCAACAACTACTATCTCCACATCACCGATGAGCAGGAACTCGAAGGCCTGCCCGAATTGCAGCGCGGCGCAGCCCGAGAGAACGCTGAGGAGCGCGGTTTGGAGGGCTGGGTGATTACGCTCCACGCCCCCGACTTCATTCCCTTTATGGCTTATGCCAAAAGCCGTAAGCGCCGCGAGGAACTGTATCGCCTCTACAACACGCTTTGCACCCACGGCGACCCGTACGATAACTTCGCCGTCGTTCGCCGCATCGTGGACCTGCGCCGCGAAAAGGCGCAACTGCTGGGTTATCCCGACTATGCCGCCTACGTCTTGAAGCATCGCATGGCGGAAACGCCCGAGAACGTAAGGGAGTTTTTGCAAAACCTCACCGAGGCCTATCTTCCCGCCGCCCGCGAGGACGTGGCACGCGTGGAAGCAAAGGCCAAGTCGGTAGAAGGGGACGATTTTGACTTTCAGCCTTGGGATTTTGCCTATTACACGAACCTCCTGCGTCGCGAACAGTATGATTTCGATCCTGAGCAATTGCGCCCTTACTTCGAGTTGGGCAACGTGATAAAGGGCGTATTCGGACTGGCCACGCGCCTCTACGGCATCACCTTTGAGGAAAATCCAAATATCCCCGTTTACCACCCCGACGTGAAGGCATACGAGGTGAAAGATGCCGACGGCAGCCATCTCGCCGTGCTTTATACGGATTTCCATCCGCGCGACAGCAAAAAGGGTGGGGCATGGATGACCAATTATCGCGAAGCAGAGGGCGGCCTGCACGGCACGCGCCCGCACGTTTCCCTGACCATGAACTTCACGAAGCCGCAGGCCGACCGCCCCGCCTTGCTCACCCTCGACGAGGTAAACACTTTCCTGCATGAGTTCGGGCACGCCCTGCACAGCATCTTCGCAGCCACGCGCTACAAGTCGCTAAGCGGCACGAACGTATATTGGGACTTCGTGGAACTGCCCTCGCAGTTCATGGAAAATTTCTCCACAGAGCCGGAGTTCCTCAACACGTTTGCCTTCCACTACCAAACGGGCGAGCCGATACCGCAAGCGCTGATTGACAAAATTATCAGCCTGCGCACGTTCAACGCCGCCTATTCCTGTATGCGCCAAGTGTCTTTCGGATTGCTGGACATGGCTTTCTATTCGCTGCGCGACGCTGTGCCCGAGGACGTCAGGGCATTCGAGAAAAACGCAGTCGAGCCCGTCCGCCTCTTGCCCGATTGCCCCGAGGCGTGCATGGCGGTGACCTTCGGCCACATCATGAGCGGAGGTTACGCAGCAGGCTATTACAGTTACAAATGGGCGGAAGTGCTCGATGCCGATGCCTTTGGCAAATTCCAAGAAACGGGCATCTTCAACACCGCAACGGCACGCAGCTTCCGCAGCAACATACTCTCGCAAGGCGGCACCCGTCCGCCGATGGATTTATACGTGAACTTCCGAGGCAGAAAACCGAGCATCGACGCGCTGCTGCGCCGCGACGGTATTAAAAAATAACATAGCATTGGCTATAATAATAAATAGTAATGTTGAAATCCCAACAACTATCCTAGAACTGCCGATAATTTCAAATTGAATCATTGAATTCGTGAAAATTCGTGCGACCGAACAGGTCGCCATTATAACTTAGGACATAGATTCGTGTAAATTCGTGCAATTCGTGGGCAAAAAATAATTCGTAGGTCATTTACCCAACGCGTAATAACGTAAACTCTCATGAACGAAAAGCAAAAGCAACTCGACCTCCGCTATCTGCGTATGGCGAAGATATGGGCGGAAAACTCATATTGCACGCGCCGCCAAGTGGGTGCGCTCATCGTGAAGGACAAGATGATTATCAGCGACGGCTACAACGGCACGCCCTCCGGTTTCGAGAACATTTGCGAGGACGAGCACGGGCTTACCAAACCCTATGTGCTGCACGCCGAAGCCAATGCCATAACGAAGATTGCCTGCTCGGGCAACAACTCCGGCGGCGCAACGCTCTACGTCACCGACGCGCCCTGCATCGAATGTGCCAAACTCATCATACAGGCTGGCATCAAGCGCGTAATTTACGGCAGGCAGTATCGCCTCACCGACGGCTTGGAACTCCTCGAACGCGCCGGCATCGAACTGCAATATTTTCCTGTGGATTAGGCCAATTATAATATTAACAGTAAACAGATTGTTTCGTCTACTCGTTTTTTGTTTGCTCGTCAACTAAAATTTCAGTTATGAAAACCGTCAAGAAGCGTTTTGTCCCGCTCGTGGTTGCCCTCGGAATCGTCATCGGCATACTGATTGGTAGTTTCTACGCCAACCACTTTTCAGGGCGGCGGCTCAACATCATAAATAATTCCAACAACAAAATCAGTAACCTGCTTTTGCTCATTGACGACCAGTATGTCGATACGGTGAACATCGACTCGTTGGTCGAAAAGTCCCTGCCCAAAATCCTTAAAGAACTCGACCCGCACTCGGTCTATATCGGCGCAAATGACGTGAACGACGCGATGCAGGACCTCAAAGGCAGTTTTTCGGGCATCGGCGTGCGCTTCAATATTTATAAGGACACCGTGCGCATTGTCAGCGTCATCAAAGGCGGCCCTTCGGAGCACGTGGGACTGAAAGCCGGCGACCGCATCATTGCCGTGAACGGCGAGCCGTATGTGGGCAAGCAGGTGAGCAATGAAACCACGATTAAGAAACTTAAAGGCGAGGCAGGCACGCAGGTGCGCGTCAAAGTGAAACGCGCAGCCTCGGCAAAGCCCCTGGAATTTAAGATTGTGCGCGGCGATGTGCCTGTGCCTACCGTCGATGCCGTTTACATGGTGAACGATGAAACGGGCTATATCCGCATAAGCTCTTTCGGCGAAACCACTTACCCCGAGTTCCTCTCCGCGCTTTCCCAACTGCGCGATCAGGGATTTAAGAAACTGATCCTTGACCTGCGCGGCAACCTCGGCGGATATATGAACACCGCCGTGCAGATAGCCAACGAATTTCTGCCGCAGGGTAGGCTGATTGTTTACACGAAAGGCCGCAAGTCGCGCCGCGAAGACTATCGAAGCGACGGGCGCGGATCTTACCAGCACATGCCTGTCGTAGTGCTTGTTGACGAGTCGTCTGCCTCGGCCAGCGAAATCCTTGCCGGCGCGTTCCAGGACAACGACCGCGGCACGGTGATAGGCCGCCGCACGTTCGGCAAAGGACTCGTGCAAGTGCCCATCGAGTTTCCCGACGGCAGCATGATACGCCTCACGACGGCGCGTTACTACACGCCGTCGGGCCGTTGCGTGCAAAAGCCCTATACCCCCGGCGACGAAGAAGATTACGACAACGACCTTTTGCTGCGTGCCGAGCACGGCGAATACTATTCAGCCGACAGCATACGCCTCCACGGACCTAAGTTCAAGACGCGCCTCGGCCGCACCGTATACGGCGGCGGCGGTATCGTGCCCGACGTATTCGTGCCGCGCGACACGCTCGGCTTTACCTCCTATTTCAAGGAAGCCTATCTCGCCGGCTTGATCAACAGTTTCGCCTATGCTTATGTCGATGGCAATCGCAAAGTCTTAGAGAAAAAGGAAACGCTCGCCGCACTGGTGGCTTATCTGAAACGTCAAAACCTTGTGGAGCAGTTTGCCCGCTTTGCCGAGCGCGAAGGACTGAAACGCCGCAACCGCATGATAGCCGCCTCGCGCAAGCTTATTGAAAACTATCTGATGAACGGCATTATCTACGACGTGCTCGACCTCGGCGCGGCGGTGGAATACAGCAATTCCAACGACCCCTTTATGGAGCGTGCCCTTCAAGCCCTCAACGAGAAAAACGCCACGCGGCAATCAAAATAATCCTATCCATGCTTTCCTCCTCAAAGCAACAACTTCGCGCAACCATCAAGGCCATGAAACTTTCCCGCCTTTCGCCCGAATATAGGGCGGCATCCGCGTTGCGGCTGATGCAAGCCGTAGAGAGGCGTCCCGCATTCGCGGCGGCAAGCACCGTGATGCTTTACCACGCTTTGCCTGATGAGCCCGACACGCACCCGTTGCTTGAAAAGTATGCCGCATCAAAAACCATCGTTTTGCCTTGCGTGGAAGGCGATGACATCGTGCCGCGCGTTTATCGCGGCGAGCAGGACTTGCGGATAGGGGCCTATGGCATTGCCGAGCCGGTAGGGCCTGTCTTTGAGGATTTGCCTGCAATTTCCTTCATTCTTGTGCCCGGCGTAGCCTTTGATGCAGCGGGTCATCGCCTTGGGCGCGGCAAAGGTTACTACGACCGTTTCCTCTCTGCCTTACCCGCCCGCCCTTATCTCCTTGGCACGTGTTTCGCTTGGCAGGAAATCCCCCACGTTCCCGCCGAACCGCACGACATAATTATGGACGCTGTGCTTGCTTTATAACAGTTTAGTAACAACTTTCTTAGCAGATACGTGCATTAATAATATAATATGCCGTACCTTTGCAATGTCAAACCTTGATTATAATTCTATCAAACTTAAAATATAATTATTATGGAAAAACTTTTACGCAAGACGGGGATTACTATATCCCTACGCTGCCTGCTAATCGTTGCTTCCCTCGTGTTCGGAAGTAGCGCTAATGTTTGGGCAGAAGATTTAACAACAACTTTTGATTGGGCAGGTTCTACAACAGCAACTGGGGGAAAGGCCGATTATGTTGTTACGCAGACACCTGTTACACTTACATTCTCATTAGGTGCCAACACAAACAATAATGCCCCTCGTACAAATAAAGAAGGCAGTGTAAGAATGTATGTGGGAAATGATATTACAATTAGCGTTAATGGTGATTACGTCATCAAGCAAGTTGATTTTACTCCTACATCAACATCCTACAATGCTACAAAACTAAAATTTAATGGAACAAGCCTAACTTCTGACTCTTGGGTTCTTTCCAGCTCAGAACAAGCAGCATCTGTTACGCTTAATGCTTCCGCAGCAGCACGCTTTAAAAAAATTGTTGTTACATATGCTTCCACCTCTGGCGGCGGCAGCAAACTTACCGACCGCAACCTTTCCTTTGGCGCGACTACTTCTTTTGATGCCGAAGTGGGCGGCACGTTCTCTGCGCCTACGCTTACGGGCGTTACGACGGACGTTACTTATGCTTCAAACAATGAGGCCGTGGCAAGCGTAAATGCTTCTACGGGCGCAGTTACCATTAAAGGTATGGGCTATGCCAAGATTACGGCTTCGGCTGAAGCAAACGAAACTTATAAGCTCGGTTCCGCCTCTTACGACATCTACGTTTACGACAGCGGTACGCTGGAAGACCTGAAAGCTTATATCACGAGCACAGCCGAAACGGAAATTTATTTCGACCTCACCTCTAACGCCGTGGTTACTTACGCCGCCACAAACTACGCTTATATGGAAGACGGCCATGCTGGTATCTATCTTTATAAGAAAGGCCACGGCCTGAAGGCTGGTAACAGCTTTACGGGCAAAGTGATAGCAAAGGGTAAGTTGTACAACAAGTTGTATGAGTTTACTGACTTCCCCCCTGCCAACGCCGCTAGCACTGCCGATATTCCCGTTACCGGCAGGACCATTCAATACCTTACCGACAGCGAAAACGCCGGATACAAGATGGCAGAAAGCATGCGCGTGAAACTCACGGGCGTTACTGCCACCACGGACGGCACAACTTGGACCATCGAGCAGGGCGGCGCTTCCACTACTTTGGTTCTTTACAACTCTTTATCCGTAACAGCCGGCGGCGTTTACGACATCACAGGCTATCCCTATAACAACAACGGCACTTGGGAATTTAGAGTTTATGAAGAATCCTGCTTAGAACAGAAGGGCGGCAAGACAGCTGCAACCGTAACCTTCGCCAAAGAAAGCTACACCGTAGAGACTAACGGCAGCATCACGGTTTCTGCAACCACTAACTCTACCGCCGCTATCGTTTATTCCATTTCCCCGGCTGACGCCAATGTTTTGATTGACGCAAAAACGGGCGACATTGTTGTCGGTGCAACGGCAGGCACTTACACCATTACGGCAACAGTGGACGAAAACGAGAACTTCACTTCTGCCTCTGCCAAATGCGTGCTGACCGTCACCGCGCCCGCTCCTCCTTCTTACAACATCACAGCACCCACTTACTACAAAAAGATAACCTCTACCGACGAACTCGTATTAGGCACACAATATATTATTGCCAACATAGAACAAGGTAAAGGCTTGCCTGCATCTGGAACTATCACGACCGTTGCCACAATTTCTGAGGAAAACAAAGCAAACATCACAGACAACACTTTGGTGAAATCTGAATATGTTGCCGACTTTGCTGTGCTAACTCTTCAAAAAGATGAAAATGACAACTATGTTTTAATCAACGAAGAAGGCCAATATCTAACTGGTGCAAATGGAACAGATCTTTATTGGAAAGATAAGAAAGAGAATTTCTCAACTTGGAATATTAGTTTTGATAGCGGCAATGCCTCAATTGCGACAACTGCAAAGACTAAATCTGAGAGAAATATTTTGATTTCAACTAATTCTATCAAATATTACGCAACGGGAAATAGCTACACAAAAGTCCAGCTCTACCAAAAGGTAACCGACCTCGCTATCAGCACGCTGACCAACGGCTACGCCACGTTTGTAACCGACGTGCCTTACGTGATGCCGAAGGGTGCTTGCGGCTATGCCGTAACCGTGGCTCCGCATGTGGGCGTTATCACCAAGACCGAAGCATACAAAGAAGGCCAGCCCGTGCCGGCGCAGACCGCTCTGCTTATCGGCGGCGCACCGGGTACTGACTACTATCCCGCTGTGTTGAAGGAAGACGTCACCGCCACATATTCTGGCGAAAACTACATGGAAGGCGCCCGCACCGCCGAGGGCTATACCGACAGCCAGAGAGGCGTAGACGTTTACTACTACAAGCTCGCGCTCAACAGCGAGCGCAAGCCCGGCTTCTACTACGGCGCAACCGGTGGCGAAGCATTCAAACTCACCAAGCCGACCACCGCTTTCCTCGCCGTGCCGAAGAGCATCACGCCCGTGAATGGCTACCTCATCGACTTTGACGGCGAAGAAACAGGCGTCAGCACCATCGCCCCGACTTATGGCAACGCCGACGGCGCAATCTACAACCTCAACGGTATCCGCTTGACGCAGCCCCTCCGCAACCTGCCTAAGGGCGTGTATATCGTGAACGGTAAGAAGATAATTAAGTAAGCACACACAATATTATATATATAGACACGACAATGAAAAAATTATATTTCTCTCCCCGCTGCACGGTCTACGACCTGCACACAGAACAATCTCTGCTCGTTGGCTCAGGCTCGTTGGGAACCTCTCAAGAAGTTGTAGACGAAACAACCGGCGGCGTTACCAACGAATTTTCCAATAAATTCGAACGCGACGTTTGGGACACCGACCACGGTTGGCCCGTGAACGAATAAACCAACGCCTTTCATATATGACGCGCCGCTATTGCCACCGTGCAATGGCGGCGCGTCTCGTAAAAAAATCGTAATTTTGCGGGCAGATAACCCTTTCTAATCCCAAATACAATGACTGCTTTAACAAAAACGGATTTCAACTTCCCCGGCCAGACGGGCGTGTATCACGGAAAAGTGCGCGACGTTTATTTCGTAGGCGACAAACTCGTTATGGTAGCAACCGACCGCATCTCGGCTTTCGACGTTATCCTGCCCAAGGGCATACCATTCAAGGGACAGATGCTCAACCAAATTGCCGCTAAGTTCCTCGATGCCACGACAGACATCTGCCCCAACTGGAAACTCGCCACGCCCGACCCCATGGTCACCGTCGGCGTGCACTGCGAAGGCTTTCCCGTTGAGATGATTGTGCGCGGCTATCTCTGCGGCAGCGCGTGGCGCGCTTACAAGAGCGGCGTGCGCGAAATCTGCGGTGTACGTCTGCCCGAAGGCATGCGCGAGAACGAGCGTTTCCCCGAGCCCATCATCACGCCGACCACAAAAGCCGAAATAGGCGAGCACGATGCCGACATTTCCAAAGAGGAAATCCTCGCACGCGGCCTTGCAACGCCCGAGGAATACGCCAAACTTGAAGAATACACCCTTGCCCTCTTCCGCCGAGGTACGGAAATCGCAGCCAAGCGCGGACTTATCCTCGTGGACACAAAGTATGAGTTTGGGAAGCACGATGGCACGATTTACCTCATGGACGAAATTCATACGCCCGACTCTTCGCGTTACTTCTATGCCGAGGGCTACGAAGAACGCTTTGCAAAAGGCGAACCTCAGAAGCAGCTTTCCAAAGAGTTCGTGCGCGAGTGGCTTATGGACAACGGCTTCCAAGGAAAGGCCGGCCAGCAGGTGCCTGAAATGACCGACGAAATCGTAGCCGGCATCTCCGACCGCTACGTCGAACTCTACGAGCACATCACGGGCGAAACCTTCGATCGCAACGCCGAAACCGCCAACCTCGCCAAGCGTATCGAAACAAACGTAACGGCATACCTCGCCAAATAAATTTCCCTCTCTCGGGACAAAAAAATCAAGCAGGAAGTTTTTTCTTCCTGCTTGATTTTTTTTGCGCTCCCCGTTATAGTTTCAATTGTGCTCTAAGACATAATCGCCGACGTGGCCGGCGAGGAAGTTGCCGGACTATTCGACAATCTCACGCAAAGGGAGCGCGGATAAAATTATTTCCGTATATTTGCAGTACCTTAAAACTAATTCTATATGGAAGTCCTTTTATTTCTTTTGGCATTATGCCTAATCGTGCACCTGATTTCAAAAATCGATGTCGGGGAAGGCTCTTCTTCCACTCGTAGAAAGAGCAGAAATGATTATAAATACGTTGACGGCCCGTTTTGGGTACAGAATAACAAGAAACGCAATAAAGACCGTTAAGGTGTCTTTTTTTATCGGATAACGATGCGCTAATTTTGGGAAAAAACAAAATCAGCGCATCGTTTTTATTATGACAGACAGAGACATTAAAACCATTGAACTTATCATCAACAACGAGCAGGCAAAGAAGAGACTCGATGAGCTCTAAGTAAAATTTGAAGACCTGAAAGTAAAACACAGTTAAGCATTTCGTCCATGTTTTGGACTTGCTTGTTATGGAAAACAAAAAGATACACACCAAACTCTATAAGTTATAGTGTGTATCTTTTTGATTTTAAGTTTACAAAAAGAGACCAGCCTTTGCCGGTCTCTTTCGGGTTGTTGCGGAGGCTCGACTCGAACGAACGACCTCCAGGTTATGAGCCTGGCGAGCTACCAACTGCTCCACTCCGCGATCTATCAACTTCGGCTTTACTTCCGAATTGCGATGCAAAATTACGATTTTCTTATATGATAGCAAAGGGTTTCACCATATTTTTTGCGAGAAAATGCGAAATAAAGGGATTTTGCTGCCTTGAAAGAGTAACGCGCTGCCCAATAAGATAGAATGGGCAGCGCGTTAAAGGTAAAGGGACAATGGTTTGGAATGCGATAATCAATATACTTCTACTTTTGCGGCAAGGCGTTTTGCTTTGTCGCGCAGGGCATCGAGGTCGCCGCCCACGTCGTCGCGGCAAACCACTACGCCCATGCGGCGATTGACGCGCGTGGTGGGTTTTCCAAAGATGCGGATATCGGCATCCTCCTCGCAAGTCTCTTCGATGCCGCGATAGCGTGGCGGTTCGTTGGAGGCAATGGGGGAGAGGATAACGGCACTGGCACCGATAGCCAACTGCTTCACGCAGGGAATGGGCAGCCCGAGCACGGCGCGGAGGTGCAACTCAAACTCGTTGAAGTTTTGCGTGCCGGCAAGCGTCACCATGCCCGTGTCGTGCGGGCGGGGAGAAAGTTCGGAGAAGTAAACGCCGTTTTCGTGGCTGAGGAAAAACTCCACGCCCCAAATGCCTGCGCCCGTGAGGGCAGCGGTTACTTTGTCGGCCATACGGCAGGCTTCTGCCAAATGTTCAGGGGCGATGTGCGCCGGTTGGAAACTCTCGCGATAATCGCCGCCGCGCTGCACGTGACCTATGGGCGGGCAGAATAGGGTAGGACCATTCTTCTGCGTGACGGTGAGAAGGGTGATTTCGCTATCGAAACGGATAAATTCCTCGATGATCACTTCCTGTATGTCGCCGCGGCTGCCCGAAATGGCGTAGTCCCAGGCGTGCTGCAACTCTTCTGCCGTGCGCACTAAGGATTGTCCTTTGCCCGAAGACGACATCAAAGGCTTCACCACACAGGGCAAACCAATCTTTTCGGCAGCCTCTTTGAGTTCTTCAAAAGTTGTGGCATAAAAGTAACGGGCCGTTTTAAGCCCTAATTCTTTTGCGGCAAGGTCGCGAATGGCTTTGCGGTTCATCGTAAAGTTTACGGCGCGGGCGGAAGGCGTTACCTGAATGCCCTCGCGCTCGAAATCATACAGGCGCTCCGTGCGGATGGCCTCAATTTCGGGCACAATGATGTCGGGACGGTGCTTTTCTACAACGCGCGTAAGGGCATCACCGTCGAGCATGGAGAAAACTTCACATTCATCGGCGACCTGCATCGCCGGAGCACCGGCATAAGAATCGCAGGCTATGACATGCTGTCCGAGTCTTTGGGCGGCAATCACAAACTCCTTGCCAAGTTCGCCGGAACCAAGAAGCAATATTTTTTTCATCGTAGGATATTGTTTTAGATAGTCATATAACTAAAAAGATGCCTTGACAGGATAGAACTTTCAACGCATCTTTTTCTTTTTTCAGCAAGTGGCGGTTTGTTGCGCAAACATTGCGGCGGCAAGCCGGGCGTCCTGTTCGCTAATTGTTCCCGGAACGTATAAGCGCGCAAATGCTTTGATAAAATTCAAAGTCTTCTCTTTTGGAGAGGAAGTGTTGGGAGTAAAATGTGGCATAGGCATTGTTTTGTTTGTTTTACAACATAATAACGCGTATGTTGCACATTTATTTTGTCCTCGTGCAAATAATTTTTGCATGCCGGGAATTATCTTTTTTCTCCCTGATACTCGATGCAAAGGCGGCGCAGGTCGTACATCGAACCGTTGTAGATATTCAGGTCTACCTTATGGTTGATGCCCGCAAGTTTGCCGCAATCAGTGTGTTGCCAGAACTTCCATTCACCCTTATAGCTTAGGTCTTTCACGTAGTAGTGGGCTATCCAGTAGGGATAAGCGTCGAACTCTTTTGTATTGAGCACGTCGAGCCTGAACTTATAACTGGTGTAAAGGATAGGCTTCACGTGATAGCGTTCCTCCACAAGTCTCAGCCAGGTGAGCGAGGCTTCGCGCAGTTCCGCCGCGTTCAGCCGTCCGCGCTCCTCGATGTCGAGCACCGGGGGCAGGTCGCCTTCTTCGAGATGCACTTGCTTGAGAAAATACTCCGCCTGCTTCTTAGCCGAGACGTTTGGTTTGAAATAATGGTACGCGCCGCGCAGAAATCCGTACTCGCGTGCTTTGTAAAAGTTCTCGTTGAAATTTTCGTCCAACAGGCTGCGCCCTTCAGTGGCTTTAATGAAGACGAAGCAGATGCCCTCGCCGTCGATTTCTGCCTTTGAAAGTTTTTCCCAGTCTATCGTTCCCTGATGGTGGCTGATGTCGATGCCGTGGATAGAATAGCCTTTGGGATAATCTTCCTTGCCGTAGAGCGCACGCCACTTGGCGCTATACGGAGCCACGACATATATATATATAAGGTAGCAGAAAAGAGCGGCGGCGGCAATGATGAAGAGACGCGCGAGCAGGGTGCGCGTCTTTTTCATCAAGAGGAGTCCTCTTGATTTCTGCGGCGCACGCCTCGCGTTGTTCTTCTTCTTCGTCGTTACTCTTTTAGTTACCATGTTTTACAAAAAGAGAAACCGCTATTCAGGCAATTCTGATTAGCGGTTTCTCCTGAAAACGAAATTATTTACCTTGTTCAAGTTTGAGGGTCATCGTGCACTGGTCGCATACTTCCGTGGGGCCGAAATACTGAATGGGGCCGGGATATACGAAGCACGTGTTTTCTGCCCATTCCTCGCGGTGAGCGGCAAATTCCTTGAAGGGAGCGCCGTCGAGACGCACGAGTGCCTTGCGGATAACGGGCTTCATCTGACCGTGACGGCGTTCCATGTTCATCATCATCGTGATGGGCACACCGCCGGCAATCCACTGTTCTGCGGGAGCCGTCGTGTTCTTAACGATAGCCATGTAGCCTGTCTTGCCGTTGGCAACGAGCTGTGCTGCACTCGTACCGAGAGCGTAGCAGTAGTCGGCATCGTAGTTGGAGGGAGCGGCGCAGCGGCCTTCGTAACCGAAGAAGTGGTGCTGAGCGGCAAACTTGCCGTTGTACTTGCCTTCCTTCTTCCATTCAGCCAGTTTAGTAGCCACCATTTCAGAGAGGAGCTTTTCAGTTTCAATAAGCGACACCTGAACATTTCCGTGCGGGTCGCGCTCCATCGTGAGCTGCTTGGCAACGCCTTCGGGCAGGCTCTGATAGATAGCGGCATTCTCGGCAGAGAGGTGCTCGATCACCCATGCGCGCTTGGCGGCGGCTTCTACGGCTTCGCCTTCGGGCGTAGCGAGGAGGTCGTTGAGCTCGGCGATGAGCTTTTTCATTGCAGGGATAAACTCAATGAGTCCTTCGGGAATGAGCACAGTGCCAAAGTTATTGCCGTTGGCGGCACGCTTGGCAACAACGCCGGCGATATAGGTTACGATATCGTCGAGCGTCTGGTTCTTTTCCTCAACTTCTTCGCTCACGATGCAAACGTTGGGCTGGCATTGCAGGGCACATTCGAGGGCGATGTGGCTGGCTGAGCGGCCCATAAGTTTGATGAAGTGCCAATATTTGCGAGCGGAGTTAGCATCGCGCTGAATGTTGCCGATAACTTCGGCGTAGGTCTTACAAGCCGTGTCGAAACCGAAAGACGTTTCAATCTGGTCGTTCTTCAAGTCGCCGTCGATGGTCTTCGGGCAACCGATTACCTGCACGCCGTAGTTCTTTGCTGCGTAGTATTCAGCGAGCACGCAAGCGTTGGTGTTGGAGTCGTCGCCGCCGATGATAACGATGGCCTTGATGCCCAGTTCGCGGATAATCTTGATACCACTCTCGAACTGGCTTTCCTCTTCGAGCTTCGTGCGGCCGGAGCCGATCATGTCGAAGCCGCCCGTGTTGCGATACTCATCGATGATTTCGTCGGTCAGTTCGATGTATTTGTGGTCCACGAGACCGCCGGGGCCCATCAGGAAGCCGTAGAGCTTATTCTCCTTGTTCTGCTTCTTCAGTTCGTCGTACAGGCCGCAAATCACGTTGTGGCCGCCGGGAGCTTGGCCGCCGGAGAGAATGATACCGATGTTCATCGGTGCATAAGCACGCTTCTCGTCGGAGGGTACGAACTCAACGAGCGGCATACCGTAGGTGTTGGGGAAGAGTGCCTTAATCTCGGCCTGATTGCCGACGCTTTCAGTAGGCTGTCCTTCTTTGATGCTCACATTGCCGCGCAAGCCAAGGGGAAGTTTGGGCTGGTAAGCGGCACGTGCAATTTGCAACGCACTTTTTTCCATAATGATGTTAGATGTGATATTTGTTAGAAACTATAATGTGCTTTATGTTTTGCCTTGCAAAAATAATAATTTTCAGTGTTATATTTTGCTGTATTCGCTGCTTTCTTGCTAAGATACTGGCAGTTTTTTATATTATGCAGTCCGTTGGGAATGGTTTACTGCTCCTTTGCCTTACCTTGTTCCTTAAAGCAGAGGGCGAAAAGCAGGAGCACCGCAAGGGCGTAACCGGCAAAGATAAACCAGATGGTGTCCCAGTTGCCAACTTGAAAGAAGTTGCCGCCCACCTCTTTCATCTCGGTGTAATGGTTTACCACCGCCTGTGCCATAAGCATGCCGAAGGTTGCGCCGAGGCCGTTGGTCATAATCATAAAAAGTCCCTGTGCGCTGCTGCGTATCTCGGGTTTTGTGCTTTGGTCTACGAACAGCGCGCCGGAGATGTTGAAGAAATCGAATGCCACGCCGTAGACAATCATAGAGAGCAAGAGGAGCCATACGCCCATTCCGGGGTCGCCGATGGCGAACAAGCCGAATCGCAGTACCCAAGCGAGCATGGCTATCATCATCACGCGCTTAATGCCGAAACGCTTCATAAAGAAAGGAATGAGCAAGATGCAGCAAGTTTCGCTGATCTGAGAGAGTGAAATCAGGATGCCTGCGTGCGCCACGCCGAACGTGTCGGCATATTCAGGCTCTGCCGCAAAACTGCTGATAAACGGGTTGGCGTAGCCGTTGGTGATTTGCAAGGAAACGCCGAGCAGCATGGAGAAAATGAAGAAGATGGCCATCTTGCGCTGCTTGAAGAGCACGAAGGCATCGAAGCCCAACGATTCTACGAGGCTCTTCCTTTCGTGCTTGCTGTTTACGGGGCAATGGGGTAGGGTCTGGGCGAAAACGGCGAGCCCGATGCTCAAAGCGGCAGATACAAAGAATTGGTTGTAGTCGGCCATAAAGCCCATGAGGTCTACCGCCCACATGGTGCAGATGAAGCCTATGGTACCAAACACGCGAATAGGCGGAAAGTCTTTTACCGTGTCCATGCCGGCGTTGATCAAGCCGGTGAAAGCAACGGAATTGCTCAAAGCGATGGTGGGCATGTAGAACGCCACGCTTAGCGTGTAGAGCGTAAAGAGCGTTGCCATTTCCACGTTTGCGCCGGCCGTCATGCCGTAGTATGCCGCCGAGCCCATAAACAGGCCGGCCAAGAGGTGGCAGATGCCCAAGAGCCTCTGCGCCGGTATCCAGCGGTCGGCCACAACGCCCATAAGTCCGGGCATGAAAATCGACACGAAACCTTGCACGGAATAGAACCAGCCAATGTGGTGGGCCAAGCCCACGTTGCCGAGATAGCGCCCCATAGAGGTTAGATACGCGCCCCAAACGGCAAATTCAAGGAACAGCATTACCGCAAGGCGGGGTTTTAGAAATTTGTTATTCATTGTGAAGATTTATGGTTAATTCGTTGGTTTATTAGTAGACGAGTTTACAAGTAGACGAGTAGACGAGACAGATTTGTCTTGCTAATTAAATTTTTTATGAGTAACTTGTCTTGTTCACTTGTTTACTCGTTTACTTGTTTACTAAAAAACTAATATATTTACGGTGTCACACCTTTCCCGCCTTATTGAGCGCGTGCCAGAGGCTTTGGCGAAATTCGGGGTTGAATGTTTGCATTTGCTGCATGATGCCTTGCATCTCGTGGCGCTTGCCGATTTTGTCGTAAGGGCAGGCTTTCACGGTGGCGACTACTTCGGTGAAATCGACCCAAAGGCGCAAATCGGCCTCGTCTACCGCGCAGAGCGGTCGAATGAGCGTGATTGGAAATTTGTCCATCGCGAGGCTCGCTGGCATGGTCGCGAACGTGCCGTTGAAGGTGAGGTTCATCATCGCCGTTTGCAGCAGATCGTCGCGGTGGTGTCCCAGGGCTATTTTGTTGTATCCGTTGGCTTGCGCGTAATTAAATAATGCCTTGCGGCGCGTCCATGAGCAGAGGAAGCAGGCGGAGCGCCCTTGTTTTTCGTCGGGCTTGAAGGCTGCATCGAGGAGTTCGAAGCCCGTGCCGCGCTGCTCGGCATATTCTTTGAGTTGCAGCAGGTCGGTGCGGTAGTCCACGTTTGCCATGCGCACGTGCACGGCTTTCAGGTCGAAGGAACCGTTGTTGCTGCGCCGCATCACGGATAGGAAATGCAGCAGTGCCATAGAGTCTTTTCCGCCCGATAGCGCCACGAGGATACGGTCGCCCGGCTCGATGAGCCGATAAGCGGCAACCGCCTCGCGCACCCGGTGTAAGATTCGCCGTTCGAGAGACTTTGCACTCTTTTCTGCTGATTTCATCACTGTTTGCGCTATCTGAACACGAAGTAAACGGCAGCTACGAGGCAGATAAAAGCCGCCACGTGGTTCCAGTGAAACTGCTCGCCTTTGAAGAAGAGGGTCACAATCACCGTGAACACGATGAGCGACACCACTTCCTGTATGACTTTCAACTGTATCAAACTGAAAGGCCCTCCGTTGTCGATAATGCCGATGCGATTTGCCGGCACTTGGCACATATACTCAAAGAACGCGATGCCCCATGAAAAGAGGATAACCAATATTAAAGGCCAATGCGTGCTTACGCCCGTCTGCTGCAGGCGCAGATGGCCGTACCACGCAAAGGTCATGAATATATTGGAGCAAACCAATAGCAATATTGCATAAAGTCCTTGCATATCAGTTTATAACGCTATTTGCAGTTTTGCAGATATTCGTCCATTGAAGCCGCCGCTTGCTTGCCGTCACCCATGGCGAGGATAACGGTGGCACCGCCGCGCACGATGTCGCCGCCGGCGAAGAGGGTGGGGATGGACGATTGCATCTTTTCGCTCACGGCAATCGTGCCTTTGCGTCCCAGTTCCAAGCCTTCCACGGAACTCGGCACTATGGGATTGGGCGACACGCCGATGCTCACGATAACGAGGTCGGCTGCCACGCGCACCACGCCGCCTTCTATGGGCACGGGGCGGCGGCGGCCGGAAGCGTCGGGCTCGCCCAGTTCCATCTGTTGCAGCACAATCTCCTTGACGCGCCCTTGCTCGTCGGCAATATATTCTATGGGGTTGTGGAGGGTCAGGAATTCCACGCCTTCTTCCTTGGCATGGTGCACTTCCTCCACGCGCGCCGGCATTTCTTCCTCCGAGCGGCGGTAAACGATAAAGGCTTTCTCAGCACCGAGGCGCATGGCTGTGCGCACGGAGTCCATCGCCGTGTTGCCGCCGCCGATAACCGCCACGTTTTTGCCCATCGGCACGGGCGTGTCGCTGTCGGGATTGGACGCGTCCATTAGGTTCACGCGCGTCAGATACTCGTTGCTCGAAAGGATATTGATGGCATTTTCGCCAGGGATGCCCATAAAGTTGGGCAGACCTGCGCCTGATGCTACGAATACGCCTGCAAATCCCTGTTCTTCAAGTTCTTGAATGCTTATGGTTTTGCCCACGATGCAGTCTTTCACGAAAGTGACGCCGCTCTTTTCGAGCAGATTGATTTCGGCATCGACAATCTTGTTGGGCAAGCGGAACTCGGGGATGCCATATTTAAGTACGCCGCCGATTTCGTGCAGTGCCTCGAAAACGGTCACGTCGTAGCCGCGCTTGGTCATTTCGCCGGCAAAAGAGAGTCCGGCGGGGCCCGAACCCACCACGGCCACTTTCACGCCGCGCCGCAGGGTGGGGCGGAGGGGTTCTATCACGCAGTGCTCGCGCTCGTAGTCGGCGGCAAAGCGTTCGAGATATCCGATAGCCACTGCCTTTCCGCCGGTTTTAAGATGTATGCAGCGCGATTCGCATTGCTTTTCCTGCGGACACACGCGCCCGCAAACGGCCGGCAGCGTGCTGGTTTCTTTGATGGCGTGCGCGGCTTTCACAAATTCTCCCTTTTCGATGTGCTTGATGAAGCGGGGAATATCGATACCCACGGGGCAGCCTTGCACGCAACCGGGGTTGTTGCAGTCGAGGCAGCGGCGGGCTTCCATTTGCGCCGTTTCCACCGAGAGTCCCTGGTTTACTTCCTCGCGCAACTGGCGGGCGCGATAGGCGGGGTCGAGTTCCGGCATCGTGCAGCGCGGCTGCGCCATGCGTTCCTTGGGCTTCACGGCAAGGCGGAGCTCTTTGCGCCACTCGGCATCGCGCGATGCGTCTTCATGAGCGTGGCTCTCGTTCCAATGTTCCAATTCTTCGCGTTCCTCCGTGCGGAAAGCCGCAAGGCGCTTGAGCATCTCGTCGAAATCTACCTGATGCCCGTCGAACTCCGGTCCGTCAACGCACACGAACTTCGTTTGACCGCCCACGGTGACACGGCAGGCGCCGCACATTCCCGTGCCGTCCACCATAATGGTGTTGAGCGAAACGTCCGTTGAAATCTGGTATTTTTGCGTCAGCAGGCATACGAATTTCATCATAATGGCGGGGCCGATGGCGAAGCATTTGTCCACCTTTTCGCGGTTAATCACGCGCTCTATGGCCTCCGTGACGAGTCCTTTGTCGCCGTAACTGCCGTCGTCGGTCATAATAATTACTTCATCGCTCGAACTGCGCATCTCTTTCTCCAAGATAATCAGTTCTTTAGTTCTTGCAGCCAAAACCGTCACAACGCGGTTTCCCCCTGCTTTCAATGCTTGCACGATGGGCAGCATCGGGGCAACGCCCACGCCGCCGCCGGCGCAGACCACCGTTCCGAAATTTTCGATGTGCGTGGCGCGTCCGAGCGGTCCCACAACGTCAGTAATGTAATCGCCGGCCTCGAGGGCGCAGAGTTTTTGAGAGGAAAGCCCCACGTTTTGCACTACGAGCGTGATGGTGCCGCGCTGCTTGTCGGCCTCGGCAATGGTAAGCGGTATGCGTTCGCCAGTTTCGCCGACGCGCACAATGACAAAATGCCCGGCGCGTCGCGAACGGGCAATAAGGGGTGCTTCAACTTCAAAGCGGAACACTTTTTCTGAAAACTGTTCCTTGCTGATAATCTTGTTCATATTATAATATGTGTGTTTTTTTAGTCGTGTTTGCGGTTTTTCCTACTGCAAAGGAAATAAAAAGTTAGTCAATAAAGTAATTTTCTCGTGGTTTTCTCTCTTTTCCCCTATATTCCAAATTCCTATTAAACATAATTGCAATTCTAATTTTATACGCGGATAGTTTATATAGAATAGTTTTTTGGGGAAAATAAATTGGGCTGGAAATGCACATTGTCCTGTGGCGTAGTGCCTTCCAGGCACATCGAGTTTGCTTCGTCCCGCCGGACACTTCGTGCCCGGTTACCGTCGCTTTGCTCCGTAGTGCCTTCCAGGCACCATGCGCCATAAATGAACCCACATCCCCTGTGGCGTAATGCCTTACAGGCACATCGTCCTCGCATCGCTTATCCGAGGACTTCGTCCATGGTTACCGTCGCTGCGCTCCGTAGTGCCTTCCAGGCACGCATAGCCAAACAAAAACTCTTCGCATATTTTGTATATCGCAACAAACGTTATCGCTTTTCCACGCTCTGCGCAGAGCGTTATTTATACTAAGTGCCTGGAAGGCACTACGGAGCAAAGCGACAGTAACCGGGCACGAAGTGTCCGGATCAAAGAGGACGGAAAGATGTGCCTGGAAGGCACTACGCCACAGGACTTGCTCTTTATACTTTGCCACAGGCGTACTGCCAAACATATCCTGTGACGTAGTGCCTTCCAGGCACATAAAAACCGTCCGCCCATTTTCCCAATTGCAAACAAACGTTATCGCCATTTCACGCTTTGCGCAGAGCGTGATTTTCCCGTTTGCAATTTTTACGCTTCCCTTTTCTCGGAAATTTTGAAAGTTTAGGAAAATATAACACCGACGGACTTGCGAAAAATTTTGAGGCGGAAAAGAAAAACGATTTCGTAAGTTCGTTGCAACTATCTTATAAGAGCGCGAAAACTATCTTATAAGATAATTTTCACGATCACGGAGATAATTTTTACGAGGTTGCTTAAAATTTTCACGACCTTGCTGATAGTTGCGGGCACGAAAAAAGCAGGAAGTGCGCCGCGCCGCGCTCTTCCTGCTTGCAAGGCAAATTTAATCATTTATTCCCGTTGCGCCAAATCTGAAAAAGTGTGTAGAAATTTTGAATTGCTTTAATCAGGAAAATCTGGGCGGTATGTAAAACACCATATCTATTTCCTCAACGCCAGCAACCCTCCCAACGTTATCAACCCGTTGAGCAAGAGCAATTCATAACCGAACTTGTAACCAAACCATTGCTGGGAGTTCAGGTCTAAAACGAGGCAAATGAGCGGTGCGGCGATGCAAACGACGGGGACATAGCGATCGCGCACCGACGCGTGCTTTGCAAACAGGCTGTAAGCAAAGAGGCCGAGCAGAGGGCCGTAAGTATATGAGGCGATTACGTAGATTGCATTGATTAGGCTGGTTGCATCGCCTACAAGTCTGAACGCCAGCAACATGAGCACCACGGCAGCGACCACGCAAATATGCACGCGGCGGCGGATTTTTTCTTGTTCGGCGGCAGTTAGTCCTTCGCGGTTTTCCAGCCGCAGCAGGTCGATGCAAATGGTCGTAGTGAGCGCGGTCAGTGCCGAGTCGGCGCTCGAAAAGGCTGCGGCAGAAAGTCCGATGGCAAAGGCGATGCAAACGCCCCACCCCAACGCGCCGCTCGCCACCACGGCGGTCAGCAACTCGTCGCCGCTCTGCGGCAGGGCGATGCCCGTGCGTGCGCAGAACGTGTAGAGCAGAACGCCTAAGAAAAGGAACAGGAAATTTACGGGCAGGAAGGCCGTGCCGTAGAGGCACATTTCCTTTTGCGCCGAGCGCAAGTCTTTGCAGGTCAGGTTCTTTTGCATCATATCCTGGTCGAGTCCCGTCATCACCACTACGATGAACATGCCGCTGACAAACTGCCGCCAAAAGTTTGTGGTATGGCTCCAATCCCAGTCGAATACGCGCGTCATGTCGCTCCCGCGCCATAATTCCGCCACTGTGCCCCACCCCATCTGCGGCGTGCCGATTACTGCAAACAAGATGGCGATTGCTGCTCCTAACATGCAGGCAGTTTGCAGCATATCGGTACGCACCAGCACCTTGATGCCGCCGCGCCGCGTGTAGCCCCACATCAAGCCTAAAAGGGCAAGGGCGGTGAGGCAAAGGGTAAGTGTATTGCCAAACTCAAAGCCCGCAGCGCGGAGCAAGGGACGCGTGACGAAGGTGTCGAGCACGAGGCAAACGGGAAAGAGCCGCGCCGCAGCACCCGTGAGTTTGCTGAGCACAAAGAATGCCGCGCCCGTGCGGTGGGAATGCTTGCCGAGGCGGTCGTCCAAGACGGTGTAAATGCTCGTCAGACGCAATTTATAATATACGGGCAGCAGCACGTACGCCACGAGCAGGTAGCCGGGAATGAAACCGAGGCACATTTGCAGATAGGTCATGCCCGTGGCCGCCGCCCAGCCGGGGACGGACATGAACGTGACGCCTGAAATGCTCGCCCCCACCATGCCAACGGCCACCATCCACCATGGCGAACTGTGTCCGGCGCGAAAGAAGTCGTCGTTGCCGCCGCCCGCGCCCTTGCGGCTCACGCGGCGCGAGATGTAAATAAGGAGTAGAAAATAGGCAACGAGGGTTGCCGGCATCACAATTTCTGCTGATTTCATCGGAGAACCAAAGTGGTAAAATTTTGCCGCAAAGTTAAGAAGTTTCGCGCTTTCCACGCCCCGCCTCCTCGCCTTTCCGTCTACAAAATCTGCATTTTCTTATAAGGAAAGCCCTACTTTTCGCCGCCGACACGCTTTTCTTTCCGTGCAAATGCGTAACTTTGCACAATATTATATATAAAACGCGTATACAATGCTGTTTATGTGCCCCTCTTTTAGGGGCGATGTACACGCGCCCCCCGCTGCTGCGGATTATTACTAGTAGAATATTAGGTATTAGTCACAAAAATTTAAGGAGAACTATTTGAAATGAAAAGTTTTAGTATCTCGGAAGACCTCAAAAACATTATCGAAATAAGTTGCGACGTGGCGCAACGGGCACAGTTGCGCGAGGTGTCGCCGCTCTGCCTGCTCGTGGCCATGCTCGCTACATCAAAAGTAAAGCGTCTGCTCACCTCGTGGGAAATAAATGCGGAAGCCCTGCTGCTGGAAGCATCGGACGCCCTGCGCCGCCGCGTGGAAATGCAAAAGGCATTGGCCGCCTATGAACCGAAAAGCGCCGAGGGCGCCGCGCTCAACCAGGAAGCGTCCAATCTCGTGCGCCTCGCCGCACTTGAGGCGCGCCGCACGGGTAAGACAGCCGCCGGCGTGGAGCATATCCTCCTGACCATGCTACGCGAAAAGCACAACGCCGCAGGCCGCCTGCTCGAAAAGGGCGGTATGACCTACGAAAACGTTTGCGAACGCCTCGGCGTGGAACTGCCCAAAAGCACGTTTGGCATTGACAACGACGATGCCGACGACATGCCGCCCGAAGACTTCGCCGCCTCCGGCAAGGCCGCAGGCAGCCAGCAACCGGCAGGCACGCGCACCACGGAAAAGACCGACACGCCCGTCATCGACCATTTCGGCACCGACCTCACCGCCATTGCCGCCAAGGGCGGATTGGACCCCGTGGTGGGGCGCGAACGTGAAACGGAGCGTATGGTGCAAATCCTCTGCCGCCGCAAGAAGAACAACCCGATACTCATCGGCGACCCCGGCGTGGGCAAGAGTGCGGTGGTGGAAGGCCTCGCACAGCGCATCGCCGGCGGCAAAGCGCCCCGCGTGCTGGCAGGAAAGCGCATCGTTGCGCTCGACATGGCGGCCATCGTGGCAGGCACGCAGTATCGCGGACAATTTGAAGAACGTCTGCGCAAGCTCATCGAAGAACTAAAAAAGCACAATGAAATCATTCTTTTCGTCGATGAGATACACACGATTATCGGTGCCGGTTCTGCGCCGGGCAGTCTCGATGCCGCCAATATCCTGAAACCGGCCCTGGCACGCGGCGAAGTGCAGTGCATCGGCGCGACCACCATCAACGAATACCGCAAAACCATCGAAAAGGACGGCGCACTCGAACGCCGCTTCCAGAAGATACAGCTCGAGCCTGCCACGGCCGACGAAACGCTGCAAATACTGCACAACCTGCGCAGCCGCTACGAGCAGCACCACAATGTGCACTACACCGACGCGGCCCTAACGGCCTGCGTGCGCCTCACCAACCGCTATCTCACCGATCGCGCCCTGCCCGACAAGGCCATCGACGCGCTCGACGAAGCGGGCAGCCGCGTGCATCTCTCGTCATCGGGCACGCCCGAAAACATCTTGCAGAAAGAGCGTGAGGTGGCAGAACTGAAACAGCAGAAGAACGCTGCCGCGCAGGCGCAGGACTATGAGAAGGCCGCCAATCTGCGCGACCAGATGGCGGAAGCCGAGAGGCAGCTCGCCGCGCTCGTGAAGGAATGGGAGGCAGAAGCGTCGCAAAGCCCCTCAGTGGTTGACGAGGACCAAGTGGCTGCCGTAGTGAGCATCATGAGCGGCGTGCCCGTGGAGCGCGTGACACGTAGCGAGGAAGACCGTCTGCGGGGTATGAAAGACGCATTGCGCAGCAAGGTCATCGCACAAGATAAGGCCATCGAGCGCGTGGTGCGCTCCATAACGCGCAGCCGCCTCGGGCTGAAAGGCGCGGAGCGCCCCATCGGCACGTTCCTCTTTGTAGGCCCCACGGGCGTGGGCAAGACGCACCTTGTGAAGTGTCTCGCCGAATGGATGTTCGGCAGCAAGGACGCGCTTATCCGCATGGATATGAGCGAATACGGCGAAAAATACAGCGTGAGCCGTCTCGTCGGCGCGCCTCCGGGTTACGTGGGCTACGAAGAGGGAGGACAACTCACCGAAAAAGTGCGCCGCCACCCCTACTCCGTAGTTCTGCTCGACGAAATCGAGAAAGCGCACCCCGATGTGTTCAACACGCTTTTGCAGGTTATGGACGAAGGACGCATGACTGACGGCAACGGCGTGACGGCCGACTTCCGCAACACAATTATTATAATGACCTCCAACAGCGGCACGCGCCAGTTGAAAGATTTCGGCAGCGGCGTGGGCTTCAACAGCAGCCACGAGGCCACGGCCGAGCAGGCAGAAAGCATCGTGATGAAGGCATTGAGCAAGCAGTTCGCACCCGAATTTCTCAACCGCCTCGACGACATCGTGATGTTCCACCCCCTCACAGCCGACAACGCCCTCGAAATTGCCGACCTCGAAATCCGCGCCCTCCAGAAGCGGCTCGACAACGTGCCCTTGCAGCTCGAGGTGACAGATGCCGCACGCCGCTTCCTCGTGGCCAAGGGCTTCGACAGCAAATACGGCGCACGCTCGCTGAAACGCGCCATCCATAAATATCTCGAAGATAATATCTGCGACTATCTCATGGAGCTGCCCGCCGACCAGGCAAAGCCGGGCGTGCTCCGCGCAGAGCCCAACGAGGCAAACGATAACATTAAACTGTTTATCCCCTAAAAAACATTAGGATATGAATTATATCAAAACCGAAATACCCGACGTATGGGTGTGCGAACCGAAAGTATTTGCCGATGCACGCGGCTACTTTATGGAAACTTGGCGTGCGTCCGATTTCAATGAGCATATCGGCCACGAAGTGAACTTTGTGCAGGACAATCAGTCCATGTCGTCGCGCGGCGTACTGCGCGGCCTGCATTTCCAAAAGGGAGAATTTTCGCAGGCTAAGCTCGTGCGCGTGCTGCAAGGCACGGTAGTGGACGTGGCAGTAGACTTGCGCAAGTCTTCGCCCACATTCGGCAAGTACGTAATGGTGGAACTGAGCGCGGAAAACAAGCGTCAGCTGTTTATCCCCAGAGGTTTCGCCCACGGTTTCCAAGTACTTTCCGACACGGCCGTTTTCACTTATAAGGTGGATAATATCTATGCGCCACAGGCCGAATGCTCCATTCGCTACGACGACCCGAAAATCGGCATCGCCTGGCCTATTACAAATCCGCAGGAACTCCTGCTCTCCGAAAAGGATCTGCAGCACGCCGTAAGCTTTGACGAGGCCGAGAAGTTTTAAGAAATAATCTTTTTGCATGTTTCCCGGGCGTATGATATGCGCCCTACCCTTTTTCACCAATAATCTCCCCACACCATTATATATATAAATGAAGAATATCCGTAACTTTTGCATCATTGCCCATATCGACCACGGCAAAAGCACACTGGCAGACCGTCTGCTTGAACGTACAAAAACCATCGAAGTGACCGAAGGGCAAATGCTGGACGATATGGATCTGGAGCGCGAACGCGGCATAACCATCAAAAGCCACGCCATACAGATGGATTACCAGAGGAACGGCGAGACTTACAGGCTGAACCTCATCGACACCCCGGGACACGTGGACTTTTCCTACGAGGTGTCGCGCAGTATCGCCGCCTGCGAAGGCTGCCTGCTCGTGGTAGACAGCACGCAGGGCGTTCAGGCGCAGACAATCTCCAATTTATATATGGCCATAGAGCACGACCTCGAAATTATCCCCGTACTCAATAAGTGCGACATGCCGAACTCTATGCCCGAGGAGGTGGAAGATGAAATCATCGAACTGCTCGGTTGCAAGCGTGAGGAGATTATCCGCGCCTCCGGCCGTACGGGCCAGGGCGTCGACGATATTCTTCGCGCCGTTGTGGAGCGTATTCCCGCCCCCGTCGGCGATGAGGACGCGCCGCTGCAAGCCCTGATTTTCGACTCCGTGTTCAATCCTTTCCGAGGTATCATCGCGTATTTCAAAATCGTGAACGGCTCTATCCGCCAAGGCGAGGACGTGCTGTTTGTCAATACGCAAAAAAAATATTCCGCCGACGAGGTGGGCGTTCTCAAGATGAACCTCTCGCCGCGCAAGGTGCTCGGCTGCGGCGACGTGGGCTACATCGTGAGCGGCATCAAGACCGCCACGGAAGTAAAGGTGGGCGACACGATTACCACCGTAGAGCGTCCCTGCAAGGAAGCCATTGCGGGGTTTGAGGAGGTGAAGCCGATGGTCTTCGCCGGCGTTTACCCCGTGGAAACAGAAGATTTCGAGCAACTGCGCGCCAGTCTCGAGAAACTCCAACTCAACGACGCCTCGCTGAGCTTTACGCCCGAAAGTTCCGTTGCCCTCGGCTTCGGCTTCCGCTGCGGCTTCCTCGGATTGCTCCACATGGAAATCGTGCAGGAGCGCCTCGACCGCGAGTTCAACATGAACGTCATCACCACCGTGCCCAACGTAAGTTATTTTGTCTACGACAAGCACGGCAACAAAAAGGAGGTGCACAATCCTGCGGGTATGCCCGAGGCCACGGAAATCGACCACATCGAAGAACCCTACATTCGCGCCTCGATTATCACGAAAACCGACTTTATCGGCAACATCATGACGCTCTGTCTCGGCAAGCGCGGCGAACTGGTGAAGCAGGAATACGTGTCGGGCGACCGCGTGGAACTTTATTATGATATGCCTCTTGCCGAGATTGTCATTGACTTTTACGACAAACTCAAATCTATGTCGAAAGGTTATGCTTCTTTCGACTACCATCCCTTAGAGTTTCGTCCTTCCAAACTTGTAAAACTCGACATTCTGCTGAACGGCGAACCCGTGGACGCACTCTCCACCTTGACGCACGTGGATAATTCCGTCACCTTCGGCAGACGCATCTGCGAGAAACTCAAAGAATTGTTGCCGCGCCAGCAGTTCGACATCGCTATCCAGGCGGCCATCGGTGCGAAAATCATTGCACGCGAAACGGTGAAGCAGGTGCGCAAGGATGTGACCGCAAAATGCTACGGCGGCGACATAAGCCGTAAGCGCAAACTCCTTGAAAAGCAGAAGCGAGGCAAGAAGCGCATGAAGGAAATCGGCAATGTGCAAGTGCCGCAAAAGGCTTTCCTCGCCGTGCTCAAACTTGATTAAAATTATTTTGGGAATATGCTCATCGAACTCAAAGGCATCAATATCTGCCACGACGACCTGTGTGTCGTGGAAGGCGCAGACTTCCGCGTAGGCGCGGGAGACTTTATATATATTGTAGGTCCCGTGGGTGCGGGAAAGAGCTCGCTACTCAAGACCCTATATGGCGAACTGTCCTTGCCGCCGAAAAAGAAAAAGGACGTAGGCGATACGCGCCATGCCGAAGTGCTCGGCTACGACCTACTGCGGCTCAAACGCAAGCATCTGCCCGACCTTCGCCGCCGCCTCGGTATCGTTTTCCAGGATTTCCAACTCCTGCGCGACCGCACGGTTTACGACAATCTCTACTTTGTGCTTAAAGCCACGGGCAAGCCGCGCAAGGAGCGCGATGCCCGTATCTCCGAAGTGCTGCAACTGGTAGAAATGGAGGACAAGGCGCATAAGTTTCCCCATGAACTATCCGGCGGCGAGCAGCAGCGCGTCTGCATCGCCCGAGCCCTGCTCAACAATCCCGAAATCATACTCGCCGACGAACCGACTGGCAACCTCGACTTCGAGACCAGCAAGCGCATCGTCAGCATCTTGCAGACCATTCGCCAGAAAGGCACGGCCGTGGTGATGATTACCCACAACCTCAACCTCTTGCAGCTCTTCCCAGGCATCGTCTACAACTGCGAGGGCGGCAAGTTGCAGGAAGTGACCAACGAATACAACGCGCCGATTGAATTGGAAGAAGAAAATAAAAACAATTAAGTTCCAAAATATGAAAGTCCTTAAATTCGGCGGCACGTCCGTTGGCTCGCCGCAAAGAATGAAAGAGGTGTCCGCCCTCATCAACGACGGCAAGCAGAAAATCGTGGTGTTGTCCGCCATGTCGGGCACGACAAATTCTCTTGTCGAGATTGCCTCATATCTTAAAAAGAACAACCGCGAGGCGGCAAACGTCTGCATCAACCGCCTACGCCACATCTACAAAGAGCACGTGGGCAACCTCCACGCCAAGCCCGAGTTTGCGGAGCGCACAATGCAGTTCCTCCTCGGCACGTTCGACAACCTGCTCACGATGGTGAGCCGCGACTATACGCCGGAACTTGAAAAAGAAATTCTCGCGCAGGGCGAACTGATGAGCACCAACATGGTCATCGCTTACTTGCAGGAACAGGGCATCAAAGCCACGCTCATTCCCGCGCTCGACTACATGATGATCGATGAAAACGGCGAACCCGACCTGCACTACATCAAAGAGCATCTTAAAGACATTCTCAAAAAGCAGCCGGGTTACGAAATCTATCTCACCCAGGGCTTCATCACGCGCAACCGCAAGGGCGAAATCGACAACTTGCAGCGCGGCGGTTCTGACTATACCGCCTGCCTCATTGGCGCGGCGGTAGGTGCCGAGGAAATCCAGATATGGACGGATATCGACGGCATGCACAACAACGACCCGCGCATCGTGGAGCACACCACGCCTGTGCGCCAGCTTAACTTTGAGGAAGCAGCCGAGTTGGCCTATTTCGGTGCGAAAATCCTGCACCCCACCTGCATTCAGCCCGCCCGCTACGCCGGAGTGCCCGTGCGTCTGCTCAACACCATGGACCCCGAAGCACCAGGAACGCTTATCAACAACGAGATGCGCCGCGGCACGATTAAGGCTGTCGCTGCAAAGGACAACATCACTGCCATCAAAATCGTATCCTCACGCATGCTCCTCGCCACGGGCTTCCTGCGCAAGGTGTTTGAAATCTTTGAAACGTACAACACGAGCATCGACATGGTAACTACCTCCGAGGTGGGCGTTTCGCTCAGCATCGACAACAAGAGCCGCATCGTGCCCATTCTCGAAGAGTTGAAGAAATACGGCGCGGTCGAGGTGGACGAAGATATGTGCATCGTTTGCGTCGTGGGCGACCTTACGGGCGAGCGCGTCGGCGTGGCTTCTGAAATCATCGAAGCCTTCAAAGAAATCCCTGTGCGCATGATTTCCTACGGCGGCAGCGAACACAACATCTCGTTCCTTATCAGCAAGGACGACAAGAAGGCGGCTCTTTGCGCCCTCAGCCGTCAACTGTTCGGCGAAAAAGAATGACACAATATTTATATATATAATAGGGGCGCGAAATCATGCGCCCCTTTCTTTCAACAATAACTTGTTTCCTCAAACATAAAAACAATGGACTTCAATAACCTTGAAACGCCGTATTACTATTACGACCTCGCCCTGTTGCGCCGTACGCTCGACGAGGTGAAGCGTTGCACGAAAAACAATCCCGAGTTTCACGTTCACTATGCCGTAAAGGCAAATTTCAATCCCCGCATCCTGCAAACCATTGCTGCCGCCGGACTGGGCGCTGACTGCGTTTCCGGTGGTGAGGTGAGCGCAGCAGCTGCTGCCGGCATACCATCCGAGAAAATCGTGTTTGCCGGCGTAGGAAAGAGCGACTCGGAGATCGTCACCGCGCTCCGCACAGGCATTTCATGTTTCAACGTGGAGAGCCGCCCCGAGCTCGAAAATATCAGCGAACTCGCCGCAAAAGAGGGCGTTACAGCCCGTGTGGCTTTCCGCGTAAACCCGAATATCGATGCGCACACGCATGCCAAAATCACCACCGGTCTTAGCGAGAACAAATTCGGCCTTGCGCCCGAAGATTTGCTGCCTGCCATTCGCCGCGCACAAGAGTTGCCGTCGGTAGAATATGCCGGATTGCATTTCCACATCGGCAGCCAAATCCAAGACTTAGAGGTCTTCGTGACGCTCTGCCGCTACATCAACAATCTGCTCAACGAACTCGAAGCCGCAGGCATCGTTACGGCGAGCGTCAACGTGGGAGGCGGCCTTGGCATCGACTATGTTCATCCCAAGGAGAACCCGATTCCGCCTTTTGAAAAGTATTTTAATATTTTCCGTCACGAATTGCGCCTGCCCGCCGGTTGCCAACTGCATTTCGAGTTAGGTCGCAGCATCGTGGGGCAATGCGGCACGCTCATCGCCCGTACGCTCTACGTGAAAGAAGGCCGCAGCCGCAAATTCGTCATTGTCGATGCAGGCTTCACTGACCTTATCCGACCCGCCATGTACGGCTCGCACCATTTCACGGAAAACCTCACCGCCTCCACGCGCCCCGAGGCTGCGCTCCAGCCCTACGATGTGGTGGGTCCCATCTGCGAGAGCAGCGACGTGTTCAGCCGCGACGAACTCCTGCCCCCTACCCTGCGCGGCGACCTCATCGCTTTCCGTTCTGCCGGGGCTTATGGCGAGGCCATGTCCTCCTGCTATAATTGCCGCCCACTGCCGAAGAGTTATTTCTCGGAATAAGATAAAGAAAAAGAAAACGCACTGCCTAATCGGGCGGTGCGTTTTTCGTTGTCACTAAATCCTTAGTCCTTCAATTTCTTTGCCGTTTGCCGGATAAGATCAATGGTCTGGCGGTCCGTATCAAAGACGGAGTACCAGCCTTGAGGTTCATGCGGCGGATCGCAAAGGAAATCGTCGCCGGCGGTCCAGCGTTCGGCGCGGGCACGTCCGCTGCCGCCCCAGCCCCAAAAGTTGCAGCCCGCCAGCGCGCCGTTTTGGGCGCGGCTGTCCGTAAGCGCTTGGAAGATGCAACCGTAGAAAGCATTTCGGCTGTCGGTCGTCGCGGCGGGCGAATAGGCATTGGCATCGCGCGGATAGCCGAACTCTTCGATCACAAAAGGCTTTTGCAGTTTCTGCGCCATACGGTCGTGAGCCGAGATATATTCTTCAGTTTTCAAAAATACGTGCGGCAAGGAAGAATGCAGCGAGCCGCGCTTCGCCCAACCCCAGTTGGCAGGCCAGATATGCACGGTGATGTAGTCGATGTTCCTGTCGGCATGCACGCGCTCGCAGAGTTGCTCGTCCACGTTGCAGCCGATGATACCTTCGCTGCCTGTCGACACGAGGTGGTTCGGGTCAATGCTTTTGATAAGCGCAGCCGCTTCGGACACCCACTTCACAAACGCGCCTCCAAGTTCTTTGGCAAAGGGGCGCGGCTCGTTGCAGAGTTGCCAGGCCATGATGTGCGCGTCGTCCTTATAAGCCTTGCCCGTAAAGCCATTGGTGCGGCCGACAATTGTTTTCACAAAATCGAAATACAGTTGCTGTGCCTGACGGTCGCGAAAGAATTCGGCGGCATAATCCACGTAGCGCGACCAGCCATCTCCCGAAGCGTCGGGCGAATCGCCGTGCCCCGTCTCGCGCAGATAGTAACCGAAACCGCCGCTCCAATCCCACGAATTAGTCAGATAGAGCACGGCGTACATATCCCGCTTTTCGAGTTCCGCGAGCATACGGTCCAAACCCGCAAGCAGCGTATCGTTGAGCACACCCGGCTTGGATTGCAGCACGGGCGCGACCGACGTGACATTTGCCGAACCAGCGTCAGCCCCTACAAGGATGCGCAGATTGTCCACCCCGATATTTTTCAGAGAATCCAGTTCGCGACAGAGACGCGGCAGGTCACCGCCCTGCCCTTCCGAAGCCAAAATCGGTGCGTACCAAAGATTGGTGCCCACAAAATAATAAGGCTGCCGCGCATCTCCTTTATAGAAATGCGTGTCGCGCTGCTTGATAAAATCTTTTGCCGAAGCGTTGGCAAGGAATGGGGACATGAGGAGAAGGAGGAAAAGGAATTTACGAAGGGTGTGCATATACAATATTATATATATGGGTTTCAGTAAACAAGTAAACGAGTAGACCAGTAAACAAGACAAGTTACCTTAATAAAATATAGTATGCACGACATCTTTGTCTCGTTTACTCGTTTACTTGTCTACTCGTCTACTAAAGAAGAATCAGAATATCATCTCTTTTTCGGGCGCAGCGACACGAGGGGCACGATCATCTCGTCCATAGATACGCCGCCGTGCTGGAATGTGTCTTTATAATACTGCACGTAATAATTATAATTGTTGGGATAAGCGAAGAAGCGGGCACCCGTGGCAAAGATATAGGTTGTGGAAAGGTTGGGCGCGGGCAACTGTATGGTGCGCGGTTGCTTCACCTCAAACACCTCGCGGGCGTTGTAGTTGAGATTTTTGCCAAGTTTGTAGCGCAGGTTGGTGTTCACGTTCTTGTCGCCCACCACCTTGGTCGGCTGGTCCACGCGAATGCTGCCGTGGTCGGTGGTGATAAGGATTTCGTAGTCGAGGCGCGCGAGGCGGTCGAAGAGTTCCTTGATGGGCGTATGCTTGAACCACGAGAGCGTGATGCTGCGGTAGGCCGCCTCGTTGGCAGCCAGCTCGCGCACCATTTTCGACTCGGTGCGGGCGTGGGAGAGTATGTCGATGAAGTTTACCACCAACACATTCAGCGGCGACTGCGTCAACTCGTTCATCTGCGCCAGCAGGCGGTCGGCGGCGAGAGAGTCGTTAAGTTTGTGGTAGGTGAAAGTTTCCTTGCGCCTGAAGCGCGCCAGTTGCTCGCGCAGCAGTGCCTCTTCGTGGAGGTTCTTGCCCTCTTCTTCCTCCTCGTCCACCCAAAGCGCGGGGTACATTTCCTTGATTTGCAGGGGCATCAGTCCCGAGAAGATGGCATTGCGGGCGTATTGAGTGGCGGTAGGCAAAATGCTGAAGTAGACATCTTCGTCGATGTCGAAGTCATCGGCCAGTTCTTGGCTGAGCACGCGCCACTGGTCGAAGCGGAAGTTATCGAGCACCAGTAGAAACACCTTTTTGCCCGAGGAGAGCAAGGGGAAGACGCGGCGTTTCATCACGTCGGGGCTGAGTATGGGGCGGCTGTCGGGCGTGGCAATCCATGCGGCGTAGTTCTTTGCGATGAACTTGGCGAAATTTCTGTTGGCATCGGCTTTCTGCATTTGCAGCATCTCGTTCATCGCGCCGTCGGTCTGAGAAAGTTCCAACTCCCAGTACACCAACTTTTTATAGAGTTCTTTCCAGCCCTCCGCATCAAGGTTTTCCGACATTTGGAGGTCAATTTTGGAAAACTCCTGCCGGTAGCCCGTCTGCGTGGCTTCCTGCACAATTTCGCGGCGGTGTATGTTTTTCTTGATGCTCAGCAGGATTTGGTTGGGGTTGACGGGCTTGATGAGATAGTCGGCTATTTTCGCGCCGATGGCCTGGTCCATAATATTTTCCTCCTCGTTTTTCGTCACCATCACCACGGGCGTGTTCACCCCGCGCTCTTTGAGTTGCGAGAGCGTTTCGAGGCCACTGAGGCCGGGCATGTTTTCATCGAGAAATATGAGGTCGAAATCTTCTTTCTCGCACAGTTCGAGCGCGTCCGAGCCGTTGGAAGCGGTGGAAACGTCATAACCTTTCTTTTCGAGGAACAAGATGTGGGCGCGGAGCAAATCAATTTCGTCGTCCACCCAAAGCAGTCTGCCGTTTGTCATTGCGGTATTTTCTAAATTCAAAGGCGAAGTTACGGAAAAAAGGCGCGGCACGCCTTCTTCCCATACTTAAAAAAGCCTATTATCACGTATGGGAATTGCAAAAGTAGTAATTTTGCAGAAGATTTCGTGCAAGCAAACGAAATCTTGAAGCGCCGACCGCTGCCGACGAGTTTTGCATTCGTGAAAATTCGTAGGCAAAAAATTAGAGGATAAAAACAACTCATGGACACAACAAGTTATTTGTTGTTCATCCTACCTCCTACTCAATATTTATATTATGCCAACAACCTCTTCACGCGAGCACAGCATCTACCGCATCACGCTCCTTGGCAGCGCGGGCAACGTGCTGCTGCTCATCTTCAAGTTCGCAGCCGGTATCCTCGGCGGCAGTGCGGCCATGATAGCCGATGCCGTGCATTCGCTTTCAGATTTTGCCACCGACATTGTTGTCCTGCTCTTCGTGCGCCTTTCCGGTCGCCCCTCCGATAGCGACCACGACTTCGGCCACGGCAAATACGAAACGCTTGCTACCGTTATCGTCGGCTTGATGCTGATGGCGGTCGGCATCGGCGTGCTGTGGAACGGCGCAGAAGCCATCTACCGAAGCATCAACGGCGAACTCCTGCCGCAACCCGGCAACATCGCGCTCATCGCCGCCCTCGTGTCAATCGTTGTCAAGGAACTGCTCTATCAGGCAACGGTGCGCGTGGGGCGCTCCACGGGCTCTCAGGCCGTTGTGGCTAATGCGTGGCACCATCGCAGCGATGCCCTCTCGTCCGTCGGCACTGCCCTTGGCATCGGCGGCGCAATCGTTCTGGGCGAGCACTGGCGCGTGCTCGACCCCATTGCCGCACTGATTGTCAGCTTCTTTATCATCAAGGTGGCCTTCAAACTATTTATACCCGGCATGGAGGAACTGCTCGAAAAGTCGCTGCCCGAAAAAGAGGAAAACTTTATTATCGACACGATCCTCGAAGAACCCGGCACTTCCGACCCGCACAACCTGCGCACGCGCCGCATCGGCAGCTATTGCGCCATTGAAGTGCATTTCCGCATGGCGGGCACGACGACCATCAACGATGCCCACGCCGCCACGCGCCGCATCGAGGACAAGCTCCGCGCCCGCTTCGGTGCGCACACTATAATCAATACGCACGTGGAACCGGTGAAATAGGATTTTCCATCATAAATAATTGCCCCGCATATAGGGCAGCATCTGCTATCTCCGAGTTAGTTTCTACTTTCTCGGAGATATTTTTTGCTGTCAGCAAGATATTTTTTTCTATCCTATAAGAAAAAGTTTGTTACAAAGTTTGTAACATGTATTACAAAGTTTGTAACACGTATTACAAAGTTTGTAACATGTGTTAGAAAGTTTGTAACAAAAAATATCTTAGCAGATAGTAAAAAATAACAAGGAGAAAGGAAAAATTTTCACGGGGATCGTAAGATTTTTCTTGGGGATAATTCAGACGTTTTGCCGGGTCGCGGCCATGATGATTTGAAGAATTTGTACGGTTTCGCGCTTTTCTTATATGATAAAAAGGATTTTGGAGCGTGTTTTAGGGAAAATTAAATATAAGAAAGGGCGAAAAGGAGTAATTTTGCAGGTAATTATGCGAGGCATATAAAAGAGCCCCGCAAGGCATGGAATAATCAAACTACACAATATTATAATGATGACTGAAACAACCGACATCAGAGAACTGAACGCCCTGATAGAACGCGAAACGGGCTTCGTCAGTGAACTCACCGACGGCATGGCGCGTACCGTCGTGGGGCAGAAACACCTCGTGCGCTCCCTGCTCATCGCCTTGCTGGCCGACGGGCACATCTTGCTCGAAGGTATGCCCGGACTTGCCAAGACACTGGCTATCAAGACCCTGTCGAAACTTATTGAAGGTAAGTTTAGCCGCGTGCAGTTCACGCCCGACCTCTTGCCCGCCGACGTGATCGGCACGCTCATTTACAGCCAGCGCACGGAGCAGTTCAACGTGAAGCACGGCCCGATTTTTGCGAATTTCGTGCTTGCCGACGAAATCAACCGCGCTCCGGCTAAGGTGCAGAGTGCATTGCTCGAAGCCATGCAGGAGCATCAGGTGACCATCGGCGAAGAAACGTTCCGCCTGCCCGAACCTTTCCTCGTGCTCGCCACGCAAAACCCCATCGAACAGGAAGGTACGTACGAATTGCCCGAAGCACAGGTGGACCGTTTCATGATGAAAGTCATCGTGGACTATCCCACGCAGGAGGAAGAAGCACGCATCGTGCGCGCCCACCTCAACGGCGCTATCGCCAACGAGGTGCAGCCCGTCACCGACGCCTCGCGCATTCTCGATGCCCGCGCCTACGTGAAGCGCGTGTATGTAGACGAACGCATCGAGCGTTACATCACCGACCTTGTGCAGGCCACACGCTCGCCCGAACGCTACGGACTGAAAGACATCAAGCCTTACATCGGTTTCGGCGGTTCTCCGCGTGCCTCTATCAACCTTGCCCTCGCCGCCCGCGCCTGTGCCTTCATCCGCCGCCGCGGCTACGTGATTCCCGAAGACGTGCGCGAGGTGGTTTTCGACGTGCTGCGCCACCGCATCGGCCTTACCTATGAAGCCGAAGCCGCAGAAGTGAAGGCCGACGACCTTATCGCACAGATTTTGAGCAAGGTGGAAGTGCCTTAAAGGGGTGTATTTCATTTCATAAAATCCATCCTCATGGAAACCACTGAACTGTTGCGCAAGGTGCGGCGGATAGAAATCAAGACGCGCGCGCTGACCAACAATATCTTTGCCGGCGAGTACCACTCGGCGTTCAAGGGGCGCGGTATGTCGTTTGCCGAAGTGCGCGAATACCAGCCCGGCGACGACGTGCGCGACATCGACTGGAACGTAACGGCGCGACTCAACCGCCCGCATGTAAAGGTGTTTGAGGAAGAGCGCGAACTCACGGTGATGCTGCTTGTGGACGTGTCGCGAAGCAGCGATTTCGGCACGGCAGAGCGCACCCAGCGCGAACTATCGGCAGAAATAGCCGCCACCATTGCCTTTTCTGCCATGCAGAACAACGATAAGGTGGGCGTGCTCTTCTTTACCGACCGCCCCGAACGCTTTATTCCGCCCAAGAAAGGGCGCGGACATATCCTTTACATCATTCGCGAACTGCTTGACTTCGAGCCGCAAGGCAGCCGCACGGACATCGGCGCTGCGGTGGAATATCTCACGCGCGTGATGACCAAGCGCTGCATCTCGTTCCTGATTAGCGACTTCATCGACCGCAGCGACTATTCGCGCCCCATGATGATAGCCGCCCGCAAGCACGACCTCGTGGGTATCCGCGTGGCAGACCGCCGCACCGCAGAACTGCCCGCCGTGGGCCTGATTAAGGCAGAAGATCCCGAAACGGGGCATGAGTGCTACATAGATACCGACAGCCGCCGCGTGCGTGAGCAGTACGCCAAAGGCTGGCGGCAGCTGCGCGAAAAAGGTGACGAGCAAATGCGCCGCTGCGGCGTGGACCACACAACGGTGATGACGGACGAGGACTATGTGCGACCGCTCAAAAAACTATTGGGCGGGAGATAAAAACAACTATTTTAGTAAACAAGTAAACCAGGAAATTTTCGTGCAAGCGAGAGCAGAGCCGAACTTGTTCGGGCTATGCCGAGTGCAGCCGAAAATCTCAAAGAAAACAAGAAAACAAGTAAACAAGACAAGTTACTCATATAAATTTATATTTTACATAACATCTCTGTCTCGTATACTCGTTTACTTGTCTACTCGTCTACTAATAAATGAACTTATATGCATCGACTATATACATATATATATATTGTGTGCCTCACGCTCGGCATCGCTTTGCCGAACGCCGCCGGCGCACAAATCACCGTGGAGGCACGCCTCGACAGCACGAATATCCTCATCGGCCAACAGGTGATGCTGCGTGCCAAGGTGAAGGCCGCGAAAGGCAGCCGCGTGGACTTCCGCCACTTCGCCCCGGGCGACACGCTCACGCGCGGCGTGGAGGTGATTGCCTCGGGCGAGCCCGACACCGTGTACGAAGACGGCGGCAAGCGCATGGTACTCACCAAGCCCTATGCCATAACATCTTTCGACTCAGCCCTGTATCGCCTGCCGCCTGTTGAGGTGACAGTGGACGGAAAGACCTATCGCTCCGCCACTCCCTTGGCTTTGAAAGTGAATACCGTGCGGGTAGACACCACGCACACCGACCAATATACCGGCCCGCACGCGCCCGTTGCGCCGCCCTTTGAGTGGAACGCACGCCTGCTGGGCGAAAGCGCCGCGATGCTGCTTCTGCTGGTTGCCGTTATATGGCTCGCCGTCAGGCTCTCCGACAGCCGCCCGCTGGTGCGCCGCGTGGTAATCTATCCCCCCGCCCCGCCCCACGAAACCGCGCTGACCGACATCACGCGCCTCAAAGACGCTAAGGAGGAAGCCAAGGCCTATTACATGAAACTCACCGATACGCTGCGCACTTACCTGCAAGGCCGCTACGGGTTCAATGCCCGCGAGATGACATCGGGCGAAATTCTCGATGCCCTCGAAGGTTTGCAAAACGATGAGCAGGCGCGCGCCGAGTTGCAGGAAATTCTCGGCACCGCCGACCTGGTGAAGTTCGCGCGTTACGAAGTAGGACTTTCCGAACAAGAGCGCAGTCTGATGCAGGCCGTGAATTTCGTGAACGAAACGAAACTTGTGCCCGCCGAAAAACCGCAGCCTAAAATCGTGTACGAAGAAGTGGACGGCAGCAGGCAAAACATGATACGCCATCTGCTCACAGCCGCGCTCACCCTCTGCACCGCCGCGCTACTCGCCGCCACGGCTTACGCGCTATATGATTTCTACAACTGTTTCTTATAATCATCTGTAATACAACAATCATAGTAAACAAGTTTACAAGTAGACGAGTAGACAAGACAAGTATGTCTTGCTTACGATATTTCTATGAGAAACTTGTCTCGTCTACTCGTTTACTCGTCTACTCGTAACTCAATAAACACAACCTAAGAGATGACTTTTGCAAATCCGCTTTGCCTGCTCCTGCTCTTGCTGCTCATACCTTACGTGCTGTGGCACTTCCTGCTGCAACGCGGGCACGAGCCGACGCTGCGCCTCGCCTCAACCGATAGCCTGCGCCAGATGCCCGGCACGCTGCGCACCAGGCTCATTCACCTGCCTTTCCTCCTACGCATCATCAGTTTCTCGCTCTTGGTCATCGTGCTGGCGCGTCCGCAAACGTCAAACGCCCTGCGCAGCAGCGAGACCGAAGGCATCGACATCATGATGGCGATGGATATCTCCACGAGCATGATGGCGCAAGACGTTAGCCCCAATCGCCTCACCGTGGCGAAAGAGGTAGCATACGACTTCATTTCCAACCGCCCGAACGACAACATCGGACTCATGCTCTTCGGCGGCGAGGCCTTCTCGCAATGCCCGCTCACCACAGACCACGCCACGCTGCTCGGCATGTTCCGCAGCGTCACCTGCGACTGGCAGGCGCAGGGCATCATTGCCCCGGGCACTGCCATAGGCATGGGTATCGCCTCGTCGGTGGCGCATCTTGAGCGCAGCAAGGCAAAAAGCAAGGTCGTCATTCTCCTGACCGACGGCGAGAACAACGCCGGCGACATCTCGCCGCTCACCGCCGCCGACATCGCCAAGAAATGCGGCGTGCGCGTTTACACGATTTTGCTCGGCGTAGACGGCAGCAAGCAGAAAGTACCTGTGGCGCAGTTGCCCGACGGCGAGGTGTACCAAGCCTCGGTTGAGACCCACAACTCTCCCGCCACCTTGCAAGAGATTGCGCAGACCACGGGCGGCGTGTTCTATCAGGCAAGCACGAAGAAGGGCCTGCAAGAGATTTACCAGGACATCGACCGCCTCGAAAAGACCAAACTGCGCGTGCAAAACTACGACCGCCGCTATGAAGCCTATGCGCCGTTTGCTCTCGGCGCGTGCATCGCCCTCCTGCTCGAACTCCTGCTCGGCATCACGTGGTTCAAGCGAATGCCGTAAGAACTTATTATAATTTCCGGGCGCACCGCCGCGCCCCGAACAGCAAACAAACAATATGTTCCGCTTTCAAAATCCTGAATATTTCTACCTGATGGGCATTTTGCCCGCCATGGTACTCATATATATATGGAGCGCGTGGCGCGCCAACCGCCGCAGCCGCCTTTTCGGCGACAAAGAACTGGTGGAAAGAATGACCAAAAACCGCTCCCGCGTCCGCCCGCACATTAAGTTCGGCTTGCTCCTGCTCGCCCTCGCTGCTATCATCACCGCCCTCGCACGTCCGCAACTCGGACTTAGCAAGGAGACGGAAGAGAAAAACGGCATAGAGGTGGCAGTGATGCTCGACGTGTCCAACTCCATGCTGGCACGCGACGTCAGTCCCAACCGCCTCGAAAGGGCAAAGATGCTCGTGTCGAACCTCGTGGATAAGATGCAGAACGATAAAGTGGCTTTCGGAATCTTTGCCGGAGAGGCTTATCCCCAACTGCCCATCACGCAAGACTACGCTTCCGTGAAAATGCTGCTCAATGCGCTCAACACGGACGCAGTGACCCTGCAAGGCACCAACATCGCCGCCGCCATCGAACTGGCATCGCGCAGTTTCACCGACAACAAGCAGGTGGGCAAGGCTATCCTGCTCATCACCGACGGAGAAGGACACGAAGGCGGCGCAGAAGAGGCCGCCAAAGAAGCAGCAAAGGACGGACGCAAGGTTTACGTGCTCGGCATCGGCAGTACCTCGGGCACAGAAATCCCTACGCCGGAGGGCTACATGACCGACCGCGACGGAAACGTGGTGCGCACCGCGCTCAACGAACAGATGTGCCGCGAAGTGGCGAAAGCCGGCGACGGCGTTTATATCCACATCGACAATTCGAACATTGCGCAGAAGCAACTCGCGGCAGAACTCGACCAACTGCAAAAAGTGTCGTCTTCAACGAGTTATGACACCTACGACGAGCAGTTTCGCGCCTTTGCCCTCATCGCGCTCCTGATTTTAGTCATCGAGTTCTACATCTTTGAGGCGCAGAACCCGTTTTACAACCGTTTCAAACTCTTCAAAAAGCAATGAATCGCCTTTACCGTATATTTTTTGTCCTAATCCTTGCCGCCTGCGCCCTTGATGCCGCCGCGCAGACGCAGCAGTGGAAACTCATGCACCAAGGCAACCGCGCCTTCCGCAACAATAAGTTCGACGATGCCGCCGACTATTACCGCGCAGCCCTGAAAACGAACTCCAAAGACGCGCGGGCGCATTTCAACCTCGGCGACACGTATCTGGCGAAAGGCGACATGAAGGCCGCTATGGCGGAATACGACTCCGTGGTCAGCCTTGAAAAAAATCCTGTGGTAAAGGGCATGGCGTTCCACAACCGGGGCTACATCTATCAAAAGCAGGCCGGCACGAATGCCAAGGAGAAGCAGAAACTTTTGCGCAAGGCCATCGAGGAATATAAGAACGCCCTGCGCCTGCGTCCCAACGACGACGGCACGCGCTATAACCTCGCCCTGTGCCAAAAGCAACTCCGCGACGAGCAGAACAAGCAAAACCAACAACAGCAACAACAAAAGCAGCAGCAACAGCAGCAAAGCAAGGAGGAACAAAAGGATCAGAAACAGGACGACCAAAAATCGCCCCAGCAGCAACAGGATAACAAGCAGGAACAGAAAGACCCTGCCACCGAACAATATCTTAATCTCTCGCGCCAGGCAGAAAAACGCGCGTTGGAAAAGATTAAGAACGGACAGCCCGTGCATCGCGGCCTCGATAAGAATTGGTAAAAACTTGCCCTAAAAGCAACTCTACAATATGAACAAGCGACTATTCGCCTTAATCCTCACAATGTCACTCGCCTGCGCAGCCTTTGCGCAGAAATTCGAAGCCCAGGTGGAAAACCTCGGCAAATACTATCGCCTAAGCTTTACGGTCGCGTCGAAAGATGCGGAACATTTCACGCCTCCCTCGCTCGCAGATTTTGAAGTGTTGAGCGGACCGGCGCAGTCGTCGTACAGCAGCGTGCAGTTCGTCAACGGAAAAGTATCGCACAGCGAGTCCCTGAGTTTCACCTATATTATTCGCCCCAAGAAAAACGGGCAAATCACCATCGGCCCGGCTTCCGTTTCGGTCGGCGGCAAGACGCTGCGCTCCAACTCCGTGAGCCTCACCGCCACGCAGACCTCGCAATCTTCCGGCGGCAGGAGCGGCAAAAATCAAAGCGGCGGAATGGTTGAGTCGTCGGGCGTGCAACAAAGCGGAACGCCTGTAACGAAGCGCGACCTCTTTATCGACGTTACGCCCACACGTACCACCGTTTACGAACAGGAAGCAGTGCTTCTCACTTATCGCATTCACGTGCGCCTCGGTGTGGGCCTGGCCAACACGACCCTCACGCGCCGCCCCGATTTCAAGAACCTCATCTCGCAGGAAATACCAATTCCCGGCAACGAGATACAGATGAGCATGGAGCATCTTAACGGTGCGACCTACCGCACGGGGACTATTTTGCAGTATCTCGTATTCCCGCAGAAAGCCGGTGCGCTCACAATTCCCGGCTTGTCGTTCGACTGCACCGTTATCCAGCAGGACAATTCGCTCGACTTCGCCGATGCGTTTTTCAATGGCGGAGGCAGCATCGGCGTTCAGGTACAGCGCAGCGTCAAGCAGCTGACACTGAACGTAAAGGAACTGCCTAAGCCGAAACCCGCCGCATTCTCGGGCGGCGTGGGACACTTCAGCGTGAAAGGCGAACTGCTTTCGCCGGAACTGCGCACCAACGAACCTTGCACGTACCGCATCACCGTGGAAGGCACGGGCAACATGAAACTCATTGCCACGCCGAGCGTCACTTTCCCAAAGGATTTCGACGTTTACGATCCCAAGACAGAGGAACAGACCGAAGCAACTGCCGAAGGACTGAAAGGCAAACTGACGTTCGACTATACTTTCGTGCCGCACAACAAAGGCGACTACGAAATCCCCGCCGTGGACTTCGTTTATTTCTCGCCCGAGGAAAACCGCTACGTCACGCTTTCCACAAAACCGACCAAGCTCCACGTGCTGCAAGGCACGCGGTCCGCAGAAGACGCCGAGCGGGAAATGGAACTTAGAAATAGCGACATACGCCCAATCATAGCGGAAGCCGACGCGCAGTCGGAGAGCGTACTGGCTTGGGGCAGCCTGATATATTGGAACTTAAACCTCCTGCTGGCGTTCATCGCGTTCGTCGCCATTAAAGCCGTGCGCAAATACATGGCCGCCGAGGCCGACACCGTGGGCCGCAAGCGAAGCAAGGCCGTACGCACAGCCCGCAAGCGCATCGACGCGGCACGAAAGCAGTTGCAGGCAGGCGAGGCCGTGCCCGCCATAGGCGCGTTGCGCCAAGCCCTAAGCGGCTACGTGGCCGATACGTTCAACCGTCCCGAGGCTGAGCTGACAAAGGAAACGATGTCGGAACTGCTGCAAACGAAAGGCATTGCCCAAGACACAATCGAGCGGTTCGCAAAAATGATTGCCGACTGCGACTTTGCCCGCTATGCACCTCAGGCGCAGGCTGCCACGATGGCGGAGGAACTCTTTGCCGAGGCAGACAAGATTATGAACGAGTTGGCATAAACCTTAAAGCATCCAAGCATCATGAAACGATATATCCTTCTTTTTTCCTTCCTTACGATTTTCATTGCCGGCTTTGCCATCAACGCCGACTCGCTTTATCTGCAAAAAGACTATATCGGCGCGATGAAAGGCTACGAAGCGCAGTTGAAAGAAACGCCGTCGGCACGCCTTTTCTATAATCTCGGCAACTGCCATTACCGCTTGAACAATTACCCAAAAGCAGTGCTCAACTACGAGCGTTGCCTTAAACTCGATCCTTCCTGCAAGGACGCACAATTTAATCTCGACCTCATTCGCACGAAGTTGCCCGACCGCTTTGCGGAGAAGAGCGAAATGTTCTTCGTGCGCTGGTATCAGCAGACATTGCAGGCACACAGTGCTGACGAGTGGGGACTGCTTGCCTTGCCGGCTTGGGCACTGACGCTCGTGCTCTTTGCCCTTTATCTCTTGCTGCGCAGCCCGTGGCAACGCCGCCTTAGTTTCGCCCTCTTTATCCTTAGCCTGCTCTTCACGCTCACGCTCCACGTTTTCGCCGCCGTGCGCAACCATCAGACGAAGACGGAAGTACGCGCCGTGCTCATGCAAGCTACCGATACTTTCACGCAGCCAGCCCTAACTTCAAAAAAAGACCGCGCCCTGCACGAGGGCACGACGTTCACTGTCACCGACACTTACGGGAAAGACTGGCTGCAAGCCGAACTGCCCGACGGCAAAACCGTGTGGCTGCCCGCTGCGAAAGCAGAATATGTCTTTAAGAATAGTGACGATTTTAGTAAACAAGTAAACGAGTAAACAAGTAAACAAGACAGAAATGTCGTGCAAGCGAGCGCAATTAAGTTTACTTAAATTGCCGAGCGCAGCCGACATTATGTAAATGTCTTGCTAATTTATATTTTACATGAGAAACTTGTCTCGTCTACTCGTTTACTTGTAAACTCGTCTACTAATAAACGAACAATTAAGAATATGCTCTCCGCCCGCTTCTCTCCCAACGACCGCATGTGCGACATCATCAGCCAAGAGTTTCACCTTCTGCAGATGATGTGCCGCTTCGGCATACCCCTCGGCGTGGGCGAAAAAACGGTGAGCGAGGTATGCGAGGCGGCAGGCGTGGACACGCCCACTTTCTTGGCAGTCGCCAATTTCATGAGCAACGGCGCGGCCGATAGCATCAAGGACGTGTCGGTTAAAGCCTTGGTGGACTACCTGAGCCGCAGCCACGACTATTTCCTGAACTTCCAACTGCCCACTATCCGCCGCAAACTCCTCGAAGCCATAGACTGCTCGGGGCAAGACCACGTGGCACTGCTCATTCTCAAATTCTTCGACGAATATATGGGCGACGTGAGGGCGCACATGACCTTTGAAGACAAAAAAGTCTTCACCTACGTGCGCGGCCTCTTGTCAGGCGTGCGCCCCGACAACTACTCGATTTGCCGTTTCTCCAAGAGCCACGTCGGGGTGGACAAGAAACTGCAAGAACTCAAAAACATCATCATTAAATACTACCGCCCGCAGGCCACCGGCACGGACGAACTGATGAATATGCTGCTCTTCGACATCGTGTCGTGCGAGAACGACCTGCGCAAGCACTGCGAACTGGAAGATGCCCTCTTTGTTCCCGTGGTAGAGCAACTGGAAACGGAAGTGGAGCAGCAACCTGCCAGCAGCCTTGGCAAGGAAAAGGAAAACGGCAAAGCAGATGCCGAAGCCCTTTCGGAACGAGAAAAAGAAATCGTGCATTACGCCGTTTGCGGACTGACGAATAAAGAAATTGCGGCGCGTCTCTATATTTCTTTCAATACAGTCTTGACGCACCGCAAAAACATTTCGCGGAAATTAGATATCCATTCGCTCGCCGGCCTCACGATTTACGCCATCGCCAACGGCATCGTGGATATCGATGAAGTGAAGAAATAACCGTTTTACCTGTGTTCCTCTTCTTCTAAAACGGTTATCATCAACCTTATTTCCTCATAATTTATCTCTCCGTTCAAGGCATCGTAGATTTCCTTGAACCGCGATTTCGTGCCGTCGGGCAAGCGGTTGATGCAGTCTACGATACGCTTCTGCCTATCGGACGAAATGAAGTCGGAAAGCGGCATAAGCCCTTTTGCTACGCACTTGCCGAGATGTCCGAATATGGTGGAAATGGCGAGGCTGCGGGCATCGGCGATTTGCTGCGGCGTGAGGCCTGACTTGTAGAGGTTGAGCGTCACTTCCACTGTATCGGGCTTCTTTTCCTTCGGCTTCTTCGGTGCTTTGGCCTTAGACTCTTTTTTCACCTTCTCTTTCTTTGCAGATTTTTTGCGCGGGGCGGCAGGCTCTGTGCCGTCGGCGGCGAGCGTGAAACGTGTGCGGGCTTCCTGGTAGACGGACATCTCAAATCCTTTCTGCGCCACAAAACGCATCAGCTGCGCTTTAATTTGCAAGAGTTCGTCGAGTTCCTCGCGAATGGCTGCATAGCGCTTTTTCAGTTCCTTATTTTCCGAAAGAAATGCCACGCTGCCGAGTTCCTTGATCAGCGTTTCGAGTTTTTCAGAAAAGTAGAACGCGCCCTTGCGCAGGCGTTCCTGCAACTCGGAGTTGGTTTCCGGCTTGCCGTTCTCGGCGAGCAGGCGCACATATTGCGGACGGAAGCGCAGCGCCACGGCTTTGAGTTCCGCCTCGCACCGCTCCAAGAGACTGCGGCAAAGGTCGATGGTGGCGCCTTGATTGCGATAGGCAAACTCTTCAAAGATGCGCAGCAGGCGGGCCAGGCGATGGCCAATCGGCACAAAGTCGAAGAGTTCGTCGAGCAGCGAAAGAGTGAACGCCTGCTGCATCTGCTGCAAACTGTCCGCATTGGGCTGCGAGGCGGCGCATTGATCCTCGAAATCGCGCACCTGATTGTCCACAATGATTGCCTGCGGCGGTATCGGCGTGGTAAGCACAATGCCCTCGAGCGTGCGGCAACGGCTCAGCGCCACGTAAGTCTGGCCGTGTGCAAAGGCTGCGGAGGCGTTGATCATCACGCGGTCGAACGTCAGGCCTTGGCTTTTGTGGATGGTAATAGCCCAAGCGAGTTTCAAGGGATATTGGCAGAAAGAGCCATCCACCACTTCCTCCACCACTTTCGTTTCCTCGTTCAGCACAAAGTGCGCATTGTTCCAAGTGTCGGGGGCAACGGCTATCGCTTCCATGCCGTCGGCGGGGCGCACCAGCACCTCGCTGTTGGAGAGCGCGGTAACCGTGCCGATCATGCCGTTGTAGTAACGCTTCTCAGGGTCGTTTTTTACAAACATCACCTGTGCACCCTCTTTCAGTTCGAGTTCGTATTCCGTGGGATAGGAGAGTTCGGGAAATGTGCCCGTCACGGTGGCCGTGAACTTATGGCTCGGCGTTTCCAAGTCGGCGAGTTTTTGATAGTTAATGTCGTCGGCCTGCTTGTTGTGCGTAGTGAGGCGCACGTAATGCTCCTGTCCGTTCGGCTCGAACCCGGGCACGTATCTCTTATTCAGTTCATCGAGCGTGGCAGCATCGGCCTTGCCCTCGCGGATACGGTTGAGCAGGGAAATAAACGCCTCGTCGCTTTGGCGATAAACGTGTTTCAGTTCTATTGTCACGAAAGAGGTTTGCTGTAATGCCTGCGCCCCGAAGAAATAAGGCGTGGCGTAATACTGTTGCAGCAACGCCCGCTCGCTGTCCTTCACCACGGGCGGCAACTGCTGCAAGTCGCCGATCATGAGCAACTGCACGCCGCCAAAGGGCTGGCTGCTGCGCCGCAGCATACGCAGGGCCGTGTCTACGGCATCGAGCAAGTCGGCGCGTACCATACTGATTTCGTCGATGACAACGAGGTCGAGGCTGCGTATCAGACGGAGTTTGCGCTTGGTGAGGCGCAGTTGCTCGCGGCTGAACGTGCTGCCAGGCACGAACGGCCCGAAAGGCAGTTGGAAGAAGGAGTGAATGGTCACGCCGCCGGCGTTGATGGCGGCGATGCCCGTGGGCGCGAGCACCACCATGCGCTTCGACGACTCTTCGCGCAGGCGGCGCATGAAGGTGGTCTTGCCCGTGCCGGCCTTGCCCGTGAGGAACAGGTGCGTGCCGGTGGTTTCTATAATGGTGCGCGCAAGGCGCAATTCTTCGTTGTGCATGACAGACAAGATATCTATGGATATTATAAATAAAAATCCTTGGTGAGGGCTGCGTATGCCTCGGAGCGGGCATTGGAACCGTCGGCAGGCATCAGGGGCAGCGTGTCGCAGACGGCGACTTGCGGAGCCGCGCCGAGCACAAACTGCAACAGCTCGCGCTTGGGCGGTTTGCCCGTGCGCGTCACCACAGAAGTGCGGCGCATGAGCGAAAAACTATTGAGCATCGCCTCGCCCTTCACCTCTTTCAACGCCGCCGCAGGCACTATCAGCGCGAACGTTCCGCCCTGTCGCAGCAAACGGCGGGCGTGGACAAAGAGGGCGGCAAAGGAAAGCGCAGCCGTATGGCGCGCTGCCGCGCGGACGGCGCAGGGAGGCAGGAGTTCCTCTGTATGGTAAGGGGGATTTGAAACGATGACATCGAAAGCCTCGCCATTTTCCGGCTGATAATGGCACACATCGGCGCAGGCCATTTCTATCCTTTCGGCGAAAGGCGAAGCAGCAGCGTTGCGCCGCGCCGCTTCCACCGCCTCAGGCACTATGTCGATGCCCACAATTCGGGCTTCGGGCAACCTCTGTGCCAGCATCAAGGCAATCAGGCCCGAACCCGTGCCGATGTCGAGCACGCGGCGCGTAGCGGCATTTTCCACCTCCGCCCACGCGCCGAGCAGCACGCCGTCCGTGCCGACTTTCATCGCACAGGCGGAATCGTCAATAGTGAATTGCTTGAAAGTGAACATAGAAAGAACGTTTTTAGTAAACAAGTAAACGAGTAAACAAGTAAACAAGACAGAGCTGTCTTGCTAATTTATATTTTACATGAGTAACTTGTCTCGTCTACTCGTTTACTTGTAAACTCGTCTACTAATGAAAGAACCTACTCCGTCGTTTCTTCAATAAAATATCTCGGACGGCGTTTTACCTCTGCGTATATCTTGCCCACATATTCTCCGATTACGCCCAACGCCACAAGCAGGGCGCCGCCGATAAACCACAGGGAAACGAGCAGGGAGGTCCAGCCCTGTATCGTCCTGCCACACAGCCACGCCACGAGGCCGTAGACAATCACCGCCAAAGCCACGAGCATGAACGACAGGCCCACGATAGAAATCAGGCGCAGCGGACGCACGCTGAACGAAGTGATGCCATCGATGGCAAAGGCCAGCATCTTGCGCAGCGGATATTTGGACTCGCCGGCAAAGCGTTCGCCACGGTCGTAATAAACCATAGCCTGCGGAAAACCGAGCGTGCGCACCATGCCGCGCAGAAAGAGGTTGCGCTCGCCGTAGGTCATCAGCGCGGCGAGGGTGCGGCGGCTCATGAGGCGGTAGTCGGCGTGGTTGTAAACGATGTCGCCGCCAAGTTTGCTCATCAACTTATAAAAAGCCAATGCCGTGGTGCGCTTGAACCACGTGTCAGTAGGGCGGTCGCGCCGCACGCCGTAAACGATGTCCTTGCCGCCGAGAAAAAGGTCGATCATTTCGGGAATGACGTTCACATCGTCCTGCAAATCGGCATCAATAGAAATGGCGGCATCAACATGTGCAGCCGCCCATTCAAGGCCTGCCCAAAGAGCGTGCTGATGCCCCGCGTTGTGCGCGAGTTTCAAGCCCATCACCTGCGGGTGCTGGTTGGAGAGACTGCCAATCAGCGACCAAGTGCCGTCGCGGCTGCCGTCGTCCACATAGACAATGCGTCCCTGCAAATCTACGTGCTTTTCCGCTACGCGCTGCATCACTTCGAGCAGGCGTCTGGTTGTTTCAGCGAGCACGGCTTCCTCGTTATAGCAAGGCACAACTATGGCGTAATTCATATACAAGTAGACGAGTTAACGAGTAAACAAGTAGACGAGACAATTTACTGTTTACTATCAGTATGAAATGCTTGATTAAAAATATACGCTACGAAATTACGACAAAATTTGAAATTTAAGTAACAAAACAAGGCTTTTGCTGCGCAGCAAGTAGGAATTTTGCTAAATTTGCCCCGTTATGGACCGCAACATCACGCTTTTTCTAATCCGCCACGGCGAAACGGAGGAAAACCGCCTCCGCATTCTGCAAGGACACCTACCGGGCACGCTCACTCCGGAAGGGGTTGAGGCGGCACGTGCCACGGCGGAGGACTTGGCAAATGCGGAAGCGCCTTTCGACCTCCTGCTGTGCAGCGACCTGCTCCGCGCACACCGCACGGCCGACATCATAGGAGAGCGGCTGCACCTTGCCGTGCGCCCCACCCCGCTGCTGCGCGAACGCGACTGGGGCAGCATCACGGGGCGGCGCATCGAGGAGGTAATCCGCACGGCAAACGAGGCACCGGGCGTGGAGAGCGTGGAAGCGATGTTCGCACGCGCACGTATATTATTAGATGTCATCAGAACCGATTACCCCGATGCGCAGCGCGTGCTTTTAGTGAGCCACGGACTTTTCCTGCGCGTGCTGCAAGCCACTGTGCTCGGCACAGAAATGAAGGCGATACCGCCAATGAAGAACCTCGAAGTGCGCAGTTTGGAAATCACTGCGCCGTTGTCGGATTCCATTGCTGCAGACATCGAAGCCACCGATGCGTAATCGTGGATTGACGGTTGCTTTTGAGGGGAACGGTAAGGAAGAAAAACGAAAAATCTTGTTAATGCATTTTCGCTCTCTGCGCAGAGAGGCATTTTCGCGTTTGCAATCGTTAAGGCGGCGTGGCGAGAAGATTTATAGATAATTAAGGAACAGAAAATTTGCTCTAAGAAAAATTCGACGAAAATCAAGAAGATTTTCACTTTAAAGCACATCGGAAAAATTATCCCCGAGCTAATTTTTACGGGGTTGCTTATAATTTTCACGCTCATATAAGACAATTTTTCCGCTCATATAGGATAGTTAGCGCCCAAAACGCGAAAAGAGGAAAAGCCCAGGCTCTTCCTCTTTTCGCTATTGCAAAGATAAGCCGAAAAGCCCGTTTCGCCAAAAGCCGAGAACCTGTGACACGCACTGTCAAAGCACGAAGCGGCACGGAATTTCTACTTACGCCCCTTTCAAGCGCAGACATTCTCAAAATATCGCATTTCCTTATAAGAAATACCCCGATTTTTCATAACTTTGCACTTCGTAACGAAACACATATACATTATATATATAAGCCAATGGAACTCGCAAGCAAATACAGTCCCGAAGACGTTGAGGGCAAATGGTATGAATATTGGATGCAGCACAAGCTGTTCAGTTCTAAACCCGACGGCCGCAAGCCGTTCACCGTGGTCATTCCGCCGCCCAACGTGACGGGCGTGCTCCACATGGGGCACATGCTCAACGAAACCATACAGGATATCCTCGTACGCCATGCCCGTATGGAGGGTAAGAATGCCTGCTGGGTGCCGGGTACGGACCACGCCTCGATTGCCACGGAGGCGAAAGTCGTGAATCGCCTCGCCGAAAAGGGCATCAAGAAGAGCGACCTCACCCGCGAGGAGTTCTTAAAGCACGCGTGGGACTGGACGCACGAATACGGCGGCATCATTCTCAAGCAGCTGCGCCGCGTCGGCGCTTCGTGCGACTGGGATCGCACGGCCTTCACGATGGACGAAAAGCGTTCGCAGAGCGTGATCAAGGTGTTTGTGGATCTCTACCGCAAAGGCCTGATCTATCGCGGCGTGCGCATGGTAAACTGGGATCCGAAAGCAAAGACCGCCCTCTCCGACGAGGAGGTGATTTATAAGGAAGAGCATACGAAGCTCTATTACATGAAGTATTACCTCGCCGAGGACGACGGCACAGGCGCAACGGGCGCGGAGGGCGAAATCATCCACAGCGATGAGCGTGGACGCTACGCCGTGGTGGCCACTACCCGCCCCGAAACGATTATGGGCGACGTGGCGATGTGCATCAACCCCGAAGACCCGAAAAATCAGTGGCTGAAAGGCAAGAAAGTCATCGTTCCGCTCGTGGGCCGCGTGATTCCCGTGATTGAGGACACGTACGTAGACATCGAGTTCGGCACGGGCTGTCTGAAAGTAACGCCCGCGCACGACGTGAACGACTATATGCTCGGCGAGAAGTACAATCTGCCCGCCATCGACATCTTCAACGACGACGCCACGCTCTCCGAAGCCGCCGGCATGTACGTCGGACAGGACCGCTTCGACGTGCGCCGACAGATTGCCATCGACCTCGCCGAGGCAGGGCTGATGGAGAAGGTGGAGGACTACGACAACAAGATCGGCTGCTCCGAGCGCACGGGTGTGCCCATCGAGCCGAAACTCTCCATGCAGTGGTTCCTGAAGATGCAGCACTTTGCCGACCTCGCCCTGCCGCCCGTGATGAACGACGAAATCAAGTTCTATCCCGCCAAATACAAGAACACCTATCGCCATTGGCTGGAAAACATCAAGGATTGGTGCATCTCGCGCCAACTGTGGTGGGGTCACCGCATACCGGCTTACTATCTGCCGCAGGGCGGCTTCGTGGTAGCCGAAACGATTGAGGAGGCCGTGGCACTGGCACGCGAACAGAGCGGCAACGCCGCGCTTACCGCTGCCGACCTGCGCCAGGACGAGGACGCGCTCGACACGTGGTTCTCTTCGTGGCTCTGGCCTATCTCGCTCTTCGACGGCATCAACAATCCCGGTAACCCGGAACTGGAATACTATTACCCCACGAGCGACCTCGTGACCGGGCCGGACATCATCTTCTTCTGGGTGGCGCGCATGATTATGGCGGGCTATGAATACACGGGCAAGATGCCGTTTAAGAACGTGTACTTCACGGGTATCGTGCGCGACAAGCTCGGCCGCAAGATGTCGAAACAGCTCGGCAACTCGCCCGATCCCCTCGCCCTGATTGACAAGTACGGCGCAGACGGCGTGCGCATGGGCATGATGCTCTCCGCACCGGCCGGCAACGACATTCTCTTCGACGATGCCTTGTGCGAGCAGGGACGCAACTTCTGCAACAAGATTTGGAATGCCTTCCGCCTCGTGAAAGGCTGGCAGACCGACGCTGCCGCCGAGCAACCCGAAACGGCGCGCGAGGCCGTGGCGTGGTTTGACGCACAGTTGCGCGTGAGTGCGGCGCACATCGAGGAACAGTTTGCCGGCTACCGCCTGAGCGAAGCCTTGAAAGAGGTGTACCGCCTCTTCTGGGACGAATTCTCCGCCTGCTTCCTCGAAATCGTGAAGCCCGCCTACGGACAGCCCATCGACCAGAAGACTTACGACGCGGTGATCGGTTTCTTCGACCACCTGCTGCATCTGCTCCACCCCTTCATGCCGTTTATCACGGAAGAGCTGTGGCAGCACATCGCAGAGCGCAAGGACGGCGAGAGCATCACGGTGAGCCCCTCCACGATTGGCAAGCCTGAGGACGGCGATGCCGAAACGATTGCCGACTTTGAAATGGTGAAGAGCATCATCACCAACGTGCGCGGCGTGCGCAACAGCAAGAACATCGCGCAGAAAGAAAGCCTCACGCTCGAAATCGTGGGCAGCAATCCCGTGGCCCGCTACGACAGCATCATCAAGAAGCTCGCCAACGTGGACGAGATCAGCGTGGTCAGCGCGAAGAGCGACGGCGCAGCCAGCTTTATGGTGGGCACCACGGAGCTCGCCGTGCCCGTGGGCAACCTCATCGACGTGGCTGCCGAAATCGAAAAGATAGAAGCCGAGCTCACGCGCCTCGAAGGTTTCTTGAAGGGCATTGAGAAAAAACTCGGCAACGAGCGTTTCGTAAGCAACGCCCCCGAAGCCGTCGTGGCCCTCGAGCGCAAGAAGCAAAGCGATGCGCAAAGCAAAATCGCCACGCTCCGCGAAACGCTCGCAGGATTGAAGAAATAGGAAACGTTTATAGAAACGAAAATCAATGATTCTTGATAAAAACCATTAAAAACCGCTTGTTCTGTGTGGGCCTTTCGGCTTGCCTTATCGTATAAAGCTCGAGCCTGAAAGCAGAGCTTTCGTCTCGTGCTTGATCCGCTAAGGCGGCGGTCGGTTTTCGCCCGCCCCACACAGAACAAGAAAAAAACAAGGAAAAACCCTTTTCCAATGAATAACCAACCTGTTGCTATTGAGACAATAATAAGGTCTCACGGGTTTTTCATGGTTTTTCCCTTGCGATGTTTGAAGCGGGCGTTTTTACGACCGCAGCCAACCTTTTGCAAGGCAGTGGAGGAAAGCCATTAGGCTTTCAACCACAAACTTGCGAAAGGTTGGCGTAGCCCTTTGGGCTTCAAACAAAGCAAGCTGTTTTATTTGGTTTTTATCCAAAAAGAAAATAACAGGTTCATAATATGCCCGATACTCATCCCACCACCCAGCAGCAATTTGAGCAGGTAATGGCAAACTGCCGCGAACTGTTTTGCAAGAAACTGCACGACTACGGCACGGCGTGGCGCATCATGCGCCCCGAGTCGCTCACCGACCAGATATTCATCAAGGCCGACCGCATTCGCTCCATTCAGATGAAGGGCAAGGCAATGGTCGACGAAGGCATCGTGCCCGAGTTTGTGGCAATCGTGAACTACGCCATCATTGCCCTGATTCAGCTCGAGCACGGCGCGGCGCAGGAAGCCGACTTCACAGAGGAGCAGGCACAGGCGGCTTACGACAAATATGCCAAGGAATGTCTCGAACTGATGCTGCGCAAGAACCACGACTACGACGAGGCGTGGCGCGGCATGAGGGTCAGCTCTTACGTGGACCTTATCCTCATGAAGATACTGCGCACCAAGCAAATAGAAGACCTCGAAGGGCAGACGCTCGTATCGGAAGGCGTGGCCGCCAACTATATGGATATGCTCAACTATGCCGTGTTCGGACTGATTAAGCTGCCCATTGAAGAATAAAGCCACACATATAATAATATATTGGGTGGCAACGCTCTGC
>ERZ809074.532-NODE-532-length-59644-cov-6.555405_pt1 | contig 59644 bp, 45 predicted proteins | sample MGYA00520795_ERZ809074 | MGnify/ENA primary metagenome ERZ809074 (study PRJEB31570, sample SAMEA3212989) | Homo sapiens | biome: human-gut; feature: human gut; material: fecal | place: Sweden | collected 2011 ...
GAAAAAAGGCTTATTGTCGTGGAGTCGATAATCTGCAGGCGGTTGAACCATGCAGACAGCCGAAGTTTTTGACACAAAGATAATATAACGCATCTGCCTGCGGGCGCGCCAGCCCAGAGGTTGTATGAAATGGCAGGGGAAATGTATGAAGTGTGATATCCGTTGTGATTGGAGCCAGGGTGAGCCCCATCCCAACCTTCCCCAACGAAGAATGCGACAAAACCACCCCATCTTCAGTTCCATGGATTTGGTTTTGTCGCATCATCTGTCTTCCCGGACGGTTGTCAGGCCGCGCGATGCTTCCTTTTCCACCACAGGTAATAGCCGCTGATGACGCCGGCTGGTGCTGCGCCTTGCCCCTTACTTCTCATAGAGCTCTATGGGCAGACCGTCGGGGTCGCTGAAGAAGAGGAAGGGCTTGTGGGTGTACTCGTCGGTACGGACGGGCTCGTGGGCGATGTGGCGGGCGTCCAGCTCTGCTGCCGCCGCGGCTATGTCGTCGACCTCGAAGGCGAGGTGGCGCAGCCCCGCAGCTTCGGGATAGGAGAGGCGCGCGGGTGGAGTGGGGAAGGAGAAGAGCTCTACGACATAGGTGCCGCCGAGGTAGCAGTCGGCCTTCCACGAGTCGCGCTCGCTGCGATAGTGTTCGCTACGGATCTCGAGCCCGAGCACTTCGGTGTAGAAGCGCTTGGACCGACAGTAGTCGCTACAGATTACGGCTACGTGGTGTATATGGTTGAGTTTCATCGCTTATGAGTTTGTATGTTTGCTGACCGTGTTGCCCCCGGCCTGTTGTTTCTCTGGGCTGTATCGGTACACCCTGACCATCTGGCTGTCGCCGCCCAGCAGTTGGCTGCATCGGTTGAGGCGGCCCGTGTCTACAAATCCGCACTTCTGCATGACCCTCCCCGACGCCGGATTGCCCGTGAAGTGGTCGGCGTAGATATTGTCGAAGTGCATCACGTTGACGCAGTAGTCGACCATGAGCCGCAGCGCCTCGGTGCAGATGCCCCTGTTCCAGTAGGGGTGCCCCAGCCAGTAGCCCACCTCGCAGTCGTGGGTGCCTATGTCGATGTTGCTCGTCGCATGGGTGTAGTAGCCTATGCAGCCGATGGCTTCGCCCGTCTCGCGGAGCACTATCGCCCAGGTAGAGTCGTTGGCGAAGACGGAGCGGATAATCTCCAGGCTCTCTTCGACCGACCGGTGGGCGGGCCAGCCAGCCCGTGGCCCCACTTCGGGGTCGGAAGCGTACTTGTAGAGCGCCTCGGCGTCGGTCTCCCGCCATCGGCGCAGTAGTATTGTCGCTGTTTCCATATTGTCGTTGATGTGTGGTGTGGGTGAGGGGGCTCTGGCGCCGCCCTCGGTCATTGTGGCTGTAAAGTTACATAGGAAGATTAACACCGCCAAACTATTTGCCTATTTTCTTATCATCCCAAGCCCTTGCCTCACTGTCATGGCGACCGTGGGAGGCGTAGATAGCGGCTCGTAACGTATGACGCGGAGACTCGTAACGTAAGGCGCGGATGCACGTGTCGAACGATACGGATGCTCGTTTCGGACGATACGCGTCAGCCAAGTGGCCCTCGGCGTCGGTAGTGGTCATGAGAAAAGTTGCCAAGGTCATGAGAAAAGTTGCCAAGGTCATGAGAAAAGTCGCCGGGGTCATGAAATCAGTATTTTAGGTCATGAAAGGAGTGGGCGGGGGCACGAAATATGTGTATGGTGGCATGAAATAAGATATAAAGCCATCAAAAAAGGGCAAAAGCAATCTTGCGGTGGTTGCTTTTGCCCTTTCGGGTCGTTTGCCGATGGCCGGCCTGACGGCGAGGGCGCCTTACAGGCGGTAGCCTACGCTGAAGGTGAACGAGCGGTTCTTGGAACCGAGGTCCTTATGCACCTTGGAGAGTCCCAGGTTGTAGCGCGCGTCGAGCACCACGTTCATATACTCGTAGGAGATGCCCACGGGTATGCTGAAGTCGGTCTTGCTGTAGCCGTCCTTGGACTTGTCTTCATTTTTGGTGACCACCTGGCTGTAGGTGCGCACTCCCGTGGTGCGGTTCTGCGTGAAGTCGCATGTGGTGTAGCCGCTCTTGGCCGAGGTGAGCATGCCCACCTGTACGCCAGCCTTGAGTGCCAGTCCCTGAGCCACATAGACATGCGCCATGACGGGCACGGCGATGTAGGTAGTCGTGGTAGAGTAGTCGGTGTAGGCAGTGTACTTGATTTCCTCATCGGTCTCTGCCGGCTCTGCGCGCAGCTCGTCGAAGTCGTGATACTTGCTGCCCAGCGAGGTGTAGACTACGCCCGCCGAGAGCGCCACCTGGTCGGTGAGCTGGTAGAAGGCGTCGGCGCCCACGGCAAATCCGGGCTTAGACTTAGACTTGATGGTACCACCGCGCTCGAGCGTCAGGTCGTTGTCGGTGAGGTTGGCGATGGTCACTCCCACGCGTGGCACGAAGGAGAACGAGCCCTGCTTCTGCTGAGCCAGGGCTGCTGTGGCTATGAGTGCGAGCGCGAGGCTCGTCATGATTTTTTTCATTTCTTATTGCTTGTTAATGGGTTGTGTAATGTCTTGTCAGTTGGCTACCTCTGAGATGAACTTGATGCGCACCAGGCGTATGTTTTCGTCGGTGTAGTCGCCTCCCAGTTCCTCGACGGCTGTGTCGAGGTCGTCGGTGTCGGCCTCCATGAAGTAGTTGAAGATGTCGTCGATGGCGTCGTCGTCCATCACATCGCGCAGGAAGTAGTCGATGTTGAGCTTGGTGCCGCTGTAGACGATGCTCTCTATCTCGTCGAGCAGTTCGTCGAAGTCGAGTCCCATGGCCGACGCCAGGTCGTCGAGTGCTATCTGGCGGTCTATGCTCTGGATAATCTTGACCTTGACCATGCTGTTCTTGGCTACCGTCTTTACGCGTATGTCCTCGGGTCTCTCGATGCCGTATTCTTCGCAGTGTCGTCGTATGAGGTCACAGAATTCGGCGCCATACTTCTTGGCTTTTCCCGCACCCACGCCCTGTATGTTCTGCAGTTCCTGCAGGGTGACGGGATACATGGTCGCCATCTGCTCGAGCGACTGGTCGAAGAAGATGACGTAGGGTGCGAGCCCCAGACGCTTGGCCACCTTCTTGCGCAGGCTGACGAGCATCTCGTAGAGCTCGGGGTCGAGGGCAGCCATGGCTCCCTGGGCGTCGTCGTCTTCGTATTCGTCCTTGAACTCGGTGTCCATGACCACCATGAAGGAGTGAGGCGACTTGATGAAGCGCCGTCCTGACGGTGTGACCTTGAGCAGTCCGTAGTTTTCCACATCCTTCTTCATGTAGCCGGCTATCATGGCCTGTCGGATGACGGGGTTCCAGAGCTTCTCGTTGAAGTCCTCGCCCGAGCCGAACTCTTCGAGCTCGTTGTGGTGATGGGATACGATGTCGTCGGTGCCTCGGCCCTTGATGAAGTCGATGACATACTCCTGGCGGAAGTTCTCCTTGAGCGCCAGCACCGCCTCGAGGGCTATCACCAGCTGCTGCTGTGCCTCTATCCGCTCTTTGGGGTGCAGACAGTTGTCGCAGTTGCCGCAGTTGTCCTTGTCATATTCCTCGCCGAAGTAGTGGAGCAGTATGCGTCGGCGGCAAACCGACGACTCGGCATAGGCAGCCGTCTCCTGGAGCAGCTGCCGGCCTATGTCCTGCTCGTTGAGGGGTTTGCCCTCCATGAATTTCTCGAGCTTGTGCAGGTCTTTGTAGGAGTAGAAGGCTATGCAGATGCCTTCGCCTCCATCCCGGCCTGCGCGTCCGGTCTCCTGGTAGTATCCCTCCAGGCTCTTGGGTATGTCGTAGTGGAAGACGAATCTCACGTCGGGCTTGTCGATGCCCATGCCGAAGGCTATGGTGGCCACGATGACATCGATGCGCTCCATGAGGAAGTCGTCCTGGGTCTGCGAGCGCGTGGCGCTGTCGAGGCCGGCATGATAGGGTGCCGCCTTGATGTCGTTGGCCTTGAGCTCGGCCGCCAGTTCTTCTACCGTCTTGCGCGAGAGACAGTAGATGATACCGCTCTTGCCTGGGTGCTTCTTGATAAAGAGCACAATCTGCTTGTTGATCTCCTTGGTCTTGGGCCGCACCTCGTAGTAGAGGTTGGGTCTGTTGAAGGAGCTCTTGTACTCGATGGCGTCCTGTATCTCCAGATTTTTCTTGATATCGCTTCTCACCTTGTCGGTGGCAGTAGCCGTGAGGGCTATTACCGGCGCGTTGCCAATCTTGTTGATGGTGGGTCTGAGGTTGCGGTACTCGGGTCGGAAGTCGTGTCCCCACTCCGAGATGCAGTGGGCTTCATCGATGGCATAGAACGAAATCTTGAACGACTTGAAAAACTCCAGGTTCTCGGGCTTGTTGAGCGACTCGGGAGCCACGTAGAGCAGCTTGGTCTGGCCGTTGCGCACGTCATTCATCACCTGTGTGGTCTGCGCCTTGGTGAGCGACGAGTTGAGGTAATGGGCCAGTCCGTTGTGCTCGCTGATGCCATTGACGGCGTCTACCTGGTTTTTCATCAGGGCGATGAGTGGCGACACGACGATGGCAGTGCCCTCCATGAGGAGCGACGGCAGCTGGTAACACAGGCTCTTGCCTCCGCCGGTGGGCATGAGCACAAAGACGTTGTGCCCCGCCATGAGCGAGCGGATAATGGCTTCCTGGTCGCCTTTGAACGAGTCAAAGCCGAAATAGTGCTTTAGTTTTTCCGAAAGATTGACGTTGTCTGTCATATTGATATAAAGCAGTTTTCTTTCCCCAAGGAACTGGGGTGGGGGAGATAGAATTACTGATAATTATATATCTGATGACGGTGGGGCTGCCCGGGGCGGTCCCACCGGGCAGATTACTGGGCTTCCTGCTTCTGGAAATTGGATTTCTCCATCTGTTCCTTGGCGTAGGCGAGGGTGACCTCGAATGTCTTGGTACGCTTGGAGGGCAGCTCGAACATGGCGTCCATCATGATGGCTTCGACGATGGAGCGCAGTCCGCGTGCGCCCAGCTTGTACTCTACCGCCTTGTCGACGATGTAGTTGAGCGCCGCCTGGTCGAAGGTGAGCTCAATGCCGTCGATGGCCATCAGCTTGATGTACTGCTTGACTATCGAGTTCTTGGGCTCTACGAGGATGCGCTCCAGGGCGGGCTTGTCGAGGGGATTGAGGTGGGTGAGCACGGGCAGGCGTCCGATAATCTCGGGGATGAGTCCGAACGACTTGAGGTCCTGCGGCGTGACATACTGTATGAGGTTGTTCTTGTCAATGCGTGCCACGTTCTGCACCGAGTTGTATCCCACCACGTGGGTGTTCATGCGCTGGGCTATCTTGGTCTCGATGCCGTCGAAGGCTCCACCGCAGATGAACAGGATGTTGCGCGTATCGACATGGATGTAGTCCTGATCGGGATGCTTGCGGCCTCCCTTGGGCGGCACGTTGACCATAGTGCCTTCGAGGAGCTTGAGCAGACCCTGCTGCACGCCCTCGCCGCTCACGTCGCGGGTGATGCTGGGGTTGTCGCTCTTGCGGGCTATCTTGTCTATCTCGTCGATGAAGACGATGCCGCACTCGGCCTTGGCCACATCGTAGTCGGCCACCTGGAGGAGTCGGGAGAGTATGCTCTCGACATCTTCGCCCACGTATCCGGCTTCGGTAAATACGGTAGCATCGACGATGGTGAATGGCACGTTGAGCAGATGGGCTATGGTGCGCGCCAGCAGTGTCTTGCCGGTACCTGTGCTGCCCACCATCATGATGTTGCTCTTCTCGATTTCCACTCCGTCGTCGTCGATGTGCTGCTGCAGTCGCTTATAGTGGTTGTAGACTGCCACGGAGAGAAATCGCTTGGCGTCGTCCTGACCGATGACATACTGGTCGAGGTACTCCTTGATTTTGCGGGGCTTGGGTATCTCCTTGAGGGTGAAGGCGTCGGTGGGTTTCTTGTTGGCGGCTGTGCTGCCATAGGCTCCGGTCGACTCGGCTATCTCGTAGGCTTGCTTGGCGCAGTCGTCGCAGATGAAGCCGTGAAGCCCCGAGATGATGAGGTTGACCTGGCTCTCGTCGCGGCCGCAGAAACTACATACTTTCTTCTTAGCCATTCTTCTTGCGTGTTAATATAGTGTCTATCATGCCATAGTCCTTGGCCTCCTGAGCAGTCATCCAGTAGTTGCGGTCACTGTCCTGCCATACCTTGTCGTAGGGCGTGTGTGAGTGCTCACTGATAATAGTGTAGAGTTCCTTCTTGAACTTCTGAATCTCCTTGGCCTCAATCTCGATGTCGGACGCCTGTCCCTGTACTCCGCCGAGGGGCTGGTGAATCATCACTCGGCTGTGGGTGAGTGCCTGTCGCTTGCCCTCGGTTCCGGCTGTGAGCAGCACGGCAGCCATCGAGGCAGCCATGCCGGTGCAGATGGTGGCTACGTCGCTCGAGATAAACTGCATGGTATCATAGATGCCCAGTCCGGCTGTGACGCTGCCGCCGGGGCTGTTGATGTAGATGGAGATGTCCTTCTCTGGGTCGGTAGAGTCGAGGTAGAGCAGCTGGGCCTGCAGGGTATTGGCGGTATAGTCGTCAATCTCGGTACCGAGGAAGATGATGCGTTCCATCATGAGTCGTGAGAATACGTCCATCTGGGTGACATTGAGCTGGCGCTCTTCCAGAATATAGGGATTGATGTACTGTGCCTGCGACTTGATGACATCATCGAGTGCCATGCCGTTAATGCCTAAATGCTGGGTGGCATACTTGCGAAAATCTCTATTCATGATAATAATAATATATGTAATGAATGAAAACAAAGAGAGGTTGCCTACTCTTTTATGCATTGTTCTAAGAACAAAGATACATAAAAAAGTTGACAACCTCCTTATCTTTAAGAAGTTTTTTTTTGAATTTCTTTTTATGCGTCGAGTTTGTTGAATTCGTCGAGGGTCACTTCCTTGACGTTGAGCTTGACAACGCCCTTGAGTTTCTCGGTGAGCTTGCGGTCGATGGCGCGCTCTACAAACGACTGGATGTGCTCCTGCTTCTTGAGCATCTCGGTGGCGTAGTTGTCCAGGTACTCGTCGGGCACATTGTTCATGCCGTACTGTGCAAACTGGGCGCGGGCAGCCTCCTTGGCAGTCTCCTTGACGTCGTTGTCGTCAATCTTGATTTCCTGGGCGGCAACCAGCTTCTCTCTGATGAGGTGCCATGTCAGCTCGTTGATGCTGGCTTCGTAGTTCTTCTCTACAAACTCCTCACCCTTGTCCTTGTTGTTGGCGAGCATGATGCGCTTGAGCAGGGCGTCGGGGAACTCGAGCTTGCCGACCTTCTTCTCGCAGTGCTTGCGCACGTCCATGAGGAAGCGGAAGTCGGTGTTGACCTCAAACTGAGCCTTGAGGTTCTCGGCAATCTTGGCGCGGAATGCAGCCTCGTCGGCCACGTTGCCCTCGCCGTATACGCGGTCGAAGAGCTCCTGATTAACCTCGTGCTTGGTAAAGTGGTTGATTTCCTTGACCTGATAGCTGAAGTCGCCGGTGTGCTCGGCTACCTCCTTGCGGTCTATCTTGAGGAGTGAGGAAACCTCGGCGTCGTTCTCGGGATAAGCCTTGCGGGGAGAGAAGGTCACTACGTCGCCGGGCTTAACGCCGTCGAAGAGGTTCTTCTGGTCCTCGACCTTGATGTAAGAAGGCATAATTATGGCGTCCTCGACTACGATGCCGCCTTCCTTGGTGTTGCCAGCCTCGTCGAGCTCGCGCAGTTCGCCCTTGAGGGTGTCGTTCTCCTCGTAGTGGTCGCCGGGAGCGTAGCTGCCAGCCTGTGAAGCGAACATATCTACCTGACGGTCGATGAGCTCGTCGTCAACCTTGAGCTGGTAGTAGTCTACCTTGTCGCGGCCTGTGAGTTCGCACTTGAACTCGGGGGCGATGGCGATGTCGAACTTGAAGGTGTAGGGACCGTCCTTCTCGAGGTCCTGGGGCACCTGTGACTCTGATGCCATGGGCTCGCCCAACATCTGGATGTCGTTGTCCTTGATGTACTTCTGCAGCTGCTCACCTACCAACTTGTTGATGGCGTCCATCTTGACGCTCATACCAAACTGGCGCTTGATGAGGCTTAATGGGGCCTTACCTGGGCGGAAGCCGGGGATATTGGCCTTCTTGCGATAGTCTTCGATTGTCTTATTGACATCCTTCTTGATGTCTGCCTCTTCAACCACGAGGGTGAGCAGACCGCTTACTTTGTCAGGGTTTTCAAATGAAATATTCATCTCTGATACTATTTATAAATTTTTGATTTTCCGAATGAGTCGCAAAATTACTCATTTTTAGCGACATTACCTAATAATCTTGTGGAAAAGTGCATCCGCGGGCGGCTGGTGGCCGTCTGCAGATGGGTTTAGTCGCGGTGCATGGCTGCCGCGGCCGCTGCTGCCTGCTCGTCTTCCTCGGTGGGGGTGAAGCGGGTCAGCTGGAAGTTGTCGGTGAGGTAGTTCTTGCGCACCACGGGGTTTGACGCCAGCTCTTCGGGCTTTCCGCTGAAGAGAATCTTACCCTCGAAGAGCAGGTAGCCACGGTCGATGATGGCCAGGGTATCGCGCACGTTGTGGTCGGTGATGAGTATGCCGATGTTGCGGTACTTCAGTCGCCACACGATGTGCTGGATGTCGGCCACAGCCACGGGGTCTACGCCGGCAAAAGGCTCGTCGAGCATCACAAACTTGGGGTTGATGGCGAGGCAACGGGCAATCTCGGTGCGGCGGCGCTCGCCACCCGAGAGTTGGGTTCCCATATTCTTGCGCACCTTGGTGAGGCGGAACTCCTTGATGAGGCTTTCGAGCTCTCTAAGCTGCTCTTCATGGCTGAGCTGCGTCATCTCGAGCACGGCCATGATATTGTCTTCCACGCTCATCTGGCGGAACACGCTGGCCTCCTGGGGCAGATAGCCTATGCCTGCCCGGGCGTGCTTGTAGACGGGGTAGTTGGTGATGTCGATGTCGTTGAGGCTTACGCGGCCCTCGTTGGGCACTACCAGACCGGTGGTCATATAGAACGAGGTGGTCTTGCCTGCACCGTTGGGTCCGAGCAATCCCACGATTTCTCCTTGCTTCACATGGAAGTCGACCTTGTTGACCACCGTGCGCTTGCCATATCTTTTTACAAGACCCTCTGTGCGGAGGGTCATCACCATGTTGTCTGTATCGGCCATAAATAGCTATTGTTTATCGTGCAAAATTACAAAAAAATAAGACAATTACACTGAGAATACTAAAAAACTATTATATACATGGTAGTTTTTTGACCTTTTTTGGTTACTTTTGCAACGTAAATCGGACATTAAGCCTATGTTGATAATCAAATTGTTAAAGAAATATCTCACCACTTTCGGCAAATACCTCATCCTGATGGGGCGCTCGTTCAGCGTGCCCGAGCGGATGCGCATGTTTGCCAAGCGGTATATCAAGGAGATGTCGCAGTTGGGCGTAGACTCGATACCCATCGTGCTGCTTATCTCCTTCTTCATCGGCGCCGTAATCTGCATACAGATGAAGGTGAATATCCAGAGCCCCTGGATGCCGCGCTGGGTGTCGGGCTATACCACTCGCGAGATTATGCTGCTCGAGTTTTCGAGCTCCATCATGTGTCTCATCCTCTCGGGCAAGGTGGGCTCCAACATCGCCTCTGAGTTGGGCACCATGCGCGTGACCCAGCAGATAGACGCCCTCGAGATTATGGGCGTCAACTCGGCCTCGTTTCTCATCCTGCCCAAGATTGCGGGCCTGATGACGATGATGCCCACCCTGGTCGTCTGCTCCTCGGCGATGGGCATCGTGGGTGCTTATGGCACAGCCTATATCGGGCACCTCTTGCCGCCAGATGACCTGACCTTAGGACTGCAACACGCCTTCAATCCATGGTTTGTATGGATGAGTATCATCAAGAGTACCTTCTTTGCCTATATCATTGCCAGCGTGTCGTCGTTCTTCGGCTACACCGTCGAGGGCGGCTCGGTCGAGGTGGGCAAGGCCAGCACCGACGCCGTGGTGTGCAGTTCGGTACTCATCCTCTTTTCCGACGTTTTCCTTACCCAAATCCTGAGTTGATATGATAGAAGTCAAAAATCTTACCAAGTCCTTTGGCGACAAGACCGTACTGCGTGGCATCAATGCCCGCTTTGAGACCGGCAAGACCAACCTCATCATCGGCCAGAGCGGTTCGGGCAAGACGGTGCTGATGAAGAATCTCGTAGGACTGCTGCACCCAACCTCGGGAGAGGTGCTCTACGACGGGCGCGACTTCGTGGGCATGACCAAGCGCGAGCAGGTGATGATGCGCCGTGAGATGGGCATGATTTTCCAGGGCGCCGCACTCTTTGACTCGATGTCTGTGAGAGACAATGTGCAGTTCCCCCTCGATATGTTTTCCTCGCTCAACTATGCCGACCGCGTGAGGCGTGCCGAGGAATGCCTTGACCGTGTCAACCTGGTGGAGGCAGCCAACAAGTATCCCGACGAAATCTCTGGAGGTATGCAGAAGCGTGTGGCGATAGCCCGAGCCATCGTGCTCAATCCCAAATACCTCTTCTGCGACGAGCCCAACTCCGGCCTGGACCCCCAGACGTCGCTCGTGATAGACCATCTGCTCTCCGACATTACCCACGAGTATGGCATCACCACCATCATCAACACCCACGACATGAACTCGGTGATGGGTATCGGCGAGAATATCATCTTTATATATAAAGGTACGAAGGAGTGGCAGGGAGTGAGCGCCGACATCATGGGCTCGACCAATGAGCGGCTTACCGACTTCATCTTTGCCAGTGACCTGCTCAAGAAGATGAAGCGCACCGAGATGCAAGGCTGAACCAGCTGACTCGGACTCGATAGAAAGCGAAAAGGGCAAATCTGCGGATTTGCCCTTTTCGCGTATATGCAGTGCAGTGACCAGCGTGTCAGCGCCCGGCCATCATCCGGAGCTCCTTGACGAAGCGGCGGTAGAAGAGTATGCCGGCAATGGTGAGACCTATGGGGAAGGCGGTCCAGATGCCGTATATGCCCCAGCCTGCCACAAAGCCCAGTACATAGCCCACAGGCAGATTGATGCAGAAGTAGGCGATGAAGGCGTAGTACATCATCGGCTTCACGCAGGCTATGCCGCGCAAAGCGTTGGCGTAGATGTACTGCATGCCGTCGCCAAACTGGTAGATGACGAGTATCCATATCAGATGCGCCACCGTGAGGCACGCCTCGTCGTTGTCAGTGAAGATGAAGCCGATGTCGTGGCGGAAGAGGATGATGGGCAGACTCACCACGGCAGAGAAGACCAGCAGCATGCGGAAGCCGTCGGCCGCGCAGCATCGCATGGCGTCATACTCCTTCTGCCCCATGAAGTAGCTGATGCGGATGGATATGGCTGAGGCCATGCCCGATAGCACCAGGTAGAACAACTGGGAGATGGTAATCATAATCTGGTGAGACGCCAGTGGAATGGTGCCCAACCAGCCCACCATCACACAGCTCAGCGTGAAGGCAGCCGACTCGGTGCCCAACTGCAGTGCCACGGGCCAGCCCAGACGGTTCATCTCTACAAAGTCGGCACGCGTCACGGTGCTCTGCTTCAGGCTCTGGCGGTAGCGGATATAGCCTCTGCCGGTGAAGAATATCACCACGAGGGCTATCGACATTACCACGCGCGACCCCATGGTGGAGATACCGGCTCCGAGCAAGCCCAGCTCAGGGAAGGGACCTACGCCGTAGATGAGCAGCCAGTTGAAGAGGATGTTGACCACGTTGCCGCCAATCATTACCCACATCGGCACCTGTGTGCGGGTGATGCCGTCGAAGAACTGCTTCAGGGTATTGAACATGCCCACGAAGGGGATGCTCACCAGATTGACCAGGAAGTAGGGGCGGATGATGGGCAGCAGCTCCTCGGGCTGGCCGATGTTGTGCAGGTTCAGGTAGAGCAGCATCATCATTGCCATGAGCAGCAGCCCCACCACCATGTTGGCCACTATCGAGTTCTTCACCTTCTGCCCGATTTCGTCGGTGCGGCCCATGCCGAAGAGGCGGCCCACGATGGGGGTAAGTCCGTAAGAGAAACCGAGATAGAATAGCAGTCCCAGGGTGAAGATGTTGTTGACCAGTCCGGCTGCACCCAGCTCGATGGTGCTGTGGTGGCCTATCATCAGCGTGTCGGCAAAGCCGAGGATGATGGTGCCCAACTGTCCGATGACGATGGGCACTCCTATTTCCAAGAGGGGCTTATAATGGTGTCGTTGTGTCTGTTGCATTCTTGATTTTCGTTTTACTTGTTTTCGTTTACGGTCTTGTCACGTTGAGGGTGCCGGTCAGCCTGATGTCCTTTGACGAGGCGCCCAGCATCAGGGTGAAGTCGCCTGGCTCGACCACGAAGCGCATGTCCTTGTCCCAGAGCGCCAGGTCGGCAGGCCCGAGCCTGAATGTCACCATCTGGCTTTCGCCCGGCTTGAGGCTGATACGCTCGAAGCCACGCAACACCTGGGTATAGGTAGTCACCGTGCTGACTTCATCGCGCACATAGAGCTGCACCACCTCGTCGCCTTCGCGCAAGCCCACATTCTTGACCTTTGCCGTCACGGTCACGCTGTCGGTGGGCAGCATCGTGGAGCGCGAGATGACAAGGTCTGAGTATTCAAAGCGCGTGTAGCTCAGTCCGTGGCCAAAGGGGAAGAGGCAGCCCCAAAGCGAAGACTTGTTCTCGACGTCTGAGCCGGGCTTGAAGGGGAAGGCGTAGGGTATCTGGCCCACGGTGCGGGGCGTGGTACAGGTGAGGCGGCCTCCGGGATTATAGGCGCCGAAGATGACCTCAGCCACAGCCTGTCCGCCATACTCTCCGGGGAAGCAGGCATTGATGATGGCTGGCACGTGACGGGCGGCATAGTTGACGGTGGTAGCCCTGCCCGCCATCAGCACCAGCACCACAGGGCGGCCCGTAGCCACAATCTCTCTGAGCAGCTGTTCCTGACGGCCGGGCAGATTGAGCGTAGTGCGCGAGTTGCCTTCGCCCACGGTCTTGTCGTCATCGCCCAGCACCACGATTACCGCCTCGGCGTCGCGTGCCACGCTGACGGCAGAGTCCATCATGAGCCTCTCGTCGCGGGTCATCTCAATGTCACACACCTCGCTCTCGGGATAGTGGGGGTCGCGTATCTCGCAGCCCTTGGCATAGACCACCTCGGCCTGGGGCAGCAGCTGTCTTACGCCGTCGACCACCGACACCACGTCGGCACCCGCAGGACCGTAGCGGCTTATGGGACGGGCGTCGGCATTGGGACCTATCACCGCCACACGCTTCATCTGCGCGCTGAGAGGCAGGGTGGCGCTGTCGTTCTTGAGCAGCACCATCGACTGGCGGGCCGCGTCGAGCGCCAGCTGGCGGTGGGGCTCGCTGTGCACGATGCGGTCTACGCGGGCGGCGTCGCCACGGTAGGGCTGGTCGAAGAGCCCCAACCAGAACTTCACCCTCAGCACCTCGCCCACGCGCTCGTCGAGCGTCTCGCGGCTTATCTTGCCGCTCGCCACAGCCTGGCGCAGAGGCGTGATAAACTCCGAGGGTTGGGTAAACTGTGTGCGCACGTTGAGACCGGCGTTGACAGCCAGTGCGCAGGCGTCTTCGTAGGAAGCAGCCACATGGTGCTTGGTGTAGAGAAACTCGAGGGCTTCGCTGTCAGACACCACGTAGCCCTTGAAGCCCCATTCGTGGCGCAGTATGTCGGTGAGAAACCGGCGGCTGCCAGTGATGGGCTCGCCGTTGTAGTCGTTGTACGAACTCATCACACCCAGCGCGCCGGCCTCAGCTATGGCCTTGCGGAAGGGTTCGAGGTAGAGGGTGCGCATTTCGCGCTCGCCCACATGGGGGTCGGTGCGGGTGTTGCCGTCGCGGCCTCCCACCGGGATGGAGTACACGGCAAAGTGCTTGGGGGTAGCCACCAGCCCGTGGGCTTGCAGTCCGATGACCATCTGCTTGCCCAGCTCGCCCACGAGATAAGGGTCTTCGCCATACGACTCCACGCAGCGGCCCCAGCGGGGGTCTTGGGCTATGTCGAGTATAGGCGAGTAGATGTTGGTGTAGCCCAGCGCTACGGCTTCCTTGGCTTCTGCGTCGGCTATCTGCCTTATCAACTGTCGGTTCCATGTGCTTCCCTGACCTGTCTGGTTGGGGAAGTAGGTGGCGCGATAGTGGCAGAGACCGCGTATGCCCTCGTTGGTGAAGTCGACGGGGATTCCCAGTCGGGTCTGTTCGACAAACCAGCGCTGCACGGCGTGGAGGGCGTCGATATGTCGCTTGAAGGGGAAGGCGTATTGGGCTCCGAAGCGGCCCACGCCGTTGTGCTGCTCGTCGATGTTGCCGATGCCGTCTTTCCACACCTCGTTCTTCCATCCCTCGGTGGGCAGGGCGTCGGCGAGCACGCGGCCCGAACCATAGAGCGTAGCCAGCTGGCAGGTCTTTTCCTCTATGGTCATCTGCTGCAGCAGGTCGGCCACGCGGGCATCAATCGGTGCGCGGCTGTCTTCATAGACATCCATGCGCCCGTTCTTGTTGAAGTCTATCCAACCTTTGTGGTAGATGCGCTGGGCTTCTGCGTGCTGTCCAGACAGAAGCGCCAGCATCAGCGTCAGCGCCACAAGGACAGTGCGCCGGCTCTTGTACATAGTTTGTTTGGTCATATATAGTCAGTCCATTGTCGGGCTGATGTGCAGCAACCCTCCCGGGCGCGTTCAGCCGCTATATATATAAAAGGTATCGAGCGCGAGGCGATGCCGTCAGCCCCGATGGCTCTTGCGGGCACAGTCGGGGCAGATGCCTTTGACCATGTAGTCGATGGTAGAGACCCAGAAGCCGTCGGGCACATCTATCTTGGGTATGGCCACATGGTCCAGACAGAATGTCTTGCGACACTCCTCGCAGTAGAAATGGGCGTGGCGGTCGTCGTCGACGTCATGATGGTGGCTGCGGCAGAGTTCGTATTTCACCTCGCCGTTGCCACCCTCGATGGCGTGTACCAGCTGGCGCTTGTAGAATTCGGCCAGGGCGCGGTAGATGCCCGACTTGTCGATGGTGACGATGCTGGCTTCGAGTTCGCTCATCGACATGGGTCTGCCAGCCCGGTCCAGCGCCTCGGCTATCACGATGCGGTTGGCTGTGGCTCTGATGCCGTGCTTGGCGAGCATCTGTGCATAGTCGTCCGGTTTCATCTGCGAGGTAGGGTGGTTAGCGTTCAAACTCCAGAGTGCCGAAGAAGTCGGGACGGTGGAAGTTGGGCGAAGGCAGGTCTATGCGGTTCCACGACAGGAAGTGGGGAGTCTGCAGCTTGTCGCCACACTTGTAGAAGTTGGCTTTCATGCGGGCTCCGTCGAGAGTGGCTATCTGTGAGTGGAAGGCTGTGCCTGTGGGGATGATGAGCGCCATGTGCCATGTGGTGGGCTCTATGCGCTCGGCAAATGGTGTGCGCCCCAGCGACGACCAGCGGCTTATGGCGTTGAGCACCTCGGCGGGAGCGGCCTCGCGGGCCTCGCGGGTCTCGCCGCAACCCACCAGCACCGTGCCGGCACAGTTGGTCTCTACATTATAATACACGTTGCCGCCCTCGGGCTGGAAGAAGAATTCGCAGCAGCTGTCTTCCCACACGCGGCCGTTGTCGTGGGGAGCCACGGCGGCCACCGACTGCTCGCTTACGCGGTATTCTATCAGCACGGCATCGCCCTTGTGGGCTATACGAAACTCTACCTTGGGGGCATAGGGATAATCGGCAGCCCAGTCTACGCAGTCGATGGGCTGGAACTCCACTCCCTGGGCGTCGAGCAGTGCCGGAACATCCTCGGCACGAGCCACGCTGGTGGCTATCTTCTTTACACTGAGATGTTTCATATCTTTCTTCGGGTTATTTACACTGGTTGATGAAGTCGCGCATGTATTGCTGCTGAGCATATACTTCGCGGAAGAGCTGCAACTGGTTGCGAGTGCGCACCAGATTATGCTCAGGATACTTAATTTTGTAATATGTGTCGCCATTGATGTAGTCGGTGAGGAATCTTACGCATTGCATGTAGGGGAAGAGGGCAACGGCGTAGGGCAGATTGTCGCGCTCTGCCGGGGTGAGGAATGTGGCCGACTCGAGATAGCCTCGGGTGAAGGCTTCGAAGATGTCGCGGCGGAAGGCTACGCGCTCGATGGCAGGGTCGTCCTCGGCCACGGCGTTGGCACCGGTGCGCAGGAAGTCGCCATAGTCAGAGAAGACAAAGCTGGGCATCACCGTGTCGAGGTCGATGACGCAGAGCACGCGGCCATCTTCGTCGAACATCATGTTGTTGACCTTGGTGTCGCAGTGGCAGATGCGCTTGGGCAGCACACCGTCTCTCCCCATCTGCTCGGCCTTGCACATCTCCTCGGCATGGGTCTCCAGCTCGTCCACCATGTCCTTGACCTCTGCCAGACGGCCTACGGGGTCTTGGGCCACGGCGTCGCGCAGCTGGCGCATACGCAGTTCCATATTGTGGAAGTCGGGGATGGTCTCGCCTAAGGGCTCGTCGAGGTCCACCAACATGGCTTCAAAGTGGCCGAAAGCCTTGCCGGCATAGTAAGAGTATTCGGGGTTGACGGCCTCGAAGGTCTTGGCACGGGGGATGAACACCATCACGCGCCAGTAGCGGTCGGCATCGTCGTGCCAGTAGGTCTTGCCCTCGGCGGTGGGCACAAAGCGCAGCACGCGGCGGTCTATGTCGTCGGCACCTTCGGCCTCGAGCTTGCGGCGTATGTGGGCGGTCACTGCCTCGATGTTGTGCTGCAGCAACTCTACGTCCTGGAAGATGGCGTTGTTGATGCGCTGCAGCACGTAGTCGGGCGCATCGCCTTCGGTCGTCACCTTGTAGGTGTCGTTTATCAGTCCGTTACCCAGGGGAGCCACCGCGATGACGGGCGCCTCGACCTCAAATTGAGCTACAATAGCTTTCAGTTCTTTTTCGTCCATGTCTTCATGATTTGTAATTGCTACAAAATTACGACATTATTTCTCCAATGCCAAATATTTCAACCACTATCTCTTCTGCCGTCCTCGTAAAAAACCGCCGCAGCCCCGTCTCCGGCCCCGCCGGTGGCGACGAAGGGCATGGCAGTGGCAATGACGGGTAGGGCTGTGCGGCGAGGAATGGCCGTAGCGAGGTGGGATGACGCCGCCACCGTCTTCAAGTCTGTTGCAAGTCGCGAAACGGTGAAATCAGGGCTTGCCGTCATCATTGCAGGCCGCGCATCGGCTAATTCGCAGTCCGCAATGCAGATAAATGTCGTCTCGGGCGTGTTTGCAACCCGGTTGCATGCGAAACCTCGTACCTTTGTCGCCGTAAACATTAAAAGCAATACTATATGTCACATCATCATCACCATCATCATAATGGTTCTCGTCGCAAGGTGGCTCTTATCCTTGCGGCATCGTTGCTGCTTGCTGTCGCAGCGTGGGTAGAGCATGCGCTGGCGCTGCCCACCTGGCAGCTGCTGCTGGTCTATCTGGTTCCCTATCTGCTCGTGGGCGCGTCGACGCTGCGCGAGGCAGCCGAGGGCATAGTGCATGGACGCGTGTTCAATGAAGACTTTCTGATGGCAGTCGCCACCATCGGTGCCCTCGCCATCGGGTTCATGCCCGGCGCCGACACCGAGTTTGCCGAGGCGGTCTTTGTGATGCTTTTCTTCCAGGTGGGCGAGCTCTTTGAGGGCTACGCCGAGGGCCGCAGCCGCGACAGCATTGCCCATCTCGTAGAGGTGCGCCCCGATACCGCCCATGTGGAGCGCAGAGGGGCGGTGGAGACCGTTGCGCCCGATGAGGTGGCTGTGGGCGAGACCATCGTGGTAAGCCCCGGCGAGCGCGTGCCTCTCGACGGCGTCATCCTCTCTGGCCAGGCTTCGCTCAACACGGTGGCTCTCACCGGCGAGAGCATGCCGCGCGATGTCGGCGAGGGCGACGAGATAGTCTCTGGCTGCATCAATCTCTCGGGTGTGCTCCGGGTTCGTACCACCCGCTCGTTTGGCGAAAGCACCGTGTCGCGTATCATCCATCTTGTCGAGAGCGCCAATGAACAGAAGTCGCGCAGCGAGTCGTTTATCTCCCGCTTTGCCCGTGTCTATACCCCCATCGTGGTCATCTCTGCCGTCATGCTGGCTGTGGTTCCGCCCCTCTTCCTTGGCGGCATGGCAGTCTTCGCCCAGTGGCTCCACCGAGCCCTCATATTCCTCGTCGTGTCGTGTCCCTGTGCGCTGGTCATCAGCGTGCCTCTCACCTTCTTCGGCGGACTTGGCGGGGCGTCGCGTCGCGGCATACTCATCAAGGGCAGCAACTACATGGACACCCTGGCGCGGCTCCACACCGTGGTCTTCGACAAGACGGGCACCCTCACCCACGGCGAGTTCTCGGTGGAGGCAGTCCATCCCGAGAAATGCGACGAGCGCGAACTGCTGCATCTCGCCGCCCATGTCGAACACTATTCCACCCACCCCATAGCGGCGGCGCTGCGCGAGGCTTTCCCCAGTGAGGCCACCGACGGATGCCGCGTCGAGGCGGTCGAGGAACTGAGCGGTCGGGGCATCCGTGCACGGGTAGACGGTCGCATCGTGTGCGTGGGCAATGCCAAGATGATGGGCGACCTGGGCGTGGAGTGGCACGATTGCCATCTCGTGGGTACCATCATCCATGTGGCTATCGACGGGCGCTATGCCGGACACATCGTCATCAACGACCGCGTCAAGGCCGACAGCCCTCAGGCTGTGGCAGACCTCAAGGCTCTGGGAGTGGGTCATACCGTGATGCTCACGGGCGACCGCGAGGCTGTGGCTGCCGATGTGGCGCGCCAGACTGGCATCGATGAGTATCATGCCCAATTGCTGCCTATCGACAAGGTGTCTCACGTGGAGCGTCTGCTGGCTGCGGCTCCACGGGGTGCCACTCTGGCGTTTGTGGGCGACGGCATCAACGACGCCCCCGTGCTCAAGCGTGCCGATGTGGGCATCGCCATGGGAGCCTTGGGCAGCGATGCCGCGATAGAGGCAGCCGACGTGGTGCTCATGGACGACTCGCCCGCCAAGATAGCCACTGCCGTGCGCATCTCGCGGCGCACCATCGCCATAGCCCATCAGAACGTGTGGTTTGCCATAGGTGTCAAGGTGGCAATCCTTGCTCTCGCCACCGTAGGGTTGGGCACCATGTGGATGGCGGTCTTCGCCGATGTGGGCGTCACCGTCCTGGCTGTGCTCAACGCCATGCGTGCCCTCATGGCTGGCGGCAACCGATAGCTGCCGGGCTCCCCGGCTGAGCGCAATGTATTATAGGGAACAGCGCAGGAAACCTGCCTGAACATAATGGGCCCAAGTCAACGCGCAGCAACGGTCTGCGGCGTCGTGCGGGTCATGGCGGTTGGACGGTGAGTCTCTTCGCCTGACATGAGAAATCCCCATAGTCGCCCCGGGGTGGGTGGCTATGGGGATTGATGTTATTGCTGTCAGCCTGGACGGCTGTGATTACTTGCTGAACTTCTCTACCTGCTGACGTATCAGCTCCTGGTCGTCGAAGTAGTTGATCTGCATGGCTGCGCGCACTTCGTCCATGGTCTTTGCGGCGGTTTCGCGTGCTGCCTCCGAGCCTTTCTTGAGGATGTTGAATATCTCGGGGATATCCTGCTCCCACTCGTGGCGTCGGGTGCGGATGGGGTCGAGCATCTTGTTGATTACGCTGTTGAGGAACTTCTTGCAGGTGCCGTCACCGATACCTCCCTGCACATACTGCTGCTTCAGGGCTTCGAGGTTCTCAAACTCGGGCCAGAACTCGGCGAAGTCTTCGTCGGTGCTGAAGGCTTCGAGGTATGTGAATACGGCGTTGCCCTCGAGGTGGCCGGGCTCTTCCATGCTCATACGTGGCTCGCCGTTAGACATCTTCTTGACCTTTTTCCATACGGTTGCCGCATCGTCGCTCAGATAGATACAGTTGCCGAGGCTCTTGCTCATCTTTTCCTTGCCGTCGGTACCGGGCAGGCGTCGGCACACGGCCTGCTCGGGCAGCAGGATATTGGGCTCGACAAGCACCTCGCCGTAGGTCTGGTTGAAGCGGCGCACCAGCTCGCGCGTCACCTCGAGCATGGGCTCCTGGTCTTCGCCTGCGGGCACGGTGGTAGCCTTGAAGGCGGTGATGTCGGCGGCCTGAGAGACAGGGTAGCAGAAGAAGCCGAGGGGGAGATTGGCCTCGAAGTTGCGCATCTTGATTTCGGTCTTAACCGTAGGGTTGCGCTGCACGCGCGACACGCTGATGAGGTTGGAGAGATAGGTGGTGAGCTCGGCGAGCTCGGGTATCTGGCTCTGGATGAAGAGCGTGCACTTCTGTGGGTCGAGTCCACATGAGAGATAGTCGAGCGCCACCTCTATGATATTCTGTCTTATCTTCTCGGGGTTGTCGGCATTGTCGGTGAGCGCCTGCACGTCGGCCATGAACACGAACATGCGTTCATAGTCGCCTGCGTTTTGCAGCAACACCCTTCTGCGGAGTGAGCCGATGTAGTGTCCCAAGTGTAATTTGCCGGTGGGACGGTCGCCGGTAAGAATGATTTTTCCCATTGTCGTTATGTGATATTCTTAGAGTTACTAATCCATGATGCCTATAAATCGCAGCACGTCGTTGAGGTTGGCTACGACCATGAGGAGTACGAGTATGCCTATGCCGATGTATTCAGCCCATATCATGAAGTTTTCCGAGGGCTTGCGGCGGGTTATCATCTCGTAGAGCAGGAACAGCACGTGTCCTCCGTCGAGTGCGGGGATGGGCAGGAGGTTCATGAAGGCGAGGATGATACTCAGGAAGGCGGTCATCATCCAGAACATGTGCCAGTCCCAAGTCGGGGGGAAGAGGCTGCCGATGGCACCAAATCCACCGAGGCTCTTGACGCCATCGGTCGAGAATACGTACTTCATGTCGTTGACATATCCCTTGAGGATGTTGATGCCGTAGCGTGTACCTGCGGGGAAACTCTCAAAGAAGCCATACTCTACCTTGACGGGCTCGTAGTAGGAGAGGAGCGAGGTGAGGCCTACGCCCATCTTCATCTCGGGGGTGAGCACCAGCTGGGTCTCCACGGTGTCCTTGGCGTTGGCGTAGGTGATGTTTACGGTGCGCAGAGCGAGGCTGTCGCTGCCGGTCTTGGCGTCTTCGAGCTTCTTGTTCAGCCCGGCCATGATGTCCTGAAACTCGTTCCATGTCTCAATCCTGGTGCCGTTGAGGGCGATGATGCGGTCGCCTTTGGCTATTCCTGCCTTCTGCGCGGGAGAGCCTTTCTCGGTGAGTGCCACCTCTGAAGGGATGAAGGGGGCGACAAACCGTGGCGACTGCTTGATCATATCGAGCAGATTGAGATTGCCGGGGAGGTGAAGGCTGATGTGTTTGCCGTCGCGGATGATGTCTACGCGGGTGGCTTCAGAGAGTTCGCGCACCAGGTCGATGTTGAAGTCCTTGAAAGTGCCGAGGTCGGTGCCCAGCAGGATGTCGTGGTCGGCAAATCCTAATGCCTTGGCCTCCTTGTTGAACTTCATACCCATGGTCATGTCCTTGGTCGGGACAAACTGTTCGCCCCAGGCGAAGAGCACCATGGAGTAGATGAAGAGCGCGAGAAGGAAGTTGACCAGCACGCCGCCAATCATGACCAGCAGTCGCTGCCAAGCGGGCTTGGAGCGGAACTCCCAGGGCTGGGCAGGCTTTGCCATCTGCTCTTTGTCGAAGCTCTCGTCTATCATGCCGGCTATCTTGCAGTAGCCGCCCAGTGGCAGCCAGCCTACGCCATACTCGGTGTCGCTGGTCTTGGGCTTGAAGCTGAAGAGCTTGCCCGACCACTTGCCGATACTCATATCGAAGAAGATGAAGAATTTCTCTACTCTTATGCCGAAGAGCTTGGAAAAGAACATGTGTCCTCCTTCATGCAGGAAGACAAGCAGCGAGATTGCCAGAACGAACTGGAGCAGTCTGATTAAAAATATTTCCATTATGATGATTATAACAATTTGTTTAACTGAGTAACTGGGCAGCCACACGGCGGGCCTCGGCGTCGGTCTGGATGTAGACGTCGTAGTCGGGCGAGGCGTCGAAGGAAACCAGGTTCATGGTGCGCTCGATGACGTCGGCCATCTGGAGGAAGCCGCAACGGTCGTGGCGGAACGCCTCGTTCACCACCTCGTTGGCGGCATTGACGATGCAGGGCATGTTGCCACCCTTGCGTATGGAGTCAAACGCCAGGGCAAGACACTTGAACTTGCGCATATCGGGCTCGTAGAACTCGAGGCTCTTGCCATAGAGGTTGAGCCTGTCGCCACGCAGGGGGAGACGGTCGGGGTAGGAGAAGGCATACTGGATGGGCATGCGCATATCGGGCACGCCCAGCTGGGCCTTGACCGAGCCGTCGACAAACTCGACGGCGCTATGCACGATGCTCTGCGGATGCACGAGTACCTGGATGCGGTCGGCTTCGACGCCGAAGAGCCACTTGGCTTCGATGACCTCGAAGCCCTTGTTCATCAGCGAAGCCGAGTCGATGGTAATCTTGGCGCCCATGGTCCAAGTGGGGTGCTTGAGGGCGTCGGCGGCAGTGACCGAGCAGAGTTGCTGGTCGGTGAAGGTGCGGAAGGGACCGCCCGAGCAGGTGAGCAGTATGCGCTCTATCTCGTTGTTGCCCTCGCCGACGATAGACTGGAAGATGGCGCTATGCTCCGAGTCGACAGGGAGAATGGGGGTGTGGTACTGTTGGGCCAGATTGCATATCAGCTCGCCCGCCACGACCAGAGTCTCCTTGTTGGCGAGGCATATCTTCTTGCCGCTCTTGATGGCGTGGATGGTGGGGGTGAGCCCGGCAAATCCTACCATCGCGGTGAGCACCATGTCTATGGGCTCGGCTTCTACTATCTGGTTGAGGGCGTCGCGGCCGGCATAGACCTTGATGTCGGGCTGGTCGTCGAGCAGCGCGCAGAGTTCACCGTATTTGTCCTCGTTGGCTATGACCACGGCAGCCGGGTGGAACTTCCGGGCCTGCTGAGCCAACTCCATCACGCGGTTGTTGGCCGTGAGGCAGTAGACTTCGTAGAGGTCGGGATGCTGTTCGATGACATCCAGCGCCTGGGTACCTATCGAGCCCGTACTGCCAAGTATGCAGATTTGTTTCTTCATTATTATATTATATATCCATGATGCCTTCGGGCAGCCGGGTCCAGATGGCCCGAGCCTCGGCATCTACCTTTTCTATCAGTTCTTCGTGGGCGGGAACGAGCAGAGAGTCGCCCGCCGGGGTGGTGATGTCAAACAGGGTGTTGATGGTGCTGTCGTCTACGTGGTCGATGGTGCCCACCTCTCTGCCGGTGGTGCTGTCGATGAGCTTGAAGCCCACTATCTCGCTCCAGCCGAAGCCGGCCTCGTCGCTGTCCGAGAGCTCACGGGGGAAGTAGACCTTGGCGCCGGTCAGGCTGCGGGCCTGCTCCTGGGTATCGATGTCGCAAAACTTCATCAGCACGGTCTCGTCGCTCTTGAAGCGGTATTCCTCCATGAAGAAGGGGACGAGGATACCGTCGAGTTCGAGCAGCAGATATTCGGCGTCGACGCGGTCAAACACGTCGTCGCTTATCTGGAAGGTTATCTCGCCCTTCACGCCGTGGGGTCTGCCCAGGCGTCCTATCTGGAATACGTCGTCGGGGGTTATCATCAGCTTTCGATGCGTTGGATGTGGGCGCCCAGACGGTTCAGACGGTTTTCGATGTCTTCATATCCACGGTCTATCTGGGCGATGTTGTCTATGCGGCTGGTGCCGTTGGCACTCATGGCGGCTATGAGCAGTGCTATTCCGGCACGGATGTCGGGACTGGTCATGCGGCCGGCTCTGAGCCTGCGGGCGTGGTCGTTGCCGTTGACCACGGCGCGGTGGGGGTCACAGAGGATAATCTGCGCGCCCATATCGATGAGCTTGTCTACGAAGAAGAGGCGGCTCTCAAACATCTTCTGGTGTATCAGCACATTACCTTTGGCCATCGTAGCCACCACGATGAGCACCGACAGGAGGTCGGGGGTGAGCCCGGGCCAAGGGGCGTCGGCGAGGGTCATGATAGAGCCGTCGATAAACGAGTCTACCTCGTAGTGGGGCTGCTCGGGGATGAACAGGTCATCACCGTCTTCCTCTATCTTGATGCCCAACCGTCTGAAGGCGTCGGGTATCATGCCCAGGTTGGGCAGCGACACGTTCTTGATGCGTACACCCTTGCCCACCATGGCTGCCATGCCGATAAACGAGCCTACCTCTATCATGTCGGGCAGTATGGTGTGGCTTGTGCCGTGCAGCGAGTCCACTCCCTCGATGGTGAGCAGGTTCGACGCCACGCCGCTGATGCGGGCGCCCATGCTGTTGAGCATCCGGCAGAGCTGCTGGATGTAGGGCTCGCATGCCGCGTTATATATAGTGGTGGTGCCCTCGGCCAGCACTGCCGCCATGATGATGTTGGCAGTACCCGTTACCGATGCCTCGTCGAGCAGCATATATCTGCCGTGCAGCCTGTCGGCCTTGATGGTGAACACGTTGCGATGGCTGTCATGGGCAAAGTCGGCCCCCAGTTGCTTGAAGCCGATGAAGTGGGTGTCCAGACGCCTGCGGCCTATCTTGTCGCCGCCAGGCTGAGCCACCGTGGCTTGACCGTATTTGCCCAAGAGCGGGCCGATGGTCATCACCGAACCTCGCAGCGACGCACTCTTGCGCACGAACTCGTCGCTGGCCAGATAGTTCAGGTCTATGTGGGCTGCCGTGAAGGTATAGTCGTTCTTGGCGTTGCGCACCACATCGACACCCATGTCCTGCAGCAGCTTGATGAGATTGCATACATCCAGTATCTCGGGGATATTGGTTATCCTTACCGGCTCGGTGGTGAGCAGACAGGCGCAGATTACCTCCAGAGCCTCGTTCTTGGCGCCCTGCGGGGTTATCTCTCCGTGCAATCCATGTCCGCCCTCGATGATAAATGACTCCATAGACATTGGGGGTTGGGGTTATTTCTTCTTGTTATTGCGTTTCTTCTCGGTAAACTCTCTGACGTCAATCTTCTCAAACTTGAAGGTGCTCAGGTCGAGTTGTATCTTGCCGTCGGTAAACTTGGCGAGGTCCGACGCCACCTTCTCGTCGTCCGACGAACCATGGCTCCACTGATAGAGGCAACGCTTCATTTGGTTGGCGGTGAGCTTGACGAGATTGTCGCGTTCCTTGCCGGGCTCCATAGTCTTGAGTTTGGCGAAGAGCTCGAATATCATGTTGCCGTAGTGTCTTACCGGGATGCGCTGCATGGGATAGTCCATGGGCTGCGGCTTGGCGTCCACGGCGTGGGCCTGCTTGATGTCGTAGGGCCAGTCTATGTCGAGCTCGAAATGGCTCATGATGGCCAGATGGTCCCACAGCTTCTGCTTGTAGTCGGCGCTCTCGCGGTTGGCGGGATACATGCGGTCCATGATGGCGATGATGGTTTGGGCACACTGCTGGCGCTCTGCCTTGCTGGGCAGTGTGATGGCGTGCTCCACCATCTTTTGCACCTCGCGGCCATATTCGGGCAGTATCAGCTTCTCCCGCTGGGTGTTGTAGTCAAGTCCTTCTATTTGCATAGTCCTTACTGTAATGTCTTGGGTTGGGTATATGTCGTGTTTCAGAGCAGCTTCTTGGGCATCTTGGCCACAAAGTCCTTGAGATAGAATGGCACGAAGTAGGCCACGTCTTCGGTCTGGCCCTGGGCGATGCGGCGCTCAGCCAGAGGGAACATGTTCTTGGCCAGGGGCTCGATGCCGTCGATGTAGCGGGCATTGGGGTGGGCGATGACGTCCATACACTTGGCGGCGCCGTTGCCGAAGAAGTAGACGGGGCGCTCGTCGAGATACTTCCTGTAGGTGTCGGCGTCTACCACGTCGGCCTGGATGGGACGCACCTCATGCAGGGCGCGGTCGAAAATCTGTGCATACACCTCCATGCGGCGGGCGTCTATCATGGGGCAGAGCAGCGCGTTCTCCTCCTTTACCATCTCCTGCAACAGCACGGGCACACACATCAGTTCGAGAGTGGGTATAGCCACCAGGCTTACACCACGTCCGTAGCACACACCTTTGGCCATAGACGTGCCGATGCGCAGACCGGTATACGAACCGGGGCCGCAGCTCACAGCCACGGCGTCGAGGGGTATGGCATGGCTCTCGGCAAAGGAGAGCGCTTCATCGACAAATTTACCCAACCGCTCGTTGTGGTTGGGGCCGGTATGGTCTTCCTGATTAAAGATACATGCACCGTTTTCGCTCACCGATACAGAGCAGACATTGGTGCTTGTTTCAATGTTTAATATACACGACATGAATTTTAATTTACTAAATAACTGCAAATTTACGGTTTTTTTCCTACATTTTTGTTACTTTTGCAGAAATTTAACGTGTAACTACTATGATACAGTCAATGACGGGCTACGGAAAGGCAGTCCTTACTTATGGAGAAAAGAAAATCAACGTCGAGGTGAAGTCGTTGAACAGCAAGACGATGGACCTCTCTACCCGTATAGCGCCACTCTATCGCGAGAAGGAGATGGAGATACGACAGATGCTTACCCGCAAACTGGTAAGGGGCAAGGTCGACTTCTCTATCTGGATTGAGAAGGACGAGGTGGCCGACGCTGCCACCATCAACGCCGCCCTCGTAGACAACTATTACCACCAGATACGAGACATTGCCGCCAAGACGGGTATTCCTGAGCCTCAGGACTGGTTTTACACGTTGCTCCGCATGCCCGATGTTACCTCTCGTGTCGAGGCTGTTGTCCTCGAGCCCGAGGAGTGGGCAGTGGCATGCCAGGCTATCGACGCCGCCGTTGGTGCGCTCATCGACTTCCGCCATCAGGAGGGTGCAGCCCTCGAGCGCAAGTTCAATGAGAAGATAGACAACATCGAGCGGCTGCTCGCCAGCATCGAGCCCTTCGAGAAGGCACGTGTCCAGAAGATACGCGAGCAGATCGTCAAGGGCCTCGAGCAGCTCCCCGAAGCCAGCTACGACAAGAACCGGCTCGAGCAAGAGCTCATCTACTATATCGAGAAACTGGATATAAGCGAAGAGAAGCAGCGCCTCACCAACCACCTCAAGTACTTCCGCGAGACTATGGCCGAAGACCAGGCCAACGGAAAGAAGCTGGGATTTATCGCACAGGAGATGGGACGCGAAATCAATACCACCGGCTCCAAGAGCAACCAGGCTGAGATGCAGAACATCGTGGTCAAGATGAAAGATGAGCTCGAGCAGATTAAGGAACAGGTACTCAACGCACTCTAATCATGACAAAGACAGGCAAACTCATCATATTCTGCGCACCATCGGGCTCGGGCAAGAGCACTCTGGTGCAGTGGCTCATGGCCACACACCCCGAGCTCCATCTCGCGTTCTCAATCAGCTGCACATCGCGCCCGCCGCGAGGCACCGAGCAGAACGGCGTCGAGTATTTCTTTATCTCGCCCGACGAGTTCCGTCAGCGCGTGGCTGCCGATGAGTTCCTCGAGTACGAGGAGGTCTATGAGGGCCGCTTCTACGGCACCCTCAAGAGCCAGGTAGACACCCAGACACAGCGCGGAGAAAACGTGCTCTTCGACGTCGATGTCAAGGGCGGATGCAACATCAAGAACTTCTATGGCGACCGTGCCCTGAGCATCTTTGTCCAGCCACCCTCGATCGAGGAGCTGCGCCGCCGTCTCGTGGCGCGTGCCACCGACACCCCCGAAGCCATCGAGCAGCGCGTGGGCAAGGCTGCCTACGAGCTTACCTTTGCGCCGCGCTTCGACCATGTCGTGGTCAACGACGACCTGGAGCGTGCCAAGGAGGAGGTATACCGGCTCGTGAGCGGTTTTGTTAACCGATAGCCCTGCACCCCATCCCTTCACCCTCATTCCCATGACCCTCTCGACCAGACAGATAGGCATCTTCGGCGGTTCGTTCAACCCCATCCACTGCGGACACATCGCCCTGGCGCGCCACCTGCTCACGGCGCTCGGGCTCGACGAGATATGGTTTGTCGTGTCGCCCCTCAACCCCTTCAAGACCCACGCCACCGACCTTCTGGCCGACGATGTGCGCTACGCCATCACCGCCCGCGCCCTGGCCAGCCAACCCGGTCTCAGCGCCAGCAATGTAGAGATGACCCTGCCACGCCCGTCGTATATGTGGAACACGCTCTGCCACTTGTCAGAGCTGCATCCCCATGCCCGCTTCACCCTGCTCATCGGCGCCGACAATTGGCTGGCGTTCGACCGCTGGGCCCACAGCCAAGATATCATCACCCACTACCGCATAGCCGTCTATCCGCGGCCAGGCTATGAGGTCGATGCCGCCGCCATGCCGCCATCGGTCACCTACGTCCATTCCGACCTGTACCCCGTGAGCAGCACCGAGATACGCCGCCGCATCGCCGCCGGCGAGTCGATAGAGGGCATGGTGCCCCAAGACATCCAGGCAATGGTAGAGCATTACTACCGCTAACCCGCCACCATCGCCGCGCCAGCTACTATTGTTGTATCCGCCATGCAGACCTGTCATGGCGCAAATGGCAAGCACTGCGGCGAGTAGTCTGTCTGCGGGTATGATGGCTGCCACTCTGAATATGATGATCCAAAGTTCCTTCGCTTTTATACCTATTACTATTATTGTTCTTGGCGTAATCTCCTCCGGGACTGTAATGCTATTGCGTTGTTGCCGGCATCATTATTGTAAGTGCGTATTACCTTTTGAAAGACGAAACCGTACCCAGACACAGCCAAATGAGTAATAACGACGCCTTTTAACATTAATTACGAGAGAACAATAATGTATGTGCAAAAAAACTCGTAAATTGTGACCGAATTAATATCTAAATACACAAATATGGAAACAATCGTTAAAAATACAGTAGACATGTGCGCCATGTTTTTGGTCCACGGGTCGGTCTTCTGAGTCAGTTCGGGCTGAAAAGGCAAGCGTCATACAGCAATCAGAAGCATCAATAACCTCTTCCCGACCATTTGTGCCTTGTCAATGTGTATGTATAGGCAAAGTTCTATGTAAGGTAGAGCATCCAAAACTTAACCCCAGGAAATAGTATGAATACTCAAAAGACCGTTAATCACCCCCCCCTATTCATTATGTAAAATGAGAGCGTTTTTCCTGTTATTATTTGCAGTTCTGTCTTGTCATACAGCCTATGGGCAGACCATCGTCAACCTGACCGTCAGTAACGACAAGGAAAAACATGTTTCCAATATTCCCGTCAAAATTATAGCCTGCGACAGCCTGTTCACCCATACTACCGATATGGACGGCCAGGTGTCTTTTACCATCCTTTCGCCAGAGTGTCAACGGGTGAAGGTGCTGATTAAAAGTAAGTTTTACGAAAATCTGGATACCACCATATATGTGGAAGAGGCTTCTGCCAATCATCACATCACCATACACAGCAAAGTCCAAAAGATTAAGCAGGTAGAGGTTGTAGCCTATCGGCGCATCGCCAAAAACAATGCAGAAAAGAGCGTCTATCAGATAGATACTCATGGTCTGCTCAAAACCACCAATGCCGAAAAGGCTCTCTCTTTCCTCCCCGGCCTTGTTGCCGATAACGGTAGCTATACGCTGACAGGGCAAAGCCGCAAGTGTCGCATCAAGATAGATGGCAGAGAGGCATCAAGCGAAGAACTCAAAGCCATCAATGCCAAGGATATCCTGCGTGTGGAGGTGCGCGAGATGACCAAAGACGATGACAGTGGCACCGCCGGTGAAATCAATGTCATAAAGCGGAGAGTGCAGCAGCCCAAAGTCTATACTCATCTCTCTGCATGGATGGGTGTACTGCGTCCGCAGATTGGTACTTACGACAATTTCGCATACCAGAGTAAGAGGTGGGACATTATTGCTTCTCTTAATCTGGTGCGACATACAATCCAGTCCGAAAGTAACGTTACCCGCTACTTCAACAGTCAGCCTATGCAGCCTCAGCAGTTGTCGCTCTCTCGGACTATCAAGACTGTACAGAATGCTGAGCATATCAAAATCAACTTCTTCGCCACCGACAAACTTACCTTGACCGCCTCTGCCTATCATAGCGGCTACCCATCGGATGCTACAGACTCAGGCAAAGATTTCAGCGGACACAGTTATCTGCGTACCAGCAACGAAAAGATAGACCATAGCGGAGGCTACGCCAACATGGGCTACAAGTGGAACGAGCGCAACACGCTTACGCTCAAAGGCAACTATTATTACTATCGATATGCTATAGACTATCCGGGCAGTGACATCGAGCGTTATCGTTCGGCCATGCGCGAATATACAGGAGAGTTGCTTTGGGAGACGCGGAGGCGCATTTGGGGCCACGACCATGACATCAATGCCGGTTTCAAGAATGTATATCGCGAGAACAGCACCTCCTCGGCAGCTGGTGTGCATACGGGTTATTCTATCCAGCAGCTCTATCTCACGGATTATTATGCTTTCACGCGCGATTTCTCGGCTTATGTCATCCTCAAGGGCGAACACGACAATCTGGGGCATCGCCACAATATAGTCTTCCTCCCTTCGCTGCGTCTCAATTATAATCTCAAAAAGAGAGGTTCGCTCTCTGCCAATTATCAGCGTCGTATCACCCGCCCGAGTGTAGACTATCTCAATGCCGATACGCTCTTCATCAACGACTACACCCGCCATGTGGGAAATCCTGGTTTGCGCTCGCAGCATAATGATGCGTTTGGACTGTCCTGGCGTAAGCAGATACGCAAGGCATACCTCACGCTGAGCGCCAACTATGAGCGCGAAGCCGATATCATTAGCCAGATATACATTACCCCCGACAACTATGATGTCACGACTTATGCCAACATAGGGCGCAGTGACTATGCAGCCCTCTCTGCCAACATCACGCAGCGTTTCTTCCAGAACCGCATGAATGTATCGCTGTCTATTACTGGTTTTCATCGCTCCTATCAGCTTGATGATGCCTACAGGCAAAATACACTTATCCAAACGGTCAAAGGATGGGGATGGAATGGCAATCTTAATATGAGTTATCTCAGCACCAAGGGATGGATGTACATGTTGTCGGCCAACTATCGGCCCAAAAGCTATAGCCTGAACGGTACATTCCATCGCAATCCAAACCTGTTTCTTACCATCAGCAAGAATTTGTTTAATGACAGACTTGAACTCGGGCTGGACTTCGTCAACTCATTTGTCTATTGTTGGAATACACGCAGCAATACCTACTTTAGAGATATGCACCAACAGTCTACCCGCCGACAGTATGCCAATAACATAACCATATCCGTGGCGTGGAATATAGGTAAGCAGTTCAGAAGCCGAAGAGTGGCAAGTGGCATCAGCAATGATGATATTGTTACCAAAAAAGGCGAGTAAGCTGATTAAGGACAGTTAGACAGGAGTGAGTTCTCCACCTTTTGCCCTTGTGGGCACAGTGGTTACCGCCATCAGTCTCTCTTGGGTCAGTTCCAGCGTAGCATCCGCATCCATCGTGGCAGCTACGCTGGTTGCTTTTGTTTGTATGCCGCTGCTTCTCGTTGAGGCTCAGTTATTCTCAATCTTGCTCTTCATCATGTTTATCTTGGTTTCGTGCCATGATACAGTCGTTTCGTGCTTTGCCGTCACGATTTCACGCCACGATTTTATCGTTTCCCGCTTTGCAATATGCTTCATGTGGCCCTCTGCGCCTTTGGCCAGCCGCGCGGATGTCGGTGAAACCATCTCCAGCAGCGTAGAGAGTACCTTGGGCAGCGTGGAGAGTACCTTGGGCAGCGTGGAGGGCTCCTCTGGTGGCGTGAAGAGTACCTTGGGCGGCGTGGAGGGTTCCTCTGGCAGCGTGGAGAGTACCTTGGGCATCGTGGAGAGCTCCTCTGGCGGCGTGGAGAGTACCTTGGGCATCGTGGAGGGCTCCTCTGGCGGCGTGGAGGGTATCTTGGTCGACCTGCTGTCGGCTTGCGCCACTACCGATGCAGACGCCAGAGCCCCCGCCTTGCTGCTCCATCGGGTGGAGTGGCAGAGCGGGGGCTCTCAGAATATGGATGCGACGATGGGGGCTTATCGCTTCAGGCTCTCGGGCAGTGCGGGCATCGCGCCGTGCTGGGTGCAGACATAGGCGCTCACCTCTACGGCGTGCTTATGTGCCTGGGCGATGGTCATGCCCTTGAGGATGCAGGCGCAGAAGGTGCCGGTAAACGAGTCGCCGGCGCCCACGGTGTCGGCAACCTCCACATGAGGAGTCTCGTGGAACGACTTGCAGCCGGGAGCGAAGACGTAGCTGCCGTTGACACCACAGGTGAGCACGAGCATATCCAGATTGTACTTGCCGAGGATGAGCCAGCACTTGTTCTCAATGTCCAGACCGGGATAGCCGAAGAGGCGGCCCAGCGTGATGAGCTCTTCATCGTTTATCTTCAGTATATTGCAACGCTTCAGACTCTCGCAGATAATCTCCTTGGTATAGAAATTCTGGCGGAGATTGATATCAAAGATCTTGAGACAGTCATCGGGAGTGCTTTCGAGGAATTGGTAGATGGTATTGCGGCTTACCTCGTTGCGCTGGGCCAGTGAGCCCCAGCATACGGCGCATGCCTGGTTTGCCACTTGGCTGACGGCGTCGGTGAAGGGTATGTTGTCCCACGCCACGCCCGTCTTGATGTCATAAGTAGGTACACCCTGGTCGTCCAGTTCCACCTGTACGGTGCCTGTAGGATAGTTTACGCGGGGCAGGAGATAGTCCAGGTGTTTCTCTTCGAGCTGGCGGATAGCCTCGTCGCCATAGGCGTCGTTGCCCAAGGCACTCACGGCTATCGAGCGCAGACCGTGCTGGCCGGCATGATAAGCGAAGTTGGCAGGGGCACCACCCAGTTGGGAGCCGGAGGGGAACACATCAAACAGCACCTCACCCAGGCCCACACAGTATTTGTTCTTGAAATCGGTATTCATAGTCTTGTCTTTGTTGAGTTGTTACATCTTGATTTTACCAATATATGTGAAGAGGTAGGCCACGCCTACAGCCATTACCAGCACAGCGCCTATCTGGCCGATGGCATCGCTGGCAAATCCCATGAGCAATGGGAAGACGGTGCCACCAAAGAGACCCATAATCATCAGGCCGCTCACCTCGTTCTTCTTCTCGGGCAGCGCGAGCAGAGCCTGAGAGAAGATGATGGAGAACACGTTGGAGTTGCCATAGCCCACGAGTGCGATGGCGATGTAGAGCATCTCTCTGCTCTCGCTGACAAACATGCCTGCCATGCTCAGCGCCATCATCACGATGCTGATGGTGAAGAACGTGCGGGGCTTCATCACGCGGAGGAAGAATGAGCCGGTGAAGCAGCCGATGGTGCGGAAGATGAAGTAGAGCGATGTGGCTTCTGCAGCCTCGTTGAGAGTCCAGCCCAGGCGCTCCATCAGCAGCTTGGGGGCTGTGGTGTTGGTGCCCACGTCGATGCCCACATGGCACATGATGCCCACAAAGGAGAGCAGCACGATGGGCTGGCCCAGCAGACGGAGACATTCGCCCATGCCCGAGGCCTTGCCCTGGGGCTTCTCTTCATCGATGGGAGTGCCGGCGAGGAAGATGGAGGCGCAGATGCCTATCACCATGTAGATGGGGAACAACACACGCCAGCCCATGCCCAAGGAGGGAACAGCCCCGATGGCTCCCCACATGGCGATGTATGGTGCCATGAACGAGGCGATGGCTTTGACAAACTGGCCGAAGGTGAGGGTCGACGCCAGGTTCTTGCCCGAGGTCACAGCCGATACCAGCGGGTTGAGCGAGGTCTGCATCAGCGCGTTGCCGATGCCCAGGAGGGAGAACGAGGCCAGCATGATGCCGAAACTCTCGCCCACGATGGGCAGCAGCAGCGAGACTACGGTCACCACCAGCGACAGCAGTACTGTCTTCTTGCGGCCTATCTTGTTCATCAGCATGCCCGTCGGCACCGAGAATATCAGAAACCAGAAGAAGACCAGTGACGGAAACAGGTTGGCTGTGGCGTCGTTGAGGTTGAGGTCTTCCTTGACATAGTTGGAGGCAATGCCGACCAGGTCTACAAATCCCATGGTGAAGAAGCAGAACATCAATGGGATGATGGTGAGCTTGGATGAAGTCTTCATAATTATAGCGCGAGTTTATGTACGTTGATGTTGTTGAATTGTGCCTTGCCTCCCTCGGCGTAGAGCTTCACGTTCTCGTAGGGGGCAACGGGGAATACGAGGTTGGTCATGGCGATGCGGCCGCCGTCGACGAAGAGCTCGATGGATGACTTGTCGACGAAGATATCTACGTGGTAGGTCTTCTTGCCGGCCTGGCAGAGTGAGAGCGGAGCCCATGTGGCCAGGGCGAAGTCATTCTTGTAGTTGATGGAATTGACCACGCGGGCGGGCTGCTTGCCCTCGGCTGCGCGCTGCTTGTCCCAGGCCAGCTCGATGTCATGGGGCACAGCCTGCTTGCCAAAGTCGGTGAGTCCGCTTTCGGTGCGGTCCATCACCACCTTGCCCTGCTTCATGTCGAAGTAGATGAGGGTGCGCTCGCGCTTGTTGTTGGAAATCTCGATGCCGGCTATGCCGTTGGCGTCGGGGGTGATGTCGGCCTCAATCTCGAAGGCGCCGTCCATGCCGGCGGTCAGACTGGCAAACGCCTTGGACTCGTCGACTGTCTCGTTGGCCAATGTGCGGGTTGTCTTGCGCAGAGCGTATACCTCGGGGGCAACATCTTCAGACAGATAGTACTTGCCGTTGTTCTCAAAGAGCTTCAGCTCGCGTGGCAGACCATTGGCGCCGCGGTTCTGCTTGAACGGGGTGAGGTTGGCGTACTGCCAGTTGCTCATCCAGGTTATCGCCAGCACTCTGTCGCCGGTGTTGGAGAAGGTAACAGTGGCATAATGGTCCTTACCCCAGTCCATCCACTTCACGTCTTTGGCATCGGGGCAGGTAAACTGCTTGCCGTCGAAGTCGCCGACGAAGTACTCGGTGGCGCTGCCGCCAAACCAGCATCCAGGGTTGATGTTCATAGTCATCACCCATTTCATGTTGTTCTTGTCGCCATTGACGGGCAACTGGAAGAAGTCTGGGCACTCATACTGGCATGGCTGCTGGCCCAGTCCCTTGCCAAAGGCGCTCACGTAGTCCCATTTCTTCAGGTTCTTGGACTTATAGAAACGGGTCTCCTTGTCGGCAGAAACAATCATATACCAGCACTTGCCCTTCTCATACCAGAACACCTTGGGGTCGCGGAAGTCCTTGAGACCGTCAAAGGGAGTGAGCACGGGGTTGCCCTCATACTTGGTGAAGGTGCGGCCATTGTCGTTGCTGTAGGCGAGACACTGTACCTCGTCGTGGTTTACACTGTTGTTGGTGTAGATGGCGATGATGGCGTTCTTGCCAAATCCGGCGGTATTCTTCTTGTCGACTACCGAACTGCCGGAGAATATGTGGCCCACGGGGTCACGGGCGATGGCTGGGTCGAGGTGCTCCCAGTGTACCAGGTCTTTGCTCACGGCGTGTCCCCAGTGCATATTGCCCCACTTACTGCCATAGGGATTGTACTGGAAGTAGAGGTGGTACTCGCCGTCCTTATAGACCATGCCGTTGGGGTCGTTCATCCAACCGTAGAGGGGAGTGAAGTGGTAAGCGGGACGGTAGTAGTCGGTATTGGCGGTCTCGAAGGTGTTGCTCAGTTTCATCAGGTTGAGGGCGAGGGCGTCCTTGGCGAGGCCGAGTATCTTGACGGTAGCGGTCTTGCCATGTCCCAGCGCGAAGGGCACATAGTAGTCGGCGCCGTTTTGAGCCAGGCGCACGTCCATCCAAGTGTCTTCCTTGGAGCCGGTATCAAGCAGCACCTGTGCTTCATCCTTCTCTTCCTGGATAGGCAGCAGGATGTATTTGGTGGGGTTGTCCACACGGATAATGGTTGTGTCGCCCTTGTGTTCGATGTCCATCTTCTGGGCGGTGGCGGTGGTGGCAACTGTAGCCATCAGCATGAGGCATGCCGCCTTCATTATGTTGCTTGTTCTCATTGTGTTGTTGTTTAGTTATTATATTAACGGTATTGTTGTCTGTTTCTTGTGTGCCGACAACCCTATACCTATTATTATATAGGGTTGTCAGCGTGTGTGTGAAGAGTGAGAATGATCAGAATTTGAGAGATGCGGTAAACTCTACGGTGAACGGGCGGAGATAGCTGCCAGTCATGATCTGGTTCTTGATGTTCTTGGCCTCGTCCTTGGTTATCAGCTCGGCGCCGGCGATGCTTCCCTTGGCTCCGGTCTGGTTGAGGAAGTTGACAACAGTACATCCCAGGCTCAGGCGCTTGCTTGCCTGCCAGTTGACGCCACCGAATGTCTCCCAGTGGCCATTGAAGTAGTAAGCCTCGTTGATGTTGGCGTAAGTCTTGCTGAAGTAGCGGAAGCTGGTCCACAACTTGATGTCCTTGGTGATCATGTAGCTGGGGTCGAGCTCGATGAGTATCTCTGGGATTTCGGCTACGATGTTGCCAGTGGCATTGATCTTGCCCACATAGCCATCGTTGAAGGTGACAGAAGTCTCAAACTTCTTGTATGTAGGCTTCTGGTAAGTGAACAGGAAGTGGAAATCGAATCCCTTGAAAGGATGAGCCACAGCGTCGGTAGTCCAACCCCAGGTCTGGATGTCGTAAGCCAGAGGAGCAGCCTTAATCTCGCTGCCGTGCTGCAGATTGAGCGTAGAGTTGTTGTTGGTCTTGGAGATATACGAGAACAGTGATGTGAGGCTCAACCATGAGTTGTTGTAGTATATACCTGCACGGCCGAGTGGTACGGATATCTTGTCTGTATTGGGAAGGGTAGCAGGAGCGAAGGCTTCAAACTTCGGGTGCTGCACGATGTAAGTGAAATCGCCGGTAAAGCCAAAGTTGTCGGTGAGCTTATAGGTTGCGGCTACCGAGAAGTCGTAGTTCAGCCAGTTGTAGGTCAGGTCGACGGGCGCAATCTTGGTTCCGTCGGCAGCCATGGCACCGAGGTGATAGTCAGCGAAACGGCCTACGAAGTTGCCTTGGGCATTCTTCACGGCGGCGTTCTCTCCCTTCAGGCGCTGCCATTCCACGCGGGCGCCATAGTAGAGGTTGAGCTTCTTGGTGACATCCCAGTCGTGGGTGAAGTAGAGTGCCAGCTTGTTCTCGCTGCCTTTATAATATTCTGAAGCGTTCTTGTTGAAGTCGTAGAAATAGCCATCACGCAGGTTAGCATCCCATACACGGACGGCATAGCTACCATCGGCAGGCACACTCTGGTCATACATGGTCGTATTGGAGCAGTAGTCGATGTGGTAGAACCACTCGTTGAGGCCCAGGCGCAGGGTAGAAGTCTTGAACTTCTTGTTGAGCTCGGTGGTGAAGAGCGCCTCGTCTATGGTACCTGCATTGAGACACGACATGCGGGTCTGCACGTACTGGCCGTCGTATGTCTTGGTCTGGCCGTCGATGTCGCGGTACATATAGTTATACAGCCCGTGGTTGTCGGCACTGTTGAGGTCGACGATGGCCATCGGGGTCTGGTAGACCATGGCTCCGCGCGAGTGGTCGTACTTCAGCGTGGCCTTCCAGTTCAGTCCGTTGTCAAAGCGGTAGCTGTTCATCAGCGTCACCTCACTGGCCTTGTTCAGGCAGGCGTCGTAGAGCGTGGTCTGGGCCAGCTTGCCTGTGCGCATGTCACGATAGGTCATCTCGTTGTCGATGGGCAGATACGAGGTGGTACCCAGCTTGAACTTGCCGTACTCCTTCACGCTTCCGTCGCCCACATAGATGAACGGGGCGCTCTGTGTGGCGTAGTTGTAGACATTGTGGCTGTTGGCATACTTATACATGGCGGTAAACTCGCCACGCTCGTTGTTGTACTTCTTGGTGAGGAGCGCCTTGTAGATTTGCGTACGGTCCTGGTAGGGCGTAGACTTGATTTTGAACGTACCGGGGTCGAAGTCCTGGTACATGTTGACGCTGTAGAACCAGTCCTTACCCAGGTCACCGTTCATGTTGAGCGAGAACTCCTGCAATCCGAAGTGGTTGCTCTTGTAGTTGAGCGTTCCGTTGAAGCCCTTCTGACCTTTCTGGGTAAAGGAGTTGACGGCGTAGCCGATGTTGCCGGTGGTGATGGCAGTCTCGGCAATCTTGAGCAGACCCTGGTGGCTCAGGCTGGCATCGCCGCGCCAGATGGTGTTGACCGAGTGGGGATTGGTGGCATAGGTAACGGGCAGGCCGTTCTCGAGCACGTTGACATCGGCAGATGGCAGACCAATCTGAATCTCTCGAGGGCCGTTGGCGCTGGCTGCGTTGAGCATCACGTTGCGGTTGCCCTCTTCCTTGGCGTTTGCATTTTCGTCCTGTGCATACGCTGCTGAAATGTTTACCATTGAAAGTGCAAGCACCATGGCTGCGAGCTTTCCTTTGAATAAGGTATTCATAACCGTTTAGATTTTTAATTGTTGTTGATTGCGTTAAATTTCTGCTGCAAAGTTATCCAAACGGTTGGGAGACAGCTATAACTGATGGTTCATGTGATAACAAAAATCGTTCATTGTAACATAATTGTTATACAATGAACGATTTTTGCTGTGGTTGTCTATGCCTGGGTCGATAATCAGGCTATAATTTTTCTATTCCTATATATATAGCGTGCGACGATGACGGCTGTCACCTCGTGTCGGGTCATGAGTTGGCTATGTCGCCCGGCAACATGCCGTATTCGTCCTTGAAACACTTGGTGAAGTAGGACGGCGCCGAGAAGCCCACCTCGTATGCCACTTCGGCGATGGTCATGCTGCGGCTCTCCAGCAACCGCTTGCCCTTGGCGAGGCGTGCCTTGCGCAGGATGTCGACCACCGACGAGCCCGTCATGGCTTTGACCTTGCGATAGAGCTGCACGCGGCTCAGTCCTATCTCCTTGCCGATGTCCTCGACACCGAAGTCGCAGTCGGAGAGATGCTGCTGGATGATGGCGTTGAGCTGCTTGACAAACTGCTTGTCTCGGGCGTTGAGCTGTGTGGCCTCGACCTCGGTCTCTACATCTGCAGCACGCTGGTATACATGCTTGAGCAGCTTGCGCTGCTTCAGCAGATTGTCGATGCGTGCCAGGAGCACCTTGCCGTGGAATGGCTTGGTGATGTAGGAGTCTGCGCCATGCTCATAGCCCTCTGCGCGGTGTTCCTCCAGGTTCTTGGCGGTGAGCATGATGACCGGGATGTGGGAGGTGGCGGTTCCGGTCTTGAGCTGCTCGGTAAACTCGAGTCCGTCCATCACCGGCATCATCACGTCGCAGACCACCAGGTCGGGCACCTCCCTGCGCGCCACCTCCAGACCCTCCTTGCCGTCGGCAGCCTCGATTACGAAGTAGGTGTCCTGCAGCAGCGTGCGCTCATACTGGCGTATGTCGTTGTTGTCGTCGATGATGAGTATCGTGGGCTTGTCGGCTTCTTCGCTCACCAGCTGTTGCACCTTGCCCTGCTGCTTGTCGCCATCGTCGATGTATTGCAGCGCTGCCTCGTCGGCGGTCGGGGTGATGGTGTCGGTGTCGTCGGCTATCGGCGCGCCGTCGGCCTGATGGCGGGGGATGACCACGATGAAGTCGGCGCCCATGCCGGGACGGCTCTCCACCCTTGCCTCGCCGTGGTGGAGTTCGGCGAACGACTTGACCAGAGCCAGTCCTATGCCCGTACCGCTTGCGGCGCCCTTGAGCTGGAAGAACCGCTCAAACACCTTGTCGACCTCGCTGCTGGCGATGCCCTTGCCCGTGTCGCGCACATCGATGCGTATGTTGTCGGCCTCGGCGGCGAGCGTCACATGGATTTCGCCTCCTGCCGGAGTGTATTTCAGCGCGTTGCTGATGAGGTTGAACACGATGCGCGCCACTTTCTCCTTGTCGGCGACCATCATGCGGTCGGTGTCGAAGCCTGTGGAGGCACAGTCCATCCTTATCTTCTTGCGCTCGGCAGTCAGGCGGAAGTCGTCGGTCCACACCCTCATCGCCTCGACGATGTCAAAGCGGCTGAGGCTAAGCTCCATCTTGCCGTTCTGTATCTTACGGAAGTCGAGGATATTGCCCACGAGCTGCTGCAGAGCCAGTGCGTTGCGCTGCACCATCTTGAGCAGTTCGCGGCTCCTGCCCTTGATGCTGGAGTCTTCGAGCATCATCTCCACAGGGTCGGCGATGAGCGTGAGCGGTGTGCGCAGTTCGTGGCTGATGTTGGTAAAGAACACCAGGCGCGAGTGGGTGAGCTCCATCACCTCCTCGTTGAGTCGCTTCAGCTCCTTGTTCTTCCCCTCCAGTTCTCCGTTGGCCTTGGCGAGCTGCTCGTTGAGTTTGGCCTTGATGATATATCCTCTGAAAATCATGGCGGCGGCGGTGACACATACCAGGAGGAACGCTCCGAGGCCGATGAGCATTACCTTCTGCGCATTATAGTCGGAGAGGTATTGGTTGACCTGGTTGTGGAGCGTCTTCAGATTGCGTGACTGCCTCTCCGCATCGCGCGCTTCCATCAGCGTGAGCTCGGCGTTGGCCTTGGTGATGATGGATGTACTCAGATAGTTGTCCTTGTCAAAGGGCTTGTGGGTAAGTATCTTCATGGCGAGTGCTATCACCTGGTCGCCCTTGGTGGGGTAAAGGTATGACGCCTCAAGCACGCCGTCGCGCACCAGCTCCAGACCTCCGCCCTCGGTGGCGAGCCCATCCACGCCCGTATACTTGTATCTCTTGCCCACGCCCATCTGCTGCGCTGCCACATAGGCACCCCAGGCGAGTCGGTCGTTATGGGCGTAGACATAGTCGAAGTCCTGCGTGCGCTTCAGGATGCGCTTCATCGCCTGGATGCCGCTCTCCTCCTTCCAGTCGCCACCCTCCGACACCACCACCTCTATGCCGGGATAGGACTTGACGGCATCCATAAATCCGCGATGACGCTCCAGGGCTGGCGACGAGCCTTCGAGGCCTGTGATTTCGACGATACGGCCCTTGCCGTGCAACTGCTGGGCGATGAACGTACCCATAGACTTGCCTATCAGATAGTTGTCGCAGCCGATGAAGGCAGTATACTTGTCAGAGTTGGTCTTGCGGTCGTAGAGTATCACGGGGATGCCCTTGTCGTAGGCTCGCTCTACGGCCTTGGATATCGGGCTCAACTGGTTGGGCGACACCACCAGCAGGTCGACGCCCTCGTCGACAAACTGGTTGATCTGCTTGTTCTGCAAGACATTGTCGTCGTTAGACGAGGCGAGCTTCACGATGATCGAGTCATTGAGAAACTCGCCCATCTTGAGCTCGTCGTTCAGCTTGTTGCGCCAGATGTCTTCAGAGCATTGCGACACGCCGATGACAAAAGGTCGGGGCTTGCCGGTGCAGGCTGCGAGCAGCACCACGCAGGCAATGATCAGCAGGGGGATGGTGATGAGATACTTCTTCATGTCCAAAAGGGTATAAGTATATAGTTGCCAGCTGCAAATATACGACAATTTTCAGAGATAGAGACGATTAGGACGAGAAAAGAGTGGCTCCCGCCGATATCGGCGATGGTCAGCCCGTGGGTAGAGGTACCCTCCACGGTTCCCAAGTTACCCTCCAGCTTGCCCAAGGTACCCTCCAGCTTGCCCAAGGTACCCTCCACGCCGCTGGAGTTACCCTCCCTGTCGCCGCCCTACGCAAAAGCCTCACCCTGGGTAGTATGCTGCCGATAGAAGGCTGCCGGGCTGGGCGCGCGGACATACTGCTCGAGGTGAGGCTTGGCTGCTATGGTCTCCGGTCGCGTCTTCATGACGGTGGGCCGGACTTGGGGGCTTCTGTTACTTCTTCTTTATCTCGTAACCTATCTTCCTGAAGGCGGCGACATAGTCTTCGTACTTGGCCTTCTTGCCGTCGTAGATGATGGTGACCCGCTGGTCGTCGACCGAGGTCTCTATCTTCTTTGTGCCCTTGACAAAACGGATGTTGCTCTTGATTTTGTTCTCGCATTTCTGGCAGTGCATCTGCGGCAGAGTGGTTACGGTGAGCGTGTCGGCCGGTGCCTTGGCAATCATGTTGCCCGCTGTCGCAAGCAACCATGCCATTAAAAGATACTTCTTCATGTTCTATAGTTTTTTGAATGATTTGTAGCGTTATAACTTTTCCAGTTTGAACCTCAGTCCTACATAAGCCATCGCTCCGGTTACCGGTCCCCACACCTGAGTGGCGTCGAAGCCGGCATCCCAGGGATGGTGGGCACCCTGGATGGGGTTGGCAATCTTGTAGTTGGTAAGATTTTCGCCACCGACATAGAGGCTGATGTTGCGGAATTCCCTTGTAATCTGCGCCTGCAGCTGGAAGTAGGCGGGGTAGCGGCTCTGGTCGTAGAGGCGTCCACCTCCATTGAGCTGGCCCGTCACATCAAACTGCCAGAGTTGAAGCGGCGTCTTGTAGGAGAGCGTGAGCAGCCCCTTGTAGCGCGAAGTGAGCGGCTTGGCTTGCCTTGCTCCGTCGTAGGTACAACGGACATCGTTCAGGCGGAAAGCGGCAGTGGCCGACATGCCGTCCCAGAACGGATAGGTGGCATCGACCTGCAGCGTGTGGCTATAGCTTCTGCCGTCAAGGTTCTCAAACGAGAGCGTGTGGGCACCCCGGGCTCCGTCGAAGTTGATGACCATCTGGTTCAGGAAGTCGGTGTAGTAATACTCTGCGTTGAGCTCGAGTGTGCGCTCGGCCACGGGCAGGTTCAGACCTATGGATAATCCCATGTTCCATGCCTCCTCCTGCTTCAGGTCTGGAGTTACGATGACCTCTCTGCCACTTGCCAGCAGCGCTGTGTTCTCTGCCAGGGCGTGGGGTGACCGATAACCCTTGCCTACCGATGTGCGGAGGGTCACCACATCGGATGGAGAATACTTGAGGTGCAGTCGGGGCGTGACGAAGCTGCCGTAGAGACTCGAGTGGTCCCATCTCACGCCGGGCATCACCGTGAGGCGGTCGCCCAACTTATAGGTGTACTGGGCGTAGACGCCCGGAGTGGTCTCGCGGGTCACCCGGTTCGCGGCGTCGGGCAATGTACCGAGCGGGTTGAAACGCTCGTCGTAGTTGTCGTGGTTGAGCGACGCCCCGACGCTGATGTTGTGATGGTCATCGATGTCGGTCTCAAACATCAACTGTGCATAGCCGTTCTTCTGGGTCACATCGTAACGGGTGAGGCCGAAACCATAATCGGCGTCGTGCCACGAGCCGTGCAGCATGAGGGCTATCGACGTGTTGTGGTCGGCGTTCAGGGTGAAGCCATTCTTCCACTGCATCTCGTATCGGTCGGTCTCTACCGCTGTAGCGTAGAGTGGCGCCGACGAGATGGTGGCGTGCTTGGCGCTCTGGCCGCCTCGGCGCTCGTCGTGGAGCCCCCGCAGCAGCAACTGGCTAATCCAGCGCGGCGAGACATAAGCCCAGCGGTGCATCAGGTTGTATTGGCGCAGCTTGGGCATATCCATAAATCCGTCGCCATTGCCGTCGTGGTCCATCTGTCGGTTCTCGAAGTGCAGCAGAGTGGCTGTAGACAGTCGGCTATTGAGGTGTATGCTTCCATCGAGGTTGACCTCGGTCTTCAGTTCACTGTCCTGATAGACATTGGCCCTCACTCCATCGGTACCCTGTGGCTTGAGAAACTCTATATTTATCTGGCCCGTGGTGCTCTCATATCCGTTTTTGACGCTCGATGCCCCCTTGCTCACCTGTATCGACTGCATCCAGGGTCCGGGCACATAGCCAAGACTGTAGGGGAGTGCTGCGCCGCGCAGATTGGGTATGTTTTCGGTGAGCATCTGGACATAGGTGCCGCTGAGTCCAAGGAGTTTTATCTGTCGGGCTCCCGTGGCAGCGTCGCTGTAGCTTACATCGACCGAGGGGTTGGTCGTGAACGACTCGCCCAGGTTGCAGCAGGCTGCGCGTATCAGTTGGCCCTGACCAATGAGGTCAGTATTGTCCACGCGGTAACGTGCCTTGATGCCCTTGGTGGCTTTGACCACCACCTGCTTGAGGTCGTGGGTCTGGGTGGTAGTGTCCTGCTGCGCCGAGAGGGTCTGGGTCGCCAGCATACCTACCAGTAGTATAATCAAAGTTCTTTTCATCTGTGTAGTCTTTTTCCTTAATAACAATCTTTTTATCCTTAATGCCGGTATCTATACCTTATTATAATGCATCGAGGGCAGTACGCCAGTGTATCTCCAGCTCGCGAAACTCCCGAGGCGTCATTCCCGTCACCTGCTTGAACTGCGAAGACAGATAAGTGGGTGAACCGTACCCCAGCCGGTAGGCTATCTGGCTGGTAGTGAGGCTGCTGTAGCATAGCAGCTCCTTGGCGTACTCGACGCGATGGTGGATAGCGAACCTCTCGATGGTGATGCCGCGCACCTCGGAGAACAACTTGCTCAGGCTGCTGTACTCCCGATGAAGCCGACAGGACAGATAGTCTGACAGCTTGGGTCGCACGGAGTCCATCCTTACCCATGCCAGTACGGCTATGCGTATCTGCTCGACCAGTTGGCTGCGAGGGTCGTCGAGGAGTTCAAATCCTATGGCGTGCAGACGCTCTGCCACGGCATGGCGCTGGCTGTCGGAGAGATTTTCTGCCGTCTCCGCTTCTCCCAGAGTTATCGACATGACCGTCAGGTCTTCAGACATGAGTATATCCTTGACTGCGCTGATGCAGCGAGGGCATACCATATTCTTTATCAATAGCTTCATCGATGTCTATAGGTGCTTCGGTTCTTATCATGTGCAAAGGTAAATCTTTTCGCGTTAATATTTGTACAAAATTAAGGATAATGTTTTCAATTTTTTGAGCATCAACACATAGACAGTCCCATGCTGCAGCGTCGACGGGGGATAGCTGAGCATGATGGTGCAGACGATTACGCCAGAGGGAGCAATGGCTGCGGCGCGCGCGATGAAGGGCTTGGGCGTGAGGGAGGCTCGGGTGCCGACTGATGTGGCTGCCGCCATCCCCGCGATAGGGATAAAAGAAAAGGAGGTGGCTTCAGTCGCTACCGAAACCATCTCCTTATAATTCTTGACCAAGTTGGCGCCTCAACGACGCCTCATGACCTGGGAACTATCCATCTGTAGCTCCATCGAGCTTGTGATTTCAAATCCCCGACGGCCTCGAGAACACTTCACATTTACCTAAATTCCTCAGGCCGCCACAAAAAAACTTAAAACTAACTAACTCTCCATCAGTGACTGTATTCCGTAAAATACTATTAATGTCCCTGTCTCTGCTCCTCATCCTCTAGGACTCAGGTAGATATGTTATGAGAATGACGGAATAACTTTTATCCATTGCAAAAGTACTATTTTTGAGGGATATAATTGATTTTCATCAAAAGAAAATTCATGGTTTTGACAATTATTATAGTTTCCAGCGCGTTTTTTAGGGTTTCTGCGCATTTTTTTAGCCTCATTAATGTACTAAATGGTATCATTTGAGCGTTATACCTATAAGATATGAAATGGACAGACCGCATACGACAGGTAAAGATAGTGCTGGTGGTGATAGCCATACTGATGGCTGTCGCCTCGGTGATGGTGTCTCATCGGCTGACGCGCGACCTCGAAGCCGAGGAGCGCAACAAGATGGGGGTGTGGGCAGAGGCTATGCGCTCGCTCAACACCGCCGATGAGAACACCGACCTCAATCTGGTGCTGCGCGTGATAGACGAGAACCACACCATCCCCGTCATCGTGCTCAACCAGCAGGGGAGGGTGCAGACGGTGCGCAATGTGGATACTGGTCGCCGCCACGATGCCGACAGCACCGCCTATGTCGCGCAGATGGCTTCGCGGCTCAAGGCGGGTGGCCACTACATCCGTATCTATCTCGACGAAGACCATGCCGATGGCTATATCGACGTGTGCTATGACGACTCGCTCACGCTGAAACGCCTTGCCGTCTATCCCTATATACAAATAGGTGCGGTGTTGCTCTTTGTGGGTGTGGCGGTGATAGCCCTGCTCACCTCGAAGCGGGCCGAGCAGAACCGCGTGTGGGTGGGCCTGTCCAAGGAGACCGCCCACCAGCTGGGTACTCCTATCAGCAGCCTCATGGCGTGGGTCGAGATACTGCGCGAAAACTATCCCGACGACGACTTGATACCCGAGATGGACAAGGACGTGAAGCGTCTGCAACTCATTGCCGACCGCTTCTCCAAGATAGGGTCGCTCCCCGAGCCTGTGCCCGTGAGCCTTGACACCACGCTGAGTCACGTGGTCGACTATATGGACCGCCGCACCTCGCGCCGGGTGGTCATCAGCGTAAGCCATACCCAGGGCGACCAGACGGTGAACCTCAACGCGTCGCTCTTCGAATGGGTCATCGAGAACCTGTGCAAGAATGCTGTCGACGCTATGGGCGGCGACGGCGGAAAGATAACCATCACTACCGGCACGTCGCCCAAGGGCGTGTGGATAGAGGTTGCCGATACGGGCAAGGGCATCCCCAAGAAGGATGTGGGCAACGTGTTCCGCCCCGGATTTACCACCAAGCGTCGCGGATGGGGACTGGGCCTTTCGCTCGCCAAGCGCATCGTCGAGGAATACCACCACGGCCGCATCTATGTCAAGAGTTCCGAGCCCGGCGTGGGCACCGTGTTCCGCATCGAGCTGCGGCAGTGCTGAGCAAGTCACGCCGCAGCCCGTCGCGGCTATGCCCGAGGTGCGCACCATGCCCTCTGCCATGCCCTTTTGCCCCAGCCCGCTGTGGTTTTGGGCTTATTCCATTATTTTTTAGCGTTTTTGCTTTCCCACAAGTTTACTTTTTACTACCTTTGTCGGTTGAAACGTTATTGGTATGAACTGGATTACTGAAATACTGACCGGCAACTCGCCTGTACACACCATCATCGCGCTGTCATTGATATGCGCCTTGGGCCTCGCCTTGGGCAAGGTGCGCCTGATGGGCGTGTCGTTGGGCGTGGCTTTCGTGTTTTTTATTGGTATTCTTGCCGGACATATCGGCGTGACCGTCGATGCCGAGAGTCTGGCTTACGCCGAGACCTTCGGACTGGTCATCTTTGTCTATATGCTGGGTCTCAGCGTGGGCCCCAACTTCTTCGGTTCGCTCCGTCGTGAAGGACTGTCCCTCAATCTGTGGTCTTTGGGCGTGATACTCTTGGGTACGCTCTTCGCCATCGTGCTGGTGCCGCTCACCGGAGTCAATCTGCCCGACATGGTGGGTCTGCTCTGCGGAGCCACAACCAACACCCCTGCGCTGGGTGCCGCCCAGCAGGCGCTGCATCAGGTGGGCAAACCCGCCGGGTCGCTCGCCTTGGGTACCGCCGTCACCTATCCCTTCGGTGTGGTGGGCGTCATCCTGGTGATGGTGGTGCTGCGCCGCTTCCTGGTGCGCCCCGCCGACCTCAAGGTGCGCTCGCGCGACGAGGCCGACCATACCTATATCGGCGAATATGAAGTGGTGAACCCCGCCCTTGACGGCAAGAAGGTTGAGGACTTCGCCCAGAGTTCCCACGAGCACTTCATCATCTCGCGCATCTGGCGTGGACAGGAGGTGATTGTACCCTTTGCGCAGACCGTGCTGAAGATGCACGACAAGCTGCTCGTCATCACCAACAAGCACGACCGCAACGCCATGGCCATCCTCTTCGGCCACGAGTGTGATACCAACTGGAACGAGGGCAAGATAGACTGGAACCATATAGACTCAGAAGTGGCGAGCCGCACCATCGTCGTATCGCGCAAGGTGCTCAATGGTAAGCATCTGGTAGACCTCCAGCTGCGTTCCACCTACGGTGTCAACGTGAGCCGTGTCTTGCGCGGCGACCTGAAGCTCCTCGCCACCGACGACTTGCGCCTGCAGTATGGCGACCGTGTCGTTGTCGTCGGTACTCCCAAGTCGCTCGACAATGTGGAGAAGTTTATCGGCAACGGAGTGCAGACCCTCAACGAGCCCAACCTCGGCAGCATCTTCCTTGGCGTGGTGCTCGGTCTGCTGCTTGGCTCCATCCCCATCGCCATCCCCGGCGCCGCAGCCCCCGTGCGCCTCGGCATAGCCGGTGGCCCCATCATCATGGGTATCATCGTCGGCGCCCTTGGCCCCAAGGCCCACTTCATCTCCTACACCACCCGCAGCGCGTCGCTCATTCTGCGCAAGTTCGGGCTGTCGCTCTACCTCGCCTGTCTGGGTCTCGAGGCTGGCAAGGACTTCTTCCATACGCTCATCCGACCCGAGGGCCTCATGTGGATAGGTATCGGTGCGCTGCTCACGCTTATACCTATATTAATAATAGGTATCATCATGCTGCGCATGCACCGCTACGACTTCGGTACCATCTGCGGCGTGCTCTGCGGCAGTATGGCCAACCCCATGGCTTTGGGCTATGCCAACGATACGCTTCAGGGCGACACCTCTTCGGTCAGCTATGCGTCGGTCTATCCCCTCGGCATGTTCGTGCGAGTCATCATCGCCCAGATTATCATCATGTTCTTTGTCTGAACCGCCGTCGCGGCTTCCGCCCGGCGCCACCATATGCAGAAGGCCCGCTTTCCCTTGTGAGGAGAGCGGGCCTTCTGTCTGTCGGGTCAGAACGGTGGCGGCGAGCATACCGTCATGGGCTTGCCCGTGACGGGATGGATGAAGGAGAGCGACTGCGCATGCAGGTAGAGGCGGTCGCCGCCATGACCGTAGAGCGGGTCGCCAAGGATGGGACGGCCGAGACCACGGCTGTGGGCGCAGTGTACGCGCAGCTGATGGGTGCGTCCCGTGAGCGGATGCAGCTCCACGCGGTCGTCGCCGGTCATGCGGTATCGGGTGTGGGCGTCCTTGCCTTCGGCGTCGTCTACCCGCTGTCGCGGACGGTCATCGGCGTCGGGCGCCAGAGCCAGCCTTATCTCGCCCTTGGTAGCCCCGGCGGTGCCCGAAGGCTCGAGCCGCGCCACATAGGTCTTGTCTATCTCGCGGCTGGCAAACTGGCGCTGCAGCCGGTGGTAGACCTCGGTGGTGAGCGCCACTATCATCAGTCCGCTGGTGTCCATGTCGAGCCGGTGTACCACCATAGGTCCCGTGGCATGAGGATGACGCCGGCGCATGATGGATGCCACCGACTCGCGTTCCTGTCTGCCCGGCACGCTCAGCATGCCAGCCGGCTTGTTTACCACCACGAGCCACTCGTCTTCATAGACGATGTCCAGCCGATGGTCGTCGGGCGCGTCGTCGCTGTCTTCCACCTCTATTCCTTGCAGCATGTAGCTCAGCACGGGCCTGCACTTGCTCTGGCAAGCCGGGTAGTAATGCAGATGATGACGTATCTCTCCCTCGGGACTCTCGCCCCACCAGAACATCGCCATGCACAGCGGGCGCAAGCCCATCCTGTAGGCATATTGCAGCAGCTTGGGCTCGCAACATTCGCCCGTGCCGCCCGGTGGGGTGAGGTAGGGACGCTGCGGGTCGTAGTGGGCAAAGATGTCGGCGATGGAAGCCTCTTCGCCACGGCCGTTGCGCATCACAAAGCGGTCGAAGAGCCAGTGCTGCAGGCTGTCGCTCATCTCGCGTCGCCTGGCGATGAGCCGCTGTCGCTCTTCGCGCTCCCTCTCCTGTCGGCGGTTTACCGCGCCGATGACCACAGTCCACCGCTCTCTGATGCGGCGCAGCTGCGCCTTCTGGTACTGGCTCTCGCGGACGAGTCTGCGCGCCGTCTCTTCATCGGCGGTGGGGCGCAGCAGGTCGCGGCGCCGCTTGGACTGCTCCATCGTCTTGCGCCAAGCCTCCACACGGCGGTCGCGACAGGCTTCAATCACCTGGCAGCGCTCTCGGACGAGGCTGCCATTGTCGGCATCCATGGCCTTGAGGCTGTGGTTGATGGCGCTTATCTCCCGCTCGGTCTGCTTGAAGTGTCCGGTGGGCGCGAGATAGTCGTAGACCGGCGGCACAAAGTCGTCGGTGAGCGGATAGCTGCCGCCCAGCTGTCCGCTGTAAGCCTGCAGATAGCCCAAGTCGTCGCCCCGCCTTACCACCAGCACGCCAAACATCTTGCCCCGCTCTTCGGGGTATCTGCTCATGATTTCCGGCAGACTGCGCTGCAGTTCTCCGGCAGCGGCGATGCACAGCGCATGGGGCTGGTAACTGAATGGGTCGTTCATGCGCGCGGGTGGCGCAATGGTAGTATTGAGTATATGAAATAGCATGATTGTCGTCGTCTCTGTCGTCAGCCCGCCTGTCGGGCTGCGGGTTGTGGCGCCGTAGGCAGTTTACCTGGCAGCCTTGACCACCTTTCTCCCGCCCACAATGTAAACGCCCTGCGGATAGCCCGTGAGGTTGACCGCCTGGCCCTCTATGCGCGCTGTGCCCACCTTGACTCCCGTGAGGGTGTAGACCGCCACGGTTGAGCCTTCTGCCCATGTGGCGTCGATGCCCGATGTGGTGCCTTCTATCACGATGCTCTCTCCCTCGGCAGGCTCAGCTGTCGGCACAAAATATGCGCGGAACGGCGCTATCTGTGTCGCCTCGCTGTGGTAGTCGAAAGCATTGCTGTGGGTGTTGAGCGTGAAGCTGGCTGCCACCGACGGCCTGTAGGTGGTGCCCTTGAAGCGGTAGTCGTCGGTCTCGGCGCTCAGGCGTTGCGACGCGTCTATCTGCGCGTTGACGGCGCTGAAGGTGAGCGTCTTGCCCTTGAGTGTGCCGGCACCCTTGATGACGAAGGGCTCGGCGGCAGTGATGGCTGCTGCGGGTTCGAATATCGGGGCGAGCGTCTGGTTTTGTCCCGCGTAGCGTCGCAGGTAGAGACGGCTCTGGTCTATGCTCACCCGCTCACCCTCGCAACTGATGTCGGTGGGGGCGAAGGGCAGCGCCAGCGTCTGCCAGTTGTTCTCGCTCTTTGCTTCGGCAGCCAGGGTGCGGCTATAGCTCACGCTGCCCGCCGTGAACGCCACGGGCGTCATAAAGGGATAGCCGTCGGTGAGTGTGATGCGGTCGGCGTAGGTGCCGCTCACCACGTTCTTGCCCGCCAATGTCGAGGGCACCGTGGCTGTGGCGTCTATGAGATACAGCGCATTGGGGTTGGTCGATGGGGCGATGGCGTTGATGCCCGTCACACCACGCATATCTATCGCCATGGCACTGCCTCCGTCTATGGCGGCGGCAGGAACCTGTGCCGAGGTGGTGCCGTCGGCATGGTAGAAGATGATGCCAGGATGCTGCTCGCGCGAGTAGATGGCGTTGGGGTTGTTGTTGTCGAGCGCCGATTTGGCTCCCTCATAGAAGAGTCGCAGCGCATACTTGTAGCCCGTCTGCAGGCCGTCGAAGCGGCATACTGAGCGTGTCTGCTCACCCGCTTTCACCTTGATGCTGATATACTTGGTGACCAGGGGCGACAGCGTGCGTCCGCCTATCTGCCCTCGGTAGAGCGTCACCACCACATTGCCGTTGTAGTCGGCTGTACCCTTGTTGTTCAGGATGATGGTGGCACGGCGGTAGTTGCCATACACCTTGTTGCCCACCATATTGTCGTAAGCCACATATCCCACCGAGAGGTTTACCGCCTGCGTGTCGGTCGTGGTGATGGCCACCTGGGTCGAACCCACCACCTGTGTGCCGTTCTTGTCGCGCGCGAGCCATATATAGTATGTTCCCGCAGGGGTGGGAGTGAAGGTCATGGTCACCTCGTTGTCCTTTCCGCCCACGAGCGATACGCCGCCTGTGCTTGCGGGCTTGCCTTTGGTTGAGGCGCTGGTGCTGGCAAAGAGGTAGAGGTCGCCTATATAGTCGTCGCCGGTATTGCTGATGACCGCCTTGACGTGTTGCTCCACGCCCGCCACGCGGTTGTTGATAAACGACCACTCCTTGACGCTCAGCTTGGCGTTGTTGAGCGGATGGCGGGTCAGCGTCACCTTGCCCCCAGCCGACACTGCCTCGATATACTCATGACTTGCGTCGCAGCAAGCCGACCACTTGCTGCCTCCTATCTGTTTCCAGATGGGAATGATGCGGTAGGTGCCGTCAACGAGGTTGTTGACAGAGAAAATCTCTTTGATTTCGTAATTGTTTTTGAGAAACACCATGGAAGACGCCAGTTTGGTGATGGAGCCATTGGCTGCGATGACGCCTATGCCCACCGAGCCGGTCTGCGCAGAGCCTGTGAAATTGGTAAAGGTGGTTGAGATGGAGCTGCCCTTCACGCTGATGTTTCGTACCGAGAGCGTCGGCGTGCCGTCTATGCCACTGTCTATCCCGTCGTTAGGCTTCACCCCGATGATGGCTTCCTGCTCCAGGGAGAAGCCCTTGCCGTTGGCGGTGCTCACGCCGGTGGCTTCCGATTGGTAGAGCACACTGATGCGGAAATATCCGTTGCTCGAACCGCCCCAGCCCCAGTTGACATGGAAGAGGTCGGCGGTGTCGTAACCGTCGATGACGAAGGCGTGGCCGCCGCGTAGGGTCGAGTTGGCACGGTAGCCCACGGGCCTGCCTTCGGCGACCTCGCGGTAGAGCAGGTCTGTCCATTCGGCCTGCGTATAACTGGTGCGGCACACGTTGCGCACGGTCTCGTCATAGCCCATCTTGTCGCGCAGCAGCTGTACGCCCATCTGCATGTTTGACGCCGAGGCTGCACCATACGCCATCTGGCATCCCGTGCCCAGGATGACCATGAGCTGCGCCACGGCGGTTTTTTCTGCCTCCGTGTTGGTTGCCGAGTATGTATTTCTGATGTTGTTCCAGTCTATCTTGGTGCCCTTGGCTACGGCATCCATCCTGATGCTCTTGCCGCCGCTGGTGAACGAGTAGGAGGGGATGTCTGCCATCGTCGCCGACGGGTAGCGATAGTACGCCATCATCTGTCCCAGCGCCGTAGCCACACATCCAGTGGCCGACCGGGCGCCGCTCGACGACCCGTCGCTGTTGTTGTAGACGGGGCACAGCTGGTTGTACGGGTCTTTCTGGTTCCACGCCGTGGGCAGCAGGGGCGCCACGAAGCGGCGCGAGGGATGAGCCACCTGCGCCCTCATGGCGCTGGCGCTCTGCGACGCCTGCCCAGCCTCGGGCAGCGAGTCGAGCGCCTCTATCTGGTGGCGGTAGTCGGCGAGCATGTCGCGCAGGGCTTCGGGCAGGGTTGCCTCGTCGTAGCTGCCGCTGTCGGTATAACCCAGGATGCTGGGCACGCGGTCGTCGCCGGCGATGATGACAAATCCGCCGCCGTTTTCTACATCGTATATGTAGTAAGGTGCGTGGGTCGAGGTGCTCCCCTTGACCTTCAAGGGTGCCGTCGGGGTGACAATCTGCTTGCCGCGCTGCGTGGCAAAGGTCTGTGCCGTGGCGCGGGCGGTGCGTGCGTCGATGGGGGCGGCTGTGGCAGCCAGTGTCGATGCCAGCCATGCCACCATGATGATCGGGATAAATCGGGATATGCGCATATCAGTTTGTGTTTTAACGGTTAGTGGTGCGCCCGGCGTGTTGGCCACAGGCGCGTTGTACGCCACAAATGTACAAAAAAATAGCAAACCAACTGCGGTTGCCCCCATATTTTTTTTGATTTTTTCTCCCGTTTCCGCCGCCACATTCCTGTTTCCGCCGTCACATTCCCGCTTTTGCCGGTCGTCGATGGCGGCAGCGGCGGGCAACTCTGCGCCATCCTCATCAGCGGCGGCGGGCGTGGCAGCCCCTTATGCCCTCATGCTGAGCACTTTGGCTGCCGCCGTCGTCATGACTGTCGGCTCGTAACGGAAGGCACGGGCTCACGTGCCTATTGAAACGAGGGTTCGTAACAATTGTTACGTGGGCTCGTGCCTATTGTTACGAACCCCTAAAAGCGGTCGCGGCGCCGCTGGGGTAGCCGGCGGTGGCAGCATCGGTGACCGCCGTCACGACAAGTGGCGCTGGCAGCGTCGCCACGTACGGCGCGGTGGGGCTGTCGGTGGGCGCTGTGGTGGTACACGAACCATAACAGATGCCACATCTGATGGTACCCTTGCCATTACAGTTTGTACAACGAGGCTTCTTTGATGAATATGGATTGTATCCTTTTCCACTACGTCCGCCACGAACCTGTCGACCTGAGACACTTGACCACAACGGGGGGCAGCAGGCTGCATCTATATTATTTTCTCCCCCAGCCATCACTTTTCTGCCATTTTTCTTTGCGCGTGTGTACATTATTATTATATTTGCAATGTAAACATCTTAACCCCTGTCCATGCGCCGCCAGATTGTCATAATGCTGTTGGGGCTCATGACCTCTCTGAGCCTCCCTGCTTTCGCCATTGCCGGAAGCAGAAATACTAATGGTCACGAAACCACACGACAGGACTTCTTCGCCTATGACCGACGAGGCAATCTGCTGTCTACTGCCATTGGCGGTGGTATGCCTACTGCCTATCGTTGGAATACCGAATCATCTACTCTTGCTGCAGCACTCGCTGGCGGTCGTGAAACTGCTTCTGAGAGAGCTGACAGTGTAATGACAACGTTCTACACCTATGAACCGCTGGTGGGTTGTACCGGTATCACACGACCCGACGGCAGGCATACAGGATACGACTATCAGGGTGGGCGGCTTAGTGAAATCACCAATAACAGAGGAGAACCTACCAACAGCTACGACTATTCGCTTTATGACGGAAACGGAACCAACCATATAAGGCAGACAACGCACTTGGACTTGGGTCAGCATGCACTCATCACCGATAACTATTACGACGGATTTGGAGCCGAGGTCAATAACATACAGAGATATCATAGTCCTTCGGGCAAAGACATCGTTACTGTCATCGGATATGATGCTATAGGACGGAAAACCGAACAGTGGCTGCCTGTTCCGATGGCTGGTTGTGACGGCATTGTTACAAATGTCGGTCTGCATACTGCATCAGCACAGACTTATTCTGACAGCCATGCTGTGATGTGCTATCAATATGAACCCCAATCGGGAGGTGAACTCACAACCACTATCCCCGCGGGCGAAAGCTATTACAACCATCCGGCCACGGTACAGAAACTCTGCTCAGACCCGTCAAAGGCAGAACTCTGCTGTCGTCGTTTTATCCTTAGTGGCGACTACAAAGTCAAAGCAGAAAAAAACTATGAAGCTGGTGAACTGGATGTGGTTTTATCAACCGATGCCGATGGGCGCCGTCAATGGACATTTACCGATTGGCGCGGGCAGAAAGTGCTTGACCGTCGTGATACGGGCTCGGGTATGGCTGACACCTATTATATATATGACCCTGTTGGCAACCTGCGCATGGTGCTGCCACCTGCCGCATCGGCTGTACTCGCTGCCGGCAACGGTACGTATGACGCACGGACAGACCTGACGCTGAAGCGCTATGCCTATGTATATCGCTATGACGAGCGGCTCAACTGTGTAGAAAAGCGCATGCCTGGATGCGAACCGATACGCTACGCATACGACCGTACAGGGACCAAGGTCTTCTCGCAGGACGGTAACCAGCGGCAGCGCGGTGTATGGAGTTTTGCACTGCTTGACAGGTTTGGCCGTGAAGCCGTAACGGGTGAATGTCAGAATCCAGACTCTGTCGCCTTGGCAGATAAATGGGTTCATGTGGATACGCCAGACTTTGCTGCGAGAGAGAGTACGCTCGGAGGAAGCGGGTATCGGAGTAATGTAAACTTAGGCAATGTCCGCCTGCTCACAGCTAACTATTATGACGATTATACATTCATATCTGCATTATGGCCCGACCACAATCTGCCTTTGCCGACAACCTCTGGACTGAGAGGCTTGCAGACAGGCAGCATCAAGGCAGTAGGCAACACCAAGGACTACAATACGACGCTGATAGGTTACGATGATGAGGGGCGCATAAACTTCACACAATCGGCAATCGCAGGGCGCACTATGACAGAAGAAAAAAACTATACGCTGGATGGTCGTGTCAGCCAGATGCGGAAAGAGACGACAGAAGCCGACGGCAACCGTCATACCGAGACATACAGCTACAGATACGATGCCCAGGCGCGGCTGCTCAAGGTTACGCACTCGCTTGACGGAGGCGCAGAAATGACACTGTCGGACAACGAATATGACGAGCTTGGACGACTGCTGACAGACCGGCGTGAGGGCAGTGGGCTGCTCACCGCACGTTACAGCTATGACATCCACTCGCATATTCGAAAGATGGTATCTCCGCTCTTCTGCCAACGGCTGTTCTATGCTGAGCCCTCCGAAGGCGGCATACCTCTCTATGGCGGAGCGATATCGGGTATGGACTGGCAGACGATAGGAGACTCGGTGCGTAGTTACCGCTACCAGTACGACGGACTGGGCAGGCTTACGTCTGCCGACTATCTCGAGAGCGGACATTCTTCAGACCGATATGTCACGGAGTACAGCTACGACCTGATGGGCAACATCCTTACCTTAAGTCGCAGCGGCAAGGTTTATGATGAGATATATGGCGTCACCGATGACCTCACATATCAGTATGACGGCAACAGACTGATACGGGTCACCAATCATGCAGCCGACACCCCGGCTTACAAGGATGCCATGTATTATGCAGACGGAGCCGACCTTGATACAGAACGCACCTATGACGCCAATGGCAACATGACCAGCAATGCAGACAGCAGAATTACGCGCATCAGTTACGATGCGCTCAATATGCCATGCAGGATAGACTACATTGACGGCAGCCACATAGACTACACCTATGCTGCCGACAGCGTGAAGCAGCGCATAGATTATTATCTCAACCCTTATACCAGCAGTTTGCCCGACGATGATTTTGGTACAGCCTGTGACAGTTCTCTGCTGGTCCATACCTGGCGCGAATATGCAGGCAACTGCGTATATGTCTGCGATACGCTCAGCATGATACTCATCGATGGAGGCTACATTACATTCGATTACGCCACACATCAGCCCATCTATCACTACTATCTCAAGGACTATCTGGGCAACAACCGCGTCACCGTCAGTCTTGCCGATGGCCACATAGAGGAGGTGAACCATTATTATCCATTCGGCGGGCTGATGGGCGACAGCCGCAATGCCACCACCCAACCCTACAAATACATAGGCAAAGAGCTCGACCGCACCCACGGCCTCAACTGGTACGACCACGGCGCACGCCACTACGACCCCGTAACGGGAAGGTGGAACACCATGGACAAGATGTGCGAGAAGTACTACGATGTGTCACCCTACGCTTCGTGTGGGGATGACCCCGTGAACTATACTGATATTACTGGTGATACTATAGATATGAAGCACGTGCTAATTCTTGACAAAATCTACAATACGAATGTAAACGATAAAATAAACACAGACCTTTCTTTTTTAACAGGATTAACTATTTCCACTTCTCCAAATGGTGTTATGACATATGCTAAAGACAATGAAGGGCATCCCATTATTAACTCCGTAGAATCATCTAGTGCAATAGCCAGAGAACAAATTATAAAACTTATAAATGGAGGAAATATTTCAATAACATTTTCCATGGAAAAGAATTCCGCAACCCCGCATGATGGGAACTGGATTAATTTGGGCTTTTCGCAAATAACATCTTTTATAAAGAACTCTAACAATGTAGATTCTAGAACTTTGGGATGGGGAATGACTTTCTTACATGAAAGTTTTCACACCTCGGCTGGAGGGGCATTCCAAGATCTGTCAATACCTTTTCAAACGGGTGATGTAGTTGATAGGATGAATGCTATACGCCAAGAATTAAATACAGTGGGACTTAATATGGGCAATAGGGAAAGTTATCCAAGTATATCTATAGGGGGAATTAAGTATATTCCATTTGACAAATCATCTGCAAGACACCTTAAAGATGGTGATGTTCCACTAAGAAATAACAAATATATATCATACAAATGAATAGAACAATAGTTGTCACATCAATATTTCTGTTTTCTCTTTCGCTTTTTGGAAAAGGAAGAACAGAACTTATATATGGTAACATATACAAAAGTATTATCACAGACCTAAATTTACCACAGAACTCCATATATGTGACGGATACACTAATAAACCTAAAAGCAAGTGCTTTTTATTTTGAAAAAATAGTAAAAAAACATGCCGATATTAAAGATGTCAAATACTTGCAGTGGGTTTGGTATTCTCCCAAATACAGCAAAGAATTAAACTATCTGCAACAAAAAGCAAGTTGTTCGAACGCATACATTGTTTTCTTTTCTAAATTGATAAAAAATATGGTAATGGCGGAAGTATATTTAAGAAATGACATAAGGGGAAATGTAGAGTATGAGAAATTCGTATTACCTTCAAAAAGGTACAAAAGACCTTATTATGCCTATCTTTTTTTTGTATCAAAAAGAGGAAAAGTGAAAAAGTTTTATAAATATGAGGAGGGGTATATAAAATGAAGTATCTGCTTGGCATAATAGTGCTAATAGCCATCGCCACTAATGCAAAGTGCTGCACTACCGATAGCGTATGCTACAAGAAGGCATATGATTGTATAATCAAGGATTTGAATCTATATCCGAACTCAGTATTCATATCGGACAAACTTGATGAAATGGCCAGTATTTTCTTTATAGAAGACAAGTCGCTAACCAAGGAAGAAAAAAAGACCTTATATGATGCAATGACGAGGATTAATACAAGTGAATTTTCGCCTGTGCTTCACACCATGCAACAACAGACTTGGATATATGCCAGGCCTATCGTTTTCTTTTCCATCATATATAACAACATATTGACAGCAACACTCTATATAAGAGATAATATAAATTATAAGAAATTAGAAGACTTTTCCTCAATTACAATTGGGCACAGGCCATATTACTATGTATATATGATGGTCTTTTCAGAAACAGGAGAACTAATGAAATACTACAGACATAAGGAATATGAATAATGCAGGCTAAACTAGCCAAGTCTACACGGCATGGCAATATGCAGTGTAGACTTTAATCCAGGAAGAAAGTTTGCACACCGATGGATCTTTTTCAAATAGGCATAATGAAGAGATATATGATAGGAACTATGTATGGTAGAAAAGGATAAGTCCCTCAATGAGAAAAATGACAAGAAGTAAGATGGCTACACAACCCTACAAATACATCGGCAAAGAGCTGGACCGCACTCACGGCCTGGACTGGTACGACCACGGTGCCCGCCACTACGCCCCCGTGACGGGAGATTGGTCTGACTCAACTATAGGAGGACTTAGATACAAGCCCGACACGAAGCATGTACACAGATGGATTTTTTCCAAATAAAGATAATTAATATGTGGAGATTATTAGTAATAGTTCTATACAGTATCCCCTCTTTTTGTACTACCCCTTTTGTACAATTAAGAACAGGAGAGTACAATATAGCGGATAGTGCTATAATAGATAGTATTTGCAAATTATATAACTCATATTCCTGTGAATTTATTATTTGTACATTAGGATATACAGAAGGACCTCATGCATATACATCAGTTGTCTTTGTCAAGAATGCTGACGCAACTGATTATTGGTGCATAGCACGCCCTAAAGGGATGTGTACAGAATGTTGCGAAAACAAAGAGAATATATAGGGCATAGAACGAAGCGGTTTTTTCAATGGTCGGGAAAAATGGGCGAAAGA
>ERZ809074.544-NODE-544-length-58900-cov-36.012575_pt1 | contig 58900 bp, 52 predicted proteins | sample MGYA00520795_ERZ809074 | MGnify/ENA primary metagenome ERZ809074 (study PRJEB31570, sample SAMEA3212989) | Homo sapiens | biome: human-gut; feature: human gut; material: fecal | place: Sweden | collected 2011 ...
CGTAAAACGTTGGATAGCAAGAAAAACCTTTAGTGAGGGATCAAACTTGGGTTAACGGTGCTGCTTGCGTTAGAGAAACCTTACTCTTGGCAGCTACAAACCAACTGCAAGAGGATCTTGTCTCCCAGCTTATTATCAGTGCCGATACCCCACAAGACTCCTGCTTGAGAAAACTTGCCGTCGATCAATGACACTAACCGGTTGAGCTCATTCATCATTAAGGGATATGCCGACGACGTAACAATCTGGATAACGATTCTGTCATATTGACTGTAGTCAATGTTTCCAAAGTCCTCAAATTCCCTTATGACTGAATCTACACGTGGTTCGTCATCCTTGGGAAAGGAATGGATTCTCCTTTTCAATATGGCCTTAGCCTGATGAAGATAGTCAAGATCATCCTCTTTGATGGCTACGGTCATCGGGATGGACGTAATTTGAGTGATTAGGGCTTCCAGCTCTTGACCCTGCTTGATATTTCCTTTCATTATTCTATAGGTATTGAAGCAAACAATGCTACGATTTGTGAAGAAGACTCTCCGATGTTCCAATATGTAATGTTCTCACACGGAAAGGCATCCATAAAGTCACGAATGGAAGCCTGTCTGTTACCTATCTCGTCGTTGTCACATTTATCGACTGAAAAATACAGAAGATATCTTACACCTTCGTGTGTCTTGACCGATTTTAGTTGGTCTAAAGCTTCAGTGATATTTTCTCTATATTCATAGGAGACAATCGAAATCACGTTCCGTCCTCTTATCAGCATAAAGAAGTCACGGAAATCATAACAGAGTAAACTACGTTTCTCCACATTCTCCTTGTACAGTCGAAGGAATCTCTTCAATTCTGGATAAGGCTTACTTCCTTGCTGAAATTCCAATATGGCATCAATGTGTGGTTCATCGGGTATACTGATCTCTGAAGTGATTTTTATAACAACATTCCTCCTATCTGACTGATGCTCCTGCACCACTTTCAGAACATTGCCAACACCAGTCTCTGTTGATACCAGCACTATATTGACACATATAACCGGGCTATTTTGAATAGTATATATACCATCCAAACGAAGTTGATTTATCATTAGCTCACTAACGTGATCGGCAGCAAGCAATTGTACATACTTTAATGCTATATCATTCATATTTATCCCATTTGTTAGGAGGTTACTCCATTCATTGATGCCTATGAACTCCAACCCTTCTCCTATTAGTTCGCTGGACATCTCTTCTTCACCTTTGATGCTAATCTGAGTTGCGCTCTCCTCCATTTCATGAAGTCCATAACTGGAGATCTTGATTTCTACATTTTCAGCTTTCATAATCGTAATTATTTCCTTGTTTTTAAATCTGGTACAAAGTTAAGGAGAGACTATGCCATCCATGGGCACAGGCGCAAAAAATAATGATACGATATAAAATCATACCATTATTTCTTTTGCTTGAAGAATGCTTGCTATAATCAAATCTTCGAGATTGGATCAGCACAAGCTTCTGCATCCGCAAGTGCATTGTGATGATTCTTTAAGTCGAAGCCACAACGTTCGGCAATGATATCGAGGTTGTGATGACCTTCTGGCCATACCTGCCGTGAATGAAGGTGCGTTTGAGCAACTCCTCGCCGCCGCTCAGATCCTCTTTGTCCATCCATTTGCGGTTAAGATCCCCAAAGGTAATTCTATATCATTTCATACAAACCATCTGCAACGATTTGCTTATGGCATATACATAGCAGAAAGTTAGATTCAGTACAGCATAAGTCATTGGAAATCTTGCATTATTCAGAGGGTTGAGACGATGGCTTTGCAAACGTTTGCAAAGCTATTTCCCCATCTTTTCCATTTTCCCTAATATAGCGTAATGCAAAAGTTCATACATTTGCGGTCGAAAATAACACAAAGAACGAGAACAGTCTTGGTCCAGCATAATGTGCAGGACCTGCTCTAAAAACATAAAACGTAGCATATTTATAACTAACGCAATAATTCTGAAAAGATGAAAAAGTCAACTAAATGCCTATTTGCCCTTTTGTTGATGCTTGGGGCAATGTTGGAGATGAAGGCGGCAGATGTATATCTGCTTACAGCCCAAAAAATCAACGGTGTCGTTGGTAAGTATGAAGTGCCAAGCAACCATCAGCTTGCTCAGAACACTCCAGGAAGCAATGTGTATTCCCTTAAAATCACTTCCATGCCCGAAACGGGATTCTGGTTCCGTATCGGAGTGTCAGGGGGGGGTAATCAGATGCAGCCTAAAGTCAATGGTGATCAGCTTACGATAAACGAGGAAGGAACACAAAATCCCACCTCTTATTCTATAGAAAGCGGCTGTGATGGAAGCAGCAATGCCTGGAAAGTAAGCTATACGGCGGGCGAATATGAATATCTCACGGTTAATGTAGACATCACGGATGGCTCGACGCACCGCGTATGGATAGAAGGAAAGAAAACTTCCGCAGAAGGAAGCGGTGAACCTGTTGTATGGTCTACAACAGATGTCGAACCGGGTTACTATCTCGTGGGCAATTTCTTCTCGCCATATAATAGAGGTGGAGAATATAATCCGGGAGGCGACGGCGAAAAGATAGACTATGAAAAACATGTGTATTTCAAATTCGAAGAGCAAAAAGACAAGAGCTATGCGTTCAGCATCCCGGCATGCCTCACGGCACATGCACAGATTCTTGCTGTTGACGAGTATGACAATAAGATGGTTTACGGACCGGGCGAGGTATTCAACCTGCATGGCGCAAAGGGTAATACCAGCGCATTGCCGTCAACAAACGGAGCTGTGGGAACTATTTGTGGAACAACAGCGGCAAAGACACTTGTCGGTTCTGCGACATTAGCAGAGGACGGCAACTACTGGAATCTCGTGACCCGCAATGACAAAGTGACAGACGACGATGGCATGTATACCTTCAGCTTTACGCTTGACAAAGACGGAAACCCCTCCGACTGGCAGGTGAAGCATGATGCTACGACACGTGTGACTTATCTTATTGGCAACATGGAAGGGGCTACGGCGCAGCCGCTCTATGATAAGCGTAAAAGTGGTGGAAATGAGGGCGAATTCAGCGACAATATGGAGGCTCCGCTCTATTTTGATGGTTCTAACAGCTATTGGGCAATCGATTATATTGTGAATGACGTATCCACTACAGGGATAAGTGCTCAGGCTATAATGGCAACGCCAGATATTCATGAAACAAAGAGCGTACACAATAATTCCGGAACTCACGATAAACTCTTCTTCCTCGGCAACGGAGGTGTTGACTACAATTCTACCAGCGAGTATCGTGACAAGGTATGGGCTAACCAGAAACCTTTCACCCTTGATCTGCAAGGTATAAAGAGAATACAGTATAATCCTAACAAAGGAGACAACAATCTGTCGACACAAGACGGCAGTTACGGTCTGTCGGGCAGTATACAGGTAATCGGCGGTAACGCTAAAGATGCCGACTTCCTGATAAAAACCATGTCTATGATAGGCGATGCCGTGGAAGGAACTTATGATGCAGTAACGCGCGAATGGAAGTATACTTCTACCGCAGGAGACATGAAGTATGATGCCAACGAGCGTTGCTTCTCGCTGACGATATCTACTGTAGGCGATAAATACAAAAATTCGCATTTCAGGTTTGTTGCCAACAATGACGCACACCAGAACTGGGGCGAGACGGACGGCAATATTTCAAGCAATAAAGGATTTGCAAGACCTACTTATGATGCCGCCGATGATGGCAACCACTCATGTATGGCTGACGATCCGAACGACGTGCAGTTCTGTAAAACGGCGAGAGAGGATGAGGAGGGCTTCGAAAGCACAACTCCTAATCAGAAGGATATCCTCTGGAACCGTCCCGAAGGAATATGGACGGTAAGGTTCTACCCAGAGCTCGACGAGAAAGGTAATGACATCTCTCGCTATACCATATCAGGAACAAAAGTCATCAAGATTCCTTTCACATATTGCGTAGGGAAGTTTATCCGTACATACAGCAACGATGTGGCAATGGCACCTGTCAACGACAACGTGAAAGTGTATGAGGCATATAGTTACGGAAAACCTGTAAATGCAGAAAACCCACAATCACAGGACACGGTTTATCTTCGTCAGCTCAAGTACATTCCGGCAAATATGGGAGTGGTACTTGTAGGAAAACAACCTGCGGAGGGAACCTTCAAAGACGGTGACAAACTGGATTTCTTTTTGATGGAAGCACCGGCAGATATACTGGTAGAAGGTGATAATTACACGGCAGTGTGGACAAAGGCAGACGATTATGTCAATGACGAATGGAACAACTATCTCAAGCCGACAGTCACGGCTATCGACAATCTCGGAAATGCTGATACCGATGCTGATGGAAAAATACTCCACCGCTTCTTCGGCCTTGCAAACTTCCATTCCACAAACTATTACACGCAATATCAGACCGGAGACGACTATATCGGTTTCTTCCGCCTTACGCAGGATGGTCAAAGCGGCGCAAACAAGGCTTACCTGAGTATTCCGGCAAATGCTGTTATAGACGATGGAGCAGGAGCGCAGTTCGGGTATATCGACTTTAACGGACAGTTCCTCGGAAATGAGACGGACGACCCGAAGAATCCGTCGCTTGCCAAGATGGCTATTGTCTTCGATGACGAAGATGATGGCGGAAGCACTACTACTGTAACAGAAGTCAAACCGAATAGTACAGACGACAACGCATCGTTCTATACCCTTCAGGGAGTAAAGGTGTCACGTCCTGTCAAAGGAGTGTATATTCATAATGGAAAGAAATTTATCAAATAAAAAGCCAAGGAAATATGAAAAGTTATATTAAACCGGAAGTCAAGGTGTATAAAGTTAGAATCGAGCCTCTTCTTAGTGGAAGCGAACGTGGACAGATAAAAGCTGGGCTTGTCAAAAAATATGACCCTTCTCTCTTTGATGAGGAAAATGATGACGGACAGACTGGTCGCGTCTGCTGTCTTTGGGATGACGAAGACTTTGAAGATTGAATGAAATATTCTGAATAAATGTAGTTTTAGTTGCGTTAAGCAATCCGGTTAGTAGTGAGACAATCTGTAGGAGCTTTAGTGGATATTATCCCTAAAAGCTCTTGCAGATTGTCTCTTTTTCGTTAGAAAAAAGTTTGTAGTACACAGCGGCGCAAATGAGAATCGTAAAACGTTGGATAGCAAGAAAAAACTTTAGTGAGGGATCAAACTTGGGTTAAAGCAGAAAGTTGTCACCTCCCAATCTCATTATCATTTTATGATAATCACTTTATGATAATCCAAACAAAAGTCGTATCTTTGCATCCGTATTTCGACGTGAGGCCGTACAAGTAATTGTTCTTTGAGACTAATGAACCTCTTATTCCGTGAAGGTTGGTCATGTTGCTGTAAGGATTACACGGACGTTGGTCCACTGGTGGATAGATGGGGTCTAAGTCGGTCGAAGTTATTTGTACAGAACACGGTAAGCCAAAAAGTATCTTAGGATAAATCGTCAACTATCTGAAGACGTGAATTCAACAAGCAAGTGCAGATTTACGCAAGAAGTGATCCAGCCAAAACTGTTAAATGACCATAAACTTACTTTTGGAAAGCCGCTGATTTTCAATATTACTAACGCGTGCGTAAGTGACTTACGCAGCGGTGCGTTCTTGGAGGAATGGAGATTTCTGCCTAATTTTGCAACCACAAACAAAAAGAAAGTAACTCACATTTAAACAACAGAAAAGATGAAAGAGATGAAGAAGATTGCAGAAGGCAAGAATTTCACTGCCTGTGATTTCGGCAAGTTGAATGATCTGGGAGGGTACGTGCTCCAGTTGGGCGACATCAAGATTCCCGGCAAGGTCTTTGGCGGCCAGGCCGTGGGAGCCACAGGTGGAGATTTCTCTTTCCAGATCTATCAGCCTGGACAAGAGGGAGGCTTCTACCACACCCACAAGAACCACGAGGAGCTCTACTTCGTGCTCAGCGGCAAAGGAGAATACCAGGTTGACGGCGTCAACATCCCCCTCCAGGAGGGAAGCGTCGTGCGTGTAGCTCCTGCCGGCAAGCGCACCATCCACAACAATGGCAGCGAACCGCTGGTTGTGCTCTGCGTGCAGTATCGTGGCGCCACCTTCTCTGCCGAGGACGCCACAGACGGCGTGATCCTGCAGGACCAGGTGGAGTGGTAATCGGATCATGTCGTCCATACGCTCCACGACACGGATTTTATCCATCAGCCATCCTCTTGACAATAAGAGGATGGCATTTGCGTTATTATCATATATGATCAAAAAACAAGTTACCGACCCCGTCTTTCCGCAGTGTCCCATCCGCAATGTGCTCGCGCGCATCGGCGACCGCTGGTCACTGCTCATCCTGCTTGCGCTGCAAGACAGCCATAGGCAGATGCGATTCAAAGATCTGTGCCAAGCCATCCCTGACGTGTCGCAGAAGATGCTGGCCTCAACCCTCAAGGAGCTGGAGGCTGATGGCTTGGTGAGCCGCACGGCTTACTCAGAGATACCGCCCCGCGTGGAATACGCCCTCACAGAGCGTGGAGAATCCCTCATGCCGCTGCTCAACCAGCTGGTGAACTGGTCGGTGGAAAACATGAGTGGGATCATGACGAGCCGCAAGAGGTATGCGGACAACAACAACGCCAAGTGATTTTCACGGACAAAGGGACGAGAGGATGGCGAACTTGACGCAAACGTGGTTGTTGCATTTTTTGCAACAACCACTAAACATGGTGCTATTGAAGGAAAAACACAGGTGCACCAAGTGGCTTTCTACAACCCTCGACATGATCATCAGCGAACGAAGAGTTGACATTTTCACTCTGGGTAGTCTAAGAAGCCGACGTGCGACTCCGTGAGAAACCACAGGCCGTCGAAGCGCACGAAGCCCAGTATGGCTATCATGTATCGGTCGTCGAACGAGACGACGGTCTTGTAGCCCACGCGATTCTTGCCCACGGCAAAGAATGTGGCGTAGTTTTTCACGTCCTTCACCACGGTCTCTTCCCGCGGCTCAAGGGGCACGATGTGGTTTTTCTGGAAATAGGGAATGGTCATGCGAAAGCGTCGCTCCATGCTCCCCTCGTCGTCGGCACCCGAATAGTTGCTGAAGAGGTAGCTGGTGCGCTTGACCGGCACCAGGTTGTACAGTTCGAGGAAGCCCTTGAAGTGATGGTCGCCCATATCCTTGTTGCAGGGCGAGTTGGGATCATACACCTTGTCACACTCCTCCCGCAACAGTCCGTCGGGAGCATGCTCGGTGAAGAACCCCTGCGCCTCTACCCCCTCCTCGACGGGCACCATGGCCCTGCCGTCCGAGTAGTAACAACTATCTACAGCCTGTCCCCATGAGGCCACAGAGATACACAGCGCGACCAAACCGGCCCATAGTCTTTTCCTTATCATAGCGTCATCACATATAATGTGATACAAAGATAGCCATTAAAAATAAAGTTTCCAAAAGAGCAGGGGGAAAAATATCAATATCCGCGCTTCATTGAGCGTCATATCTGAGAAAAAACGAATATTTGACTGAGGGCAGAGTGGTTTCAGCGCAATAAGTCCACTATCTCACGACATATAAAGAATGTGTTGGAGGATGGGGAACAATGGAGTGATAGATTAGAGGTTACTTTTCTCTCCTTATCATCATAAACGAGATAAAAGGAAAGACTATGAATACAAAAAACATTATGCTGGCTATATGGAATCAGTTGACGAGAAAGGGCGCATGGCGAAACATTTTCGTCACGCACAATGCTTTTGGCATATTCAGTCAATATAGCCACATCTCCCGAAGAAGTGGTAAGCCTAAGGTGGCATATCCATCAAAGTATGTTGCGGAAAAGGCTGCAGAAGCAATGGGAAAGAAACATGGCGTTCATTTCTCTGTCTATAAATGCGCATGGTGTGACGGATGGCATATAGGCAAAAATAGCGAGAATAAAATTCCAGCTTTGAGAGTAGAATAATTGACACGGAACTAACAGAGAACGCTATGAACATCAGTAGAATACTTGCACTCAACATTCCTGACATACATCCTGCATACAGAGGTGTAAGGGGAAAGACATGGCAAAATCCTGAGCAACTTTTGTTGCTCAGGTACTTATAAAAAATGCTAACTCATAGTGCTGCGGAAATTAGGTACATAAGAGATATAAACGATGGAGCTAATACTCAAACAGGCCTGAACCTATTAGTTATGATTGGTTTCTCTGTTCATATAAACGACAACAAATATAGAAGAACTGAATATGGAAAAGTTTGAAGTGAACATATTGGGTTGTGGAGCTGCCATACCAATTGGCAGACACATGACAACCTCACAACTTGTCAATGTGCATGATAAGTTGTTTATGGTGGATTGTGGTGAAGGAACACAGACACAGATATGGAAGTCTGGCATAAAATTGACGAATATGGACAATATATTTATCAGTCATGCTCATGGCGACCACTTCTTTGGTCTTGTGCCTTTGCTTTCTTCACTGAACTTGATGCTGGGTAGGACAAAGGACATCAATGTTTTCGTACCAGAAGATTTGAAAGACATTCTGATGTTAATGTTGAAAGAACTTTGCCACATACCTTTCAATGTAAATATCAACACGTTTATGGGCAATTCTAATCAAAAAATATATGAAGACGAAGAGATGGAGATAGAAACTATCCCCTTAAAACACGGCATTCCATGCTGTGGTTTCTTATTTAGGGAAAAGCCAAAGAAACGGGTACTCTTGCCTAAGAAATGCCTGTCATACGACATTCCAAAACGTGATTTCAAGTTGATAAAGAGTGGTTATGACTACATACTTCCTGACGGAACATTAATTTCCAATAAAGAGTTGACTGCTCCAAGTGAGTTTATTCCCCGAAGTTATGCTTATTGCAGTGATACAGCTTATAATCCATCTATGGTGTCTCAATTAAAAGATGTTGATTTGCTTTACCATGAGACTACATTTCTTGCTAATGACGAGAATCGAGCAATAAATGCTTTTCATAGTACAACCCATCAAACCGCAAACATCGCGAAAAGTGCCAATGCCAGAAAACTGATTATCGGTCATTATTCTATAAGGTACGATGATGAGCAACAGTTTGAACAAGAGGTGAAATCAATTTTTCCAAATGCTGAGGCTTGTAATGAAGGTATGGTGTTTAGAGTTTAAAGAGAAGAATATGAATAACGAAAATAAGCTTTTAGAATATGATGAGGTGTGCCCTTATAGTGAGGGACGTGCTGCAGTTCGAAAGGGTGAGTTTTGGGGATATGTGGATGAGAATGGAAAACTTGTTTCTACAGACTTTACCAGGTCAGGAAAACCAGGGTTTCCATATAATTATGCGGAACCATTTTGTGATGGTTGGGCTAAAGTACATGATAAAGTGGGGCAGGATGACCATTGCTATCTGATTGATAGAAATTGTAACCCCATGATGGTAGATGGTGAATATATATCTTCTGGTGATACAATGAGAAATGGTGTGTCTATCGTAGGATTTGACTGTTTTGAAGACTATAGAGAATGTCTTGTAGATAAAGATTGTCATGTGCTTTCCGACAGATTTGAAGAAATCTCTTACATAGGTAAAAAAGGAATACCATTTTGCAGCGTAATTACCATTTAAGAGGAGGAAAATATGGATAGACATCAAATTATACGTATAATCCATGACTATATGTCTAGCAAGCCTGTATTGAAGGCATGGATCTTTGGGTCTTTTGCTCGTGGTGAAGAAAGGGATCAGAGCGATATAGATATTCTCTTTGTCCCCGATTTTGAACATGGTTCGTTTACTTTGCTTACCCATGGAGGAATGTATGAGGATTTGAAGCAACTGCTAGGTCGCGAAGTTGATTTAGTAGTTGATGGCTCTTTGCGTCCGTATGCTCAGGAGAGTGTGGAACGAGATAAAATCTTGGTATATGAGAGAGCCAGTTAGGGATAAAGGAAGATTGGGAACATTATTGTGCGGAATAATGAACTTGTTCTTCTATTCTGATCTATATTAAGCGCTTGTAGATCATCGTGAGTAATGAAGTATTGATTCCCAACTTTTTCAGAGTTGGATGCAATGGCGACAACTCTATCAAGGAGGAAGATCTGGGGTGGTCAGACTCCATCAAGAGAGATGCCCAGTCTGATAACCCAGAGACGATTTTCCGCTATATTGTCGAGATCGTGGGATTGAACATCCTGTTCTATTGGATGAAAGACAGGCAATGGTACACGATTGAGACTGAGAAAGACCCGATTGAGGTGCGACGCATTTATCCTAATCCTAATTGGGATGGAATATGCGAGATGACTAAGTCCGACTTGAATGGAGAGCCTCATACAAGTTCAAAGGGTGAAATTATTGCCACTTTTGAGAGTCCAATAGAGGTGTGGGGAAGTCTCCGTATCAATGATGTTCCAATAGGTGAAGTTTTAAAAGACTCTGTTATTACAGATTTGGATTAACAGGAAAAAACTAAAAGCGAGGGGTAACTTAATTGCAAGCTACGCCTCGCATTATTTATTGTTGTTTGTGGGATAAAAGCATCCTTCTTTTACATGGCTTCTACTTTGCTATTTCAGCATACCTCTTGAACAGTTCTGCCACGCATTCGCTCTCCGTCATCTTTAACGGAAAGCAATAGGCTGACTTCCTTGGGGCCCTCCTCGACAACGCCCACCCGATATCGAAAACATTAAACGTTAAAACGTTAAGGGTTGGCAAGGGGCAAGCACACACCCTACTTATTACATCTTAACGGAAAGCAATAGGCTGACTTCCGTGAGGCTTCCTAATTGGAAACCAATGTTTATCGATGGCGTGAGAGCCAAAGTTGTCAAACTCATAACAGGCAAGACGAGAAACCTCCCCTACCCTTCCTCTATATTGCCCCCGAGCTTATTCGTGGCGACAAGCGCTTATTTTTCACCCCTTTTTATGAAGTTAACTTCGTAGGCCGATAAAGTTAACTTCGTAGGCCTACGAAGTCAATATACTTTTTCGAGCCATTTTAGTGGGGTCAGCCGAGAGGGCTGGGATATCCTCCGTTTTCAGTATATAGGGTAGCACTTAACATCAAGTCCATACTTTTTACAGAACTGTTCCATCTTATCCCAATCGACGCCATTCTTCTTGACGAACCGAATGAAGTCTTCGGGATCGTATTTTCTGTGATGGGAGAAACTAATGAGGAAATACTGTTTTTTAAGCAACTCTTTCAATGCTTGAAGACTAGCTCCTTGGTTTACTTTTTCTATATCAGTTTTGGGCACTACACCCATTTCTTTCTTGTATTCTTCAACATAGAATTTTCTATCAGAGAGGACTTCAGCCGTTTTATGAGAAATTGCGGAGGAGTCGCTTAAATACTTTGGAAGCTTTTTGAACTTTACTTGTGGTTGAGAATACTCCACGTTACCAAAGAGAGACACTCCTCTTTCCACGGGTGGAGTATATTCTATTCCGTAGTAGTCCGTCACTACATCTTGATAATAATAGGTATAATACTTGTATCCGCAGAAAGCAAGTGCCAATATAAGCACTACCGCCAGCAAGATCACATACTGTTTCTTTTTCATTCTTGATCGATTATATGGTCCTTATGACTTTATACTTAATGCTCCCACTTGAGAGGATGGTCAGCATGGAAGCTAAATTGTTGTATTCCAGCAGAGAACAGCGTTGCTTCTATGCGAATAGACTTCGCCTTCTTCAATGCTTTTAAAAAAGCAGACTTCTTTCGAATAAATGCGAAATCAGTACCGCTGTTGGCACCTTCATCAAAGTAAAACTTCATTAGGGAATTATTGTCGAACTTTACCGTCACATAGTTATTCCCATAATATTCATTGCCGCCAAACTGATCACTGGACAATCTCAAATACACATCAAGTCCGCCAAACTTTTTGGCTTTACGGACAACAATACACATGTCACCACCGGAAAAGGCCCCTCCATTCTCATTATAGTCACTGCAGAGAATTGCAACATAATCAGTAGAACCTCTCATCTTATCCTTGCTAGTATCGTATTGCCATTCTGATTTCAGGCCTTCAGTAGGGACACTTGTCGAGTCAACATAAACTGAATCTAAAGCTACATAACCTGAGTCCACAAGTGCTGCATTATCGGTAGAAGAAGTCGGACTGGTAATTGTCAAAAGTGCAGAAATAAAGAATGCAGAAAGTACGCCTATAAACAGCACTATGTATAAGAAAACAGAATGGGAAGAATAAGTACTCTTCTCCTCTACAGACTTATCAGAATGGGCATTATTCTCCTCTTCCTTACTATCTTTGTCCTTGATTTGCAAGCCATCATCAGAGGGAGTTATCGCTTCCCCATGTTTAAGAGATTCTTCCTTTTTCTTCTCATCCTTCCATTTCTGGAACTCTTCGAATTCTTTTCTTTCTTCGTCAGTCATAGTCGTAAATATACTAAAGTTTCAGCATCACCCCCAAATAATGGGATAAAAACAACAGTTTCGCTATAACAAGTTGTATCCTTGTAGTCGCTAAAACGCGATAAAACAACGATTTAAAGAGCAACTGTCATAGATGCAAAATTACGCATTTTTTCGGAGGAGACCAACACCTTTAGTGTTAAAAGTTCATTGCGGACCAATTTGATGGCACTTTTCACCCGATTTTGGGCTTGGTCATCTGTTTCGCAGGATCTCATTGGAGAAGCAGGCGGGCGTTTCAGCCGTCCAGATCATATTTTGTCTCTCTGTCTTTTCCCTACAACAGGTGAAAAGCCTTCCGTGAGGCTTCCTCGGAAGGCACACCCGATATCGAAAACGTTAAACGTTAAAACGTTAATAGGGCGGGCTCGACAAGCGCACCCACCCTACCACTATATATACATAATCCCAATTACTCTTCGAACTCTACCAGCGCCTGACGGAAAACGGAGCGTACCCGGCCCAGTATCACCAACGAATGCTCCAGTTGCAAACGCAGGGAAGCCTCATCGCTGTAGAAGAACTCGCAACTGGCCGTGACCTCCGTGAGGTTGGTGTCTATGTAGATCTTTGCCAGCCTCACCTCTCGCGTGAGTTTGTTGCAGAGAGTGAGGACCTTGATCTCCTCGCCTTCGCTCATCTCGTAAAACTGCGGCAGCATGACCACGAGGAAGGACGTTTCCTCCTGCTGGGTGGCAAGCACATAGAGGTGCTTCATCTGAAAGCGAAACAACACGTCGCCGTCGCTATCCACCCGCGGCTGGTAGCCCATGTCTTCCAGCACGCTGATGACCATTGATCTTTTGTCCATAAGAATGTCCTCCAGTTATGATTCGTTGTCGTCCGTCAGTTCCTCGCAGCCCTCGCACGTATCGTCGCTATCGGCGAACTGCTTCTCGATGGCCTTCACCGCCTTGCTGGCGAAGACCACGCCGGCCTCCAGATGGGCAATCATCCGAGAGATCAAGGCCTCCAGTTCCTCGCCGCCGAAGAGCTCGCGCTCGTAGCAGAGCCACATGCTATGGCCCGGGGTGAACGCCTTGACATATTTCAGCGAGGCGTTGATCTTCTCCGAGAGCGCACAATATGTGGCGACATTCTCCTCGTCGTATTCGTAGAAGCCTGGGAGCGCAATGGTCAGGAAGTCTTCGTCGTCCTCGTTGCACAGATAGAGAAGCGTCATGCCTTCATACTCAAACTCATAGCCGACGTCGTCGCTCTTCTCCAAGCAGAAACCAAGACGGGCAAAAGCCTCTAAGATTTTTTCTTTCATAATCGTTTACATTGATGGGTTATACGTTGTTGTTATCGAAATCCGATGCTGGCCGGCTGACCGCCCTTGTCCTTGGGCGAAAACTCCCTGTGGACGCGCTGGTATTCGCGCAGGTCGCGACTGCTTACCGAGGGGCTGCGCCCAGAGATGATCTCTTCGAGCTGCTTCTGGGTGATATTCTGCAGCGTATGCTCTCCGCAGCCTATCGCCTCGTTGAACTTCTTGCGCGCTGCCGACTTCACGATATAGTTGATGTCGCTGCAGTTGTAGCCTTGCGTCATGTGGGCAAGCCGGTCCATGTCTATGCCCTCTTCCCTTGGCAACTTGGCCAGTTCCAGGGCAAACAGACTCTTGCGGGCCTCGTGGTCGGGCATGTCCACATAGACCAGTTCGTCGATGCGTCCCGTCCTCAGCACGGCCTTGTCGATGCGCTCGGGATGGTTGGTGGCGGCAAGGACATAGACCCCTTTGTCGGAAGCATGGTTGAGCATACAGAGAAACTCGTTCACCTCGCTGTCGTAGTGCTGGTTGTATTCGTTTCCTGTGCGACGCGGCACCATGGCGTCAAACTCGTCAAAGAAGAGCAATGCCGGCGCGTGTCTCTCCGCATTCTTGAAGACCTCGCCGATCTTCTCCTGCGTGCCGTGCACCATGGTGCTGGCCAAATCGTCCGGGACGACCTTGATAAAGTGGATGCCAACCTCCTCAGCCATTTTCTCGGCAAAGAACGTCTTGCCACATCCCGCAGGCCCATAGAAGAGCATGGAGGGAGGACGGATGCCGTAGGCGTCGGCCAGATCACGATGTTGGAGCACATTGATGAAGCCCTCCTTGACCCGCTGCTTCAGGTCCTCCATGCCGGCAATGTCGCCAAAGCCATTGCCATGCTTCTTGGCCGTCGGCTGAGGCTTGGGCCTGGGCTTGCTGCTTGACTGATCGCTCGTCTGGTCGCTCGTCGGCTTCCTCTGGGGAACCGCTGACTTTCCGCCACTGATGCGGCGGAGCCATTCCTTTTCGGCTGTTGTTCTATCCATCTTTGCGTCCTCCGTTTTTCGTTTTCGTTGTACGATGTTTATGTCCGTAGTCGTTGCACGACGTTTATATTCGTTTTCGTTGACGATCATTATATTCGTAGTCGCTGCTCGACGTCTATGTATATAGAGGGCGAAAAGCATGGAGATTCTATCAGCGCAAGTGTGTCCTACCAGTTTTTTATCCTGAATATTCTACTGGTTTTGACCCTAAAGATCTTACAGCTTTGACCTGAATATTCCACAGAATTTGACCCTAAGATAGCCACCTTCCCGATGGTAACTTAAGACCGACTTCGATGATAACTTATGAGTGGCACGGAGGGTAACTAAAGGCTGCCACCTGGTCAATTGTGTTGCTTTGATTTTTGCGCTTCCATTTTTTATTCTTACTTTTGCAGACATCATTCAGGCCCACCGGGTGAACCATCCACAAGAATTTACAAAGGTGGCAACCACGGCAATCACCAGGTGATGAAGAAATGGATGAAGAAAAGAAAGAAATGAAGAAAAGAAAGATTTGAAAATGACAAAAGGATCACTTATACTTCTAACGTCAGTCATGATACTCGTGTCAACTCTCACCTGTCGGGCTACTTGTCCCGACTCGATCCGCCAGCAAAAGATGTTGGAGGAGGAGCAGGCTTTCTTGGCCAATATGAAGCCAGGACTGCAGCATATACAGATGATGGCCGTAAGGAAAGCAATGGAAGGCAATGACACCGAACTACAGCAGATAAGGCAGAGCCGAAACCAGCCGCCTACTTTGCCGGAAGGCGTCAAGACTTTCTATCCGAGAGAGAACATCTGTCTCTTCTCTCCCAAGCATGAGACTGACCGCAAGCGCCCCATCCTGCTCTACCTCCATGGCGGAGGATGGTGCTTTGGCAGCATCAACAGTTGCGCGCGGTTCTGTGCCGCTGTAGCCCTGGAGGCCGACTGCCTGGTGGCAGCATTAGACTATCGTCTGGCACCTACCCACCCCTACCCTGCCGCACTCGAAGATTGTCAAAGGGCAGTACGTTACCTGCAAGAACACGCGGCCGACTGGGGAGGCGACACCACGCTGATAGCCGTAGGAGGAGACAGTGCTGGGGGCAACCTGGCATTGGCGACCGCCATGTCAGCACCGGGCATTTGCAAAGTGATACCGATTTATCCCGTGACCAAACTCTTCACCGAGAGGACTCCTTCTTGGGAAAAGTATGCCAAGGGGTATGGCAACGATGCGGAGCTCCTCGAAGCGTTCAACGAAGCCTATGCCAATCGTCAGGAACGCAACCCGCTCGTGTCGGTAGGCCTGTGTGATGACGACGCATTGAAAACGTTGCCGCCCGCGCTATTCATATCGGCAGGCCACGACATTCTCCTGGACCAAACTGCAGAACTTGTCCAGCGCCTCCACAACCTTGGCAGACCCGTCATCTACCGCGTCTATCCCACCGCCACCCATCTATTCATAACAGTCCCAGGACAGCCCACAGCCTTTGAAGAAGCCGTCAAGGACGTGAGCAGTTTCCTGAACGACCATCATGCGGCCAAGTGACTTCCACATGAGATTCATAATGGCATGAGGAGTAATTGGGTTTAGCAGAAAGTTGGCAAAATATTTGGCAATATGGGAATAAAATTATATTTTTGCAAAATTGAACAAGAGCATAACATTTAAAACAAGAAGATTATGGCAATAGAAATAAAGTCAATACCCGTCCTTCACGGTGAAGCAGCGGCTCGTTTCGTAGAAGCTGCTGATGAGGCATTGGAAAAGCGTGGTTCCATCGACTTCTCAAAACAAGTAGCCAAGGCTCGTGCCATATTAAAACGTTCAAGGTTGTACATTTAATATGTTAGAGCTGTGTGATTTCATGGAACTAACAGAGGAAGTCTTGCAGCAATGCAAAAGCTTCACCTGCAAGGATGAGGACATAACAGAGTTCTTCACCCATGACTATGCAGACTATACGTATCAGTTGCTTGGAAAATCATATTGTTTTGTCAAACCTGACACGTATGAAATTGTTTGTGCATTCACTGTAGCCAATTCAAGCGTAAAAGTAGATTCACTTCCATCTAGTCTTAGGAACAAATTGAATCGAAAAATACCTAATGCCAAGCGAAAGCCACAATATCCTGCGGTTTTAGTTGGACAATTGGCTGTTAGCGATTCTTTTAGTGGATATCATATTGGAGATGAGTTGTTGGACTTCATCAAGTCATGGTTTATTGACCCATTGAACAAAACGGGATGTCGATACATCGTAGTAGATGCCGTCAATCATCCGAAAGTCTTTGAATATTATCAACGAAACAACTTTAAATTTCTGTTTTCATCAGATAAAGAAGAGTGGGCGTTCTTACACTATAAAGACCAAGAGCCAACCACTTCCACAGAGCCTATCAGAACGCGACTGATGTATTTTGACTTGATTTATCTACGCACGAAATAGGCAAGCCATAGCGGATGATGCCGCTCTATAGACAAAATAAGTTTGTTATCAAAACGAGAAGTATGAAAAAGAATTGGATGATTTGGGGACTCGCCGCCATGGCGCTGATGTCCTCCTGTACAGACCAGAAGACCGCACCAAGCACTGCGGACAACGACACCACCAGCGTGGCCCAAGACACGGCCTCTATCGACAGCATGGACCTGACCTCCATCGCCGGCACCTATGAGGGCACCCTCCCTGCCGCCGACTGCCCGGGCATCAAGACCGTGCTCACCATCCATGCCGACAGCACCTACCAGCTGACGCAGGACTACCTGGAGCGCAAGGACGGCCACGACGAGGCCAGCGGCGTGCTGCGCGTGCTCGACGGCAAGGTACTGGTGCTCGAACGCCCGTCGAGTGGCGAGCAGACCTACTACAAGGTGAAGGACGACCAGCACGTCGTCATGACCGACTCGCTGGGCAACGAGCCCGAGGGAGAGACGGCCAAACTGTATGTGCTCACCAAGACGAAGTAGGACGCTGAGGCGTCTTTCTTCACGCCACGCAACGACCTGACGACTTTATCTTTTGGGGGCTGTGTCAAACCATTGGTTTTGGCACAGCCCCCAAAGCATATACCGACAAGGCAAACGCCTCGCACGCCCCGCCTATTCCCCCTCGGGCAAGGCTGGGACAATGCGACGGACGTGGCCTTCCCTGCGAGAGAGAATCAGGGGCACGCGCTCCACCACCACGACCGAGGTGTCGAGACCGAGCGCCTTGGGCTCGTCGATGCTGATCTTGCCTATGAGCGCATAAAGACTCATCAAGAGGTTGTGGCGACGGTCTAACGAGTCTTCGGGATAATAGACGCGATGGATGATGATGAAGCGGAAGTCGCCCGCCACACCATAGCGCCGCAAGGAGGGGTAGCAGCTGGTCAGATCCACCCTGCCCTCTGCCACCAAGTCCTCGACGACCTGGCGCAGATAGAGACTCACACGAGGCTCTATGCGGAAACCGATACGCATCGTCACGCTATAGAGCGTGTCCTCCACCAGCGTGCTGCAACTATACTCCAGCGTATCGGGCGCATCCACATACTCCAGGTTGATGAGCCAATAGTGGTCGGCACGCTTCGGCTGCTTGTTGATGATGGAGTAGATCAGTTTGTCGTCCACGGTACTCTCCTTTCCCGTATGATTGACATAGACCAGGTTGGAGGCATACTTGGGTATGCGATCGTCGGCCTTGATGTCGGAGATGATCTGATAGTAGTCGCTCAGCGGCTTGCTGGAGATATGCTGACGGCGAATACGTTTGGCACGCACCCACACCAGCATCATGCAGAAAAGAACGCCCGCGATGAGCAACGTACACCATCCTCCGGCAAGAAACTTGGAGAGGTTGGCGGCCAGGAAGATGCCCTCTATGACACAGTAGCTGCCAACAAAGACCATGCAGAGGATGCGCGACACGCCCCTTTGGCGCAGGTAGAAGCCCAGGAGCAAGGTGGTCATCAGCATCGTGATGGTGATGGCAAGTCCGTAGGCGGCCTCCATGTGGGAGGAGTCGCGAAAGAGGAGGAGGATCAGCACCACACCGATATACATGGCCATATTGACCGCAGGGATAAACAGCTGGCCCTTGACATGAGTGGGATGCTTGATGCGCATCCGAGGCCAGAAGTCGAGGTTCATCGCCTCGCTCAAGATGGAGAACGTGCCACTGATGAGGGCCTGGCTTGCCACGATGGCTGCCCCTGTAGCCATCACGATGGAGAAGATCAGCAAGCCTTGAGGCATGATGGCATAGAACGGATTGACCGAAGCCGCCACGTCGGCATGGCAGAGGATCCACGCTCCCTGCCCGAGATAGTTGAGGATGAGCATCGTCTTGACAAAGGCCCAACTCACGGTGATGTTTCGCCTGCCACAATGTCCCAAGTCGGAATAGAGCGCCTCCGCACCCGTAGTACAGAGAAACACCGCGCCCAAGACGAGAAACCACTCGGGCGACGTCGCCAGCAGCCGCAGAGCATAATAGGGATTGAGCGCCCGGATCACCTGCGGATAGGAGACGAGGCTGATCGTGCCGACCACACCCAGCAGGAGAAACCACAGCAGCATGAAGCCACCAAACGACTTGCCGATGCTCTCCGTGCCGAAGCGCTGCACGAAGAAGACGACGGTGATGATGGCCAGGGTGATGGGGAGGACGGGCAGATGTGGACTGACGCTCTCCAAACCCTCGATGGCCGTGGTCACGGTGATGGCAGGCGTGATGATGCCGTCGGCCAGCAAGGTGCCTGCTCCCATAAGGGCCAGCAGATAGATCCACTTTCTCTTGTGGCGACGCAGCAGGGCGTAGAGCGCCAGGATGCCTCCCTCGCCATGGTTGTCCGCCCGCAGGGCCACGAGGACATACTTGACGGTAGTCTGCAGGGTAAGCGTCCAGATGATGCAAGACAGCGCACCCAAGATCATTGGTTCGTCCACCCTTTGGCCCACATGGAGGATGGCCTTCATCACATAGAGAGGCGACGTGCCAATGTCGCCAAAGACAATGCCCAGCGTGACAAGCATTCCAATCCACCCCATACGGTTGCAGCGCTTCTCGACAGTGCTTCCATTTCTCAAGTTACTCATACCATGAATACAATCAATTCGTTATACCTATTTGGAAAGAAGCCGCAAAGTTATGGCTTAAACCACAGAGCCTAGAATAATTTAACATCACTTAGCGAGTTTAACGGTCGTTACACAAGCACCACCCTCGCCACTCCTCCACAAAGAAAATCGGCCATTGGAAACGACTTCTCCCGTTTCCAATGGCCGACCTGCCACTACCGCTATCCTGCGTCAATACACCTTCACCTCGTCCGTGAAGACCCACTCGCCAGGATTGTCCTCCTTGGCGGAGATACGGACGAAACGCGCCTTCTGCTTCTTGCCCTGATACGTCACCGTACGCGTACCGACCACATTGAGTCGCTCGCGGGTGTACGCCTGGTCATAGACAGGCACGAAATGGTCGCCGTCGCTAGAGATACTAATCGTGACGCGGCTGGGATAGAACACCCATGCGCCGTCGCTCTGCATGAAGTCGAGGCTGACGGTACTAAACCGCTTCTCCTCGCCCAGGTCGATGGTGATGTCGAAGGGAGCCACCGTCGTGTCGCGACGCTGCATGAATCCCTGCCAACGGCCGTCGCCATAGGACCATCCGCCACACATCCCGTCGGTCAGCGTGCCATCGCCCTGTCCCACATACGACTGCGAGTAGGGCTGGTGATAGGTCACTCCTGCCCCGACAGCCAGATGGCGCACGGGCTTCTGCTTCTCCTTGCGGTCTCCCTTCTCCCGTCTGAGGTCGAAGGCCTGGACATGCTGCGCAGCCAGCCACGGATATTGCGCCACGACGGCAGCACTCAGCTCCTCGTAGGATCGGCTACGTCCACTCCATCCCACCTCGGCGATGGCCAGTTCGCGGGGATAGAGCATATACTCCGCATAGTCCTCCGTCTTGATATACTCCGTCCAGAGATTGCCCTGCACACCCAGCACACGACCCGTGAAGCCATCGCCACTATAGGGCGCGGGATCAAAGTTCCAGAGATTGCGCAGTGGCTGATAACTTCCTCCGGCAAAGGGCTCCGTGGGCGGAGCGTCCTGGTAGCGGTCCAGGTAGTAGTCGCCAGGCGAGAGGATCACGTTGTGACCCCTACGCATGGCCCGCTGAGCCGCCTTGATGTCGCGCCATACCATCACGTTGACGTTCTCGCCAAGCGAAGGCGCGTGGGCAGCCAGACTGTCGTCGAGCACCTCATCCCATCCGATGGCCTCCCTACCCTCCAGCCGGAGATAGGCGGCGATGCGCTGGATGAGATACCCCTGCAGGTCCGCCGTGCTACGGAGTCCCAGCAGCCGAGCCTTGCGCTGGCAGTTGGGGCACGATCCCCAGCTACCCTTGCCTGCCTCGTCGCCACCGATATGGATCCACTTCGACGGAAACACCTCCATCACCTCGTCGAGGATGTTGTGGAGCACGGCGTAGGTCGTCTCGCTCGACGGACAGACGTCGCCCTGCGCCTCCTGGTTGCCCTCACACTTCAGTTGGGGACAAGCCGCGGTCAACTCCTCGCTATGTCCCGGCATTTCGATCTCGGGCACGACCGTGATGCCTTTCTTGGCAGCATAGGCCACCAGTTCGCGCATCTCGTCCTTCGTATAGTAGCCTCCATAGGCCCCGGGGTCGCCCTCCCTCATATAGCGGCGGTCGTTGTCGATCCACCATTTCGTCCAGTCGCTCTCCGTGCGCCATGCCGCCTTCTTCGTCAGTTCGGGATAGCGGTCTATCTGCATGCGCCATCCTCCCGCGTCGGTGAGGTGGAGGTGGAGGCGATTGACCTTGTAATGGGCGAGGACATCCACCTGCTTCTTCAGAAAACTCAGCGGGAAGAAATGGCGGGAGATGTCGATCATGCAGCCACGCCACTCATAGCTCGGCCAGTCCTCGATATCACAGACGGGCAGCAGGTCTCCCTTGCGGAGCTGGCTGATGGTCTGTGTGGCATAGAAGAGGCCCGTGGAGTCGGCATAGGCCACCCGCATCGTGTCGGGCGTGATATGGAGTCGGTAGTACTCCTTGCCGTGGCCTGCCCCAGAAGTCTCCTCCATCAGGACGACACCCTTTTGCGGATTGAAAGTGCCCTTGCCAAAGACGGCCTGCTTCGGCTGCGGCAACAGTTGCTGTGCGCCGACGGGAGTGACGGCAGCAGAGAGCGATACGGCGGTCAGTGCCGCCAGGATAGTATTTCTTTTCATAACCTTTGCAATGGTCAAGTGATGGTAAAGAAGTATTGCACGCGTCAGTCGATGAAGCGGCGGGTGATTTTTTCATAGGCGTCGATGCGGCGGTCGCGCAGGAAGGGCCACCAGCGGCGCACATTCTCGCTATGCTTGAGGTCGATGTCGAACAGGCGCAATGCCTCCTCGCTGTCCGACCCCTGCCAGAGGAGTTCGCCCTGAGGCCCAGCCACAAAACTGGATCCCCAAAACTGGATGCCACCCGAGCAGGCCTGTCCCTCCGTCTTGCCTACGGGCGAAGGCTCGAAGCCCACCCTGTTGACAGCGACGACAGGAAGTCCGTTGGCCACAGCATGGCCGCGCATCACGGTGGTCCACGCCGTGCGCTGGCGCTGCTGCTCCTCCTCAACGTCGGAGGGTTCATAGCCGATGGCCGTCGGATAGATCAGAATCTCTGCCCCCTGCAAGGCCATCAGGCGCGCTGCCTCCGGATACCACTGGTCCCAGCAGACCAGCACACCCAAGCGGCCCACACTCGTGTCGATGGGGCGGAAACCGAGGTCGCCAGGAGTAAAGTAAAACTTCTCATAGTAGGCCGGATCGTCGGGGATGTGCATCTTGCGATACTTGCCTGCGATGGTTCCGTCGCGCTCTATCACCACGGCCGTGTTGTGATAGAGACCTGCCGAGCGGCGCTCAAAGAGCGACGTGACGATGACGACGCCCAGACGTTTCGCCAGTTCACCATAAAACTGAGTCGATGGACCGGGGATCGGCTCCGCCAAGTCGAAGTTGGCTACGTCCTCCGTTTGGCAGAAGTAGAGCGAGTTGTGCAACTCCTGCAGTACGACGAGCTGTGCCCCCTCTTGGGCCAGTTGCTCCACGGAGGCAGCCAGACGGCGCATGTTGTCCGCCACGTCAGCGGTATTGTGTTGTTGTACGATTCCTATTTTCATTGTGAGTCTTGTGATATATTCTATGATATGAGGGCCGACGAGGATTTCTCTCCACCCCAGCCCCTTCGGTTTATTCGCCTCCTTGGGCCACGCCTACGGGGATCTGCATGGTCAGGCAGTGGAGCGACCCATGCTGCTGGATGACGGCCCGCGCGTCCACTCCCACCACCTCGTGATCGGGGAAGGCCTCGCCGACCACCTGCAGCGCCTCGGCGTCGTGGTGTGGCTGGTCGTAGGTAGGCACGATGACTGCCCCGTTGACAATCAGGAAATTGGCATAAGTGGCTGGCAAGCGATTCCCCTCCTCGTCGAGGATGGCATCGGGCATCGGCAAGCGCAGCAGTCGGTAGGCCACTTCGGCCTCGCGATTGATGGCCTGCAGGTCGGCCTCCATGGCCTTCAGGTCGGCATACTGCGGATCGGCCTCATCGTCGCAACCCACATAGAGCAGCGTATGGCCCGGCGCACAACGCACCAGGGTGTCGATATGGCCGTCGGTATCGTCGCCCTCCAAAGATCCATGACCGATCCAATAGACCCGATCCACGCCGAAAGCCTGTCGAAGCCGTTCGTCCAGGTCGCCCTGCGTGAGGGGCTGGTTGCGATGAGGGGCCAACAGACAGACCGAGGTCGTGAAGAGATGGCCCTCGCCATCAGCCTCAACCGATCCTCCCTCCAGCACGAAGTCGTCCCAATGGTCCATCGGACAGCGGAAGACTCCCTTTCCCTGGAGCACGCGCCCCAGCTGGTTGTCCTGGTCGCTGGCAAACTTCTCGCCCCAGCCATTGAAGCGGAAGTCCATCATCCGCAGCCGTCCCCTGCCATCGGAGAGCGTCAGCGGCATCGTGTCGCGCGCCCATGTGTCGTTGTATTCTGCCTCTATCCAGCGTATCGCCTCCAGCGCACGATCGCTCACCCGACCTGCCAACCACGCTCGTGCCGCCGCCGTATCGCGCGCCACGAGCCACACGGCCTCATACCAGGCAATGGCCTCAATAAACTCGACATAGGTCTGGCGTATCTCGTCGAGGATATAGGCCCAGTCGGTCTGCTCGTCGGGCCACACCAGCACGACGGCCTCCTGCTCTGCCCACTCGGGCAGCAACTGGAAAGCCTCATCGGGAGTATTCTCTCTTATCATGATCTGCTTGTTCCTTATTCCTATTGGTGATTGTGTAGGTGCAAATTTAGCAAAAAAAGCCGACACGGCCAAAGAAAAGGAGGGTTCACGCTGCAAATGCGCAGCTTTTTGCCCCGATGCCCATCCACAAACCGCGGTAAATGGAGAAAAGCCACGGGGGAAGTATGATTTTTTTGCCGTCTGATGATGGGTATCTCAGAAATTTTGTGTAAGTTTGTGGCCGAAATATTTACTCATCTTAAACAACCGATTTATGATCAATCGCTTATTGAAATTTCTGGATGCGTCGCCCGTCAATTTCCTCGCCGCGCGCAACATAGCCTGTGAACTCGAGCAGAACGGTTACCGCCGCCTTGACCCTCAGCAGCCCCTCAGCGAACTGAAGGCTGGCGACAAGGTCTATGTGACGAAGAACGAGTCTTCGGTCTATGCCTTCCGCCTGGGTCGCAAACCGCTGGCCGAGACGGGATTCCACATGATTTGCGCCCATAGCGACTCCCCCACGTTCCGCATGAAGCCCCATGCCGAGATGACGGGTGAGGGCGGACTGGTGCGCCTGAACACCGAAGTCTATGGTGGCCCGATCCTCTCCACATGGTTCGACCGTCCGCTGACGCTCGCTGGCCGCGTCATCGTGCGTGGCAAGGATGCCATGTCGCCCGAGACAATGCTGATGCACGTCCGTCGTCCGCTGCTCCAGATCAGCAACCTCGCCATTCACTTCAACCGCCAGGTCAACGACGGCGTGAAACTGAGCAAGCAGAAGGATATGCTTCCCCTCCTGGGATTGATCAACGACGAACTGGAGCAGGGCAACCTGCTGATGAACGTCATTGTCGAGGAACTCAGCAAGCAGCGCCCCGTCAGCCACGAGGACATCCTCGACTTCGACCTCTACCTGGCCGACACGCAGCCCGCCTGCACCTTCGGCGTCCACGACGAGTTTATCTCCTCGGGCCACCTCGACGACCTGTCGATGTGCTTTGCCGGACTCGAGGCTCTGATTGCAGCTCCCGAGAGCGACACCACCCAGGTGCTCGCCATCTTCGACAACGAGGAGACGGGATCGCAGACCAAGCAGGGTGCTGGCAGCCCCTTCCTGGCTTCGATGCTGATGCGTATTGCCCGTCAGCAGAGTGGCACGGAGGAAGCCTACTGGCAGGCGGTGGAGCGCGCCTTCATGATCTCTGCCGACAATGCCCACGCCTTCCATCCCAACTACGCCGAGAAGTACGACCCGACCAACCACCCCATGCTCGGTGGAGGTCCCGCCATCAAGTTCAACGCCTCCCAGAAGTATGCCAGCGACGCCGTCTCTGCAGCCATCTTCGCTGAGATCTGCCGCAAGGCGGGTGTACCCTGCCAGCGCTTCGTCAACCATAGCGATGTGGCAGGCGGTAGCACGCTGGGCAATATCCTGGCCTCCACAGTCCCCTTGCGTGGTGTCGATATGGGCAATGCCATTCTCGGCATGCACAGTTGCCGCGAGACGGGCAGCGTAGCCGACCATGAGTACTGCGTCCGCGCCTTCACGGAGTTCTACTCCCTGTAGCCTCCTGCCACCCTCAACACCCGCCCCCGTCGGATGCTGAGGGTCCAGATAAAAAACGATCGGCCATTGGAAATCATTTCTCATTTCCAATGGCCGATGATTATTTCAAGGGCAATATCCCAAAATCATTCTGACATCATCCCGAAGGCTTCCCGAAAGCATCCCGAAGAAACAGCCTATGCGGAGCGTCCCGATTTCGTTACATCGCAATCGCTACTTGTTCATCAGTTTGCCAAACAGCGTGAGCATCTGCATGACGGTGTCCTTGCTACCGACGGGTATCTTCAGGTGGGTCTCGCCCGTCTCCTTGTCGGTCTCCACGATGCTATCGACCAACTGCTGAGTAGCCTCAGCCGACTTGAGTGTTTCGGCCAGTCCACTAAAGAAGGAGACACCCTGACTGACTAATTGCTGGGGATGGGGCGAAGCATGATGGCTGGAAGGCCGCTCCTGCGCGCCGTCCTGTGCCTTCGATGCCGTCTGTCCTTGAGAAGGATCGTGGTTCGCAGCAGGCTCCTGGTCTGCAATAGCCCCATGGTCTGCTGAAGGGTGCTGTCCCTCGGAAGACTGGAGGGTTGCTAAAGATTCATGCTCTGCTGAAGACTCATGGTCCACAGACGACTCCTGATCTACAGAAGACTCATCGTCTGCCTCCGATGCGTCAGCGAGCACTTCGTCCAAAGAGGCCTCCGTAGCCGTCTTCCCCTTCTGCTCTTGCTCCACCTCTTCGACCACATACTCCACCTCGGGAGCGTCTGGCGTTGCCTCCATGACAACTGCGAGGTCGTCCATGAGTTTCTTAAACTTGCTCTCATCGACAAACACGGTGTCTGCACCGCCGTCCAAGACTCCCTCAAACATCGACTTCTTAAATCGCAGTTTGTTGATCATACCCTCCTCGATAGAACCTTTCGAGACAAGGTTGATGATCTGCACGGGCTTCTCCTGTCCGAGACGGAAGATACGGGCAATGCGCTGTTCAAGGACAGCAGGATTCCATGGCAAATCCATGTTGATGAGTGTGCTCGCCACCTGGAGGTTGAGACCCGTAGATCCTGCATCAGTGGAAAGAAACACGCGACTCTCGGGAAGCGTTGTGAAATCATCTACCAGTTCCCCGCGCCTCTTCGACGGCACTCGCCCATTGAGATACTCATAGCGTATGCCCCGCTTGTCCAGTTCCATCGCCACCAGACGGGTCATGCGCTCCCATTCGCTGAAGACGACCACCTTCTCGTCCCCACTCTCCAAGACATTGTCCAGCAGGTTCATCACCTCCGCTATCTTGACATCACTACGCGTCGTGAGATTTTGTTCCAAGATAAAGGTGCTGTCGGCCACCATCCGCATCTGACCCAGCAACTTGAGCACGCGCAGCCTGTCCTGCTCCGTCATGTAGTGGTATTTGCGATACTTGTTCAGAATCACCAACAAGTCCCACTTAAACTCCGAGTGGAGATCGTCCTGGCGTTGAGTCATCGGGACCAGCACAAACTGGTCGCTCCGCTTGGGCAACTGCAGGCGCACGCCTTTCTTCGTCCTCCGCAACAGTCGGTTGCTGACGGCCTCGCCTATGGCGTTGAGGTCCTTATAGCCCATAATACCGCCCGTCTCGGGATGGAGCAGGATGTGCTGGTCGCGAAACTGGTAGTAAGGTCCGAGACAAAACTGGTCCACCAGTTCCATGTTGGCATAGGGCTCCTCCAACTTGTTCTCCATCGGCGTGCCAGACAGCAAGACCGCATAGCGCGACGCTATCTTGCGGGCAGCACGGGAGATCAGCGTGTCCCAATTCTTCAGCCGTTGTATCTCGTCCATAATCAACACGTCGGTATCCAACTTGCCCAGTTGTCTGACGTCGTTGCTCATCGTGTGGTAAGAGACAATCTTGTAGGGTGCGGGCGCCTTATACAGTTTGGCGCGCTTAGCAGGAGTGCCTTCTACGACCACCACCTTCGGAATGGTCAATCCGTCCTCCACGCCTTTCCCACTACTCTCTACCCTGTCACCGCCCGTGAATCGTTCTATCTCCCGCTTCCACTGGTATTTCAGCGACGTGGGACAGACCACCAGCACCTGCTCAGCCATGCCCTCACGCAGATAGACCTCTGCCGAGGCGATGGCCTGCAACGTCTTGCCCAGTCCCATCTCGTCGGCAATGATGGCCTTGCCGGCACGCACGGCGAAGCGCGTTCCCTCCTTTTGGTAGGGATAGAGCGGCACGGTGAGCATTTGGTCGAGATATTCGTCCGTGTATTTTTCCTCCAACAACCGGCAACGCTTGATCCGGTCACGCCGCTCCAGGACATAATCGAGGGCGTCGTCATAGCAGCGAAAGTCGGGAGCAATGGCCTTGGCAGCCTGAACGAAGACGTCAAAGCGGGCATAGGCATCCTCGCGAAGCACACCCGACTCGTCAAAATAGTCTTTCGCCAATCGCTCCAGCATCTCCCGACCATGATCGCCAATGCGTATCTTCACCCTGCGCGGCCCTTTGTAGTCGATATAGACCGAACTATAGTCGGGCTCTGCCACCTGCACCTTCTTGCGCTTCTTCCTCACCCAGAGTTTCACGGCCTCCATGTGCTTACAAGTGCCGAGCTGCGAAGTCTTGAAGTCATAGCAGGAGCAGTAGTTCCACAGGCTGTCCTTCCCCCGATATACCACCTTGTATTCGTTTCTCGTAGCCGCATTGACCACCCGAAACTCTCCCGGAGCATACTGTTCGTCCACCATCCGTATGGCAAAGGTTTCCCTCTCGGCCTGCAGCTTTCGCAACGCGATCTGCCACTCCTCGAGCTTCATGCCCGCAGGCTTCTGCATATTGTTTATTTTCGGCATCACGACCTTGGCTCGCTTGCGCCGGCCCTTCGTCTTCTTGGCGCCTTGGGCTGTCGCCTTCCCTCGCCTTTTGCCCCCGCCCTTTTCAGGGCTTGCGGCTTCCGCTGGAGATTGTTCTTCTTTCTTCTCTATATGTACCTTTTTCATGGTGCTCATGATGTTCTAACAGTATTAATGTGACTATTCGCTGATTTGATTTCCATGCCCAGCCTACGCCTCCTTCCAGTCGTCAATCGTTCCCGTCCGCGACGAGAAACTGACGCCCACGCGATGGACGGGACGGGAGTCGGCCTCATAGGGGCGCGCATACCCCTTCTCCTCTATCTGGCGCAAGGCGTCATCCGCCGTGCCGTCGAGCTTAAACTCAAAGATATACACCCCCGTGGGCGTCTCAACGATGCAGTCGGCCCGGCCCTCGCTCTGCTGCTTCTCCGTAAGCACGAGGTAAGTACTGAGGATGCGGAAGATAAGGTAGAAAGTATAGTGGAAATAGCGTTCCTTCTCCGTCTCCATATCCTTCCGACGCATCGAGTAAGGGATACTGGCAAAGAAGGCCGTCAGGCTCTTGCGCCATGTGTCGAGGTCATCGCGCAAGAGAGCACGCGTCAGTTGTATCGCCAAGGTGTTCGCCGATTCCTTCGTACCGAGATAGTTGGAGGCAATCAGCGTGAGGAATCCCTTTTTCACCTCGTTGTTGGGCAGGTCGAGCAGGTAGGAGTTGGAGAAGCGGTCATAGTCCTTGATGGTCAGATAACCGCTCTGATAGATCATGGGCAACGGGCGCTCCACGTCCGCCCTGTAGTCGATAAAGTCCGACGTGTCGTAATACTTCCCCGTCAGTTCGTTGAGGTTCTCGCCCGTATGGCTGAGCAGGCGGACCAGGTAACTGGGCGTACCCGTGCGAAACCAGTAGTCCTGGATATCCCTAACGCTAAGCGCATTGAGCAGGCTAAAGGGATTGAAGATATCCGTCTTCCGCTTACTGAAATGATAACCGTCATAATGCCGCTTCAGCAACAAGCGCACCTCCACGGGACTCACCCCCATCTCGTCCGCCATAGCATCCATCTCGTCATGAAATGTCCCCTCCAGTTCCGCCTCCGTGATACCGCAGACCGCCTCGTAGGCCGCACTCATACTGATATCCTCCGGCTGGTTGAAACCACTGAACACACTCACCTGCGAAAACTTCGTCACACCCGTGAGCAGCACGAAGCGCAAGTCTTGGTCTGCAGCCTTGAAGGCAGAGTAGAAACCCTTGAGAATATTACGATTGAGTTCCTCAATCCGCAGGTTGTTGCCATTGCCATCCGTCGTCCGATAGTCCGTGTCGAGCACATCCAGCAACGGTTTGTCATACTCATCGATGAGCACCACACACTGCTTTCCTGTACGCTCACGAACAAAAGCCAACAACCTGGCAAAACGCTCCCCCACGCTGAGACGATCGTCCCCCGTCATTCCGTACTGCCTCTCCCAGTCCTCAACACACACATCCAGTTTGTTCTGCAACGTGCTGCCCTGGGTGAAGTCGCTGCCATTGAAGTCAATATGAAAAACAGGATATTGTTCCCACTCCTGCTCCAAATCCTCGATGGCCAGACCTCGAAACAACTCCCGCTCCCCACCGAAATAATACTTCAGCGTAGAGACGAGCAAGCTCTTGCCAAACCGACGAGGACGGCTCAGAAAGTAAATCTTTCCCTCCGTCACCATCTTGTGCAGCAAGGCCGTCTTGTCCACATAGACAAAACCGCCGTCAACAATACTCTTAAAATCCTGTATGCCGATGGGATACTTCATACACAAACCCTTTTTGTTTGCAAAGATAGTGCAAATCGAAGACAATACAAAAAGAATGTGATTCTTTTTTATTGTTGAGATGCAGCCTATCTTATCTAAAGATAGTGCAAATCGAGAGCAGAACATCAAGCTTGCTTGTTCGTTATGCCGAGATGCAGCCTATCTTATACAAAGATAGTGCAAATCGAAGACAATACAAAAAGAATGTGATTCTTTTTTATTGCCCCAAAACCTTGCAAATCCAGATAAAAACTAATAACTTTGCACCGTGTAAATACTAATAACACCGCACTGGGTATTTACTAATAACCCTGCGCTAGGTATTTACTAATAGACACCCATCATGTACATACTAATGGGCAGATTAAAGTTGAAAGAATGGCAAGTATTCAAGAAAAGTTAGCAAATTCACTGAGCGTACTCAAGAAATATCAGGACGAGAACAACAGTGACATCATTCAGGGCATGAAGACCTTGGGCGAGACACATACAAAGCGTCTTATAGATAATGGTTACTTAGAACAAGTAATCAAAGGATGGTATATGCCTACCATGCCAGGGATGGAAGGAGACACAACCGTGTGGTATGCTTCCTATTGGAAATTCATAGTAGCATATTCCAACAACCGTTTCGGAGACAACTGGTGTCTTACTCCAGAAGAATCACTTGATTTCTATGCCGGAGAGACAGTAGCCCCTACTCAATTGATAATCCGTTCATCAAAGGCAAGCAACAATATTGTAAGTTTGAAGCATGGTGACTCGATGCTGGACATCACAGCAACAATGCCAGCACATATTGTAGTTGAGCAAAGATATGGATTAAGGCTCTACCCTTTGGCAGAAGCTTTGGTTTTCTGTACACCAACATATTTCAGCAGAAACTCAGTCAATGCCCGGACCTGTTTGTCTCTGGTTGGCGGAGCTGATGAAATCCTCAAAGTGGTGGCCGACGAAGGAAACTCTTCCAGAGCCTCAAGACTTGTTGGTGCTTTCAGAAACATCGGGCGAACTGACGTTGCAGAAACTATTCTACAATTCATGACGAGACTTGGCCACGAGTTACGCCCAGAGGATCCATTTGAAGACACGACGCCCAGCCTATCAGGAACAAGTAGGAACACTTCACCCCATGCCATCAGGATCAGGCTGATGTGGCAGAAGATGAGAAAGCAAATACTCGACCTTCCACTCATTGCCCCCACACAAAGCCAAACCACAGAGGCAATACTAAGCAACATGGATGACAACTATATACGCGACAGTTACCATTCGTTATCCATTGAAGGCTATCGGGTTACAGAAGGACTTATCGAACGCGTTCGCTCTGGCGAGTGGAATCCGGAAGACGACAAGATTGATGCAGATCGCAAGAACGCTTTAGCAGCACGAGGCTATTACCAGGCATTCCAACAGGTCAAAGAGAGTGTCAAGGCAATCCTTCAAGGAGCCAATGCCGGCAATATCGTCAGCAGAGACTTTGACAAATGGCACTTTGAAATGTTCCAGCCTTGCATTACTGCCGGCATTATCAAACCCTCAGACCTTGTAGGCTATCGATCCCATCAAGTGCATATTCGAGGTTCCAAGCACACGCCTCTTCCACCAGAAGCCCTCAGAGACGCCATGTCTGCGCTCGCCGAACTCATGGAATCAGAGGAAGACGCGATCGTCAGAGCCGTATTAGGCCATTTTTTCTTCGTGTATATCCATCCTTACATGGACGGAAACGGTCGCACAGCCAGATTTATCATGAACGCGATGCTCGTCACAAGTGGTCACCCGTGGAGGATTATCACAGTTGAAGAAAGACAGTCATACATGGCAGCACTTGAAAAAGCAAGCATTCATGGCGATATCACCGACTTTGCACAAACCATCTGCCCATAGCAAACGCTATCATTCCAGCCGCCAAATTTTGGTATCAGACCGTATTTTGCCACCAAAGATTTTGGTGCTAGACCGTATTTTGCCACCAAAGATTTTGGTATTAGGCAGTATTTGGGCAAAATAAATTTTGGTATTAGGCTTTTTTCATGTAATTTTGCGGGCAAAAAGGGAATTATGGCAGAAGTATTATTCAAGCGTAAAATCTATTCCAAACTAAAGGAATGGAAAGAGACCTCTAAAGGCAAAACAGCATTGCTTATAGAGGGAGCGAGACGTATAGGAAAGTCTACTATTGTGGAAGAATTCGCTAAAAAAGAATATCGTTCATACATTTTGATAGACTTTAATGAAGCCTCGAAAGGAGTAAAGGGACTGTTCGATGATTTGATGGACATGGATTATATTTTTCTGTACTTGCAGAATATTTATAAGACCACTTTGTATGAAAGAGAATCTGTGATTATCTTTGATGAAGTGCAGCAATGTCCAAAGGCTCGCCAGGCAATCAAATATCTAATCAAAGATGGTAGATATGATTATATTGAAACAGGATCCCTTATTAGTATCCGTAAGAACACCAAGGATATCAGCATACCCAGTGAAGAATATCGACTTGAAATGTTCCCATTGGATTATGAAGAATTCAGATGGGCAATGAATGATGATACAACTATGCCTCTGATGCGAAAGTTCTTTGAAAGAAAGATGTCATTAGGCGATAGCTTAAATCGTCAAAAGATGCGCGAATTGAGGTTGTATATGTTGATTGGAGGAATGCCACAGGCAATCAATGCCTATTTAGACACAAACAATTTGCAACATGTTGATATGGTGAAGCGACAGATTATACAACTATATGCAGACGATTTCAGGAAGATAGACCCTACAGGGAAAATTTCAAAGTTGTTTATGGCTATACCGTCACAGTTGAGTCGTAATCTGTTGCGCTACCAACCAACACCTGTAGTTGGGAAAATGGGAGCTGACAAAATCGACGAGATGATTCTTTGCTTGGAAGACAGTAAGACTGTAAACGTGGCTTATCATGCGGATGATCCCAATGTTGGCATGTCATTGACAGCTGATTATGGAAAATACAAGTTATATATAAGTGATACAGGTTTGTTTGTGACATTAGCATTTTGGGATAAGGATTTTACGGAAAATATCATATACCAGAAACTGCTAAATGATAAATTGTCTGCCAACCTGGGATATGTATATGAAAATTTGATTGCGCAAATGCTTCGTGCTTCAGGCAACAAACTGTTTTACTATACTTTTCCTAAAGATGATACCCATTCTTATGAAGTTGACTTTCTCTTGTCAAGAGGCAACAAACTTTGCCCTATTGAAGTAAAATCGTCTGGATATAAGACTCATGCATCGTTAGATGCTTTCTGTCTTAAATATTCAGACAGAATAAGTCAGCCATATCTACTTTATACGAAGGATTTTCATAAAGACGAGAATGTGTTGCTACTGCCAATATATATGACTTCATTGCTATAAAGTGCCGCCAGCCCTATCGCCCACCCCATGCCAGAGAAGCACCAGCTGCTCTGTCGAAAACCCAAAGCGGGTCTTGCCATCACGCACCACAAACGGTACCAGATGGCAAGACCCGCTTCTCTGCAGAACAGGCTCATATCCTCAAAACGGCAGCGATTCTCTCGGCACACCATAGTCCGCGCAACACTCCGTTTCCTCTATCTCCTTCCACGCCTCATGGATATACCGATTCACCTCTTCCGGCAACCGTCCCTCCTTCGCCAGTTTCCCAAACGTCTCTATCAAGTCCTCGATGGCATACTCCGGACTATACATGTCGTCAAAATACTCCCAGTGCCTATCCATCACAAAGTGCCTGCACATCGACTTCGTCAACTGCAGAAACCGCAGCGCACCCGTTTGGTATTCCCCAGCGGCAAGCAACCTCTCTATTTTCCTATTCTCCTTCAGCATCAGCTGCCAGATAACATGACAGTCCCAATCCACATTCCTACTGTTGAAGACCTTCTCCTCATACTCCCTGTTCAATGGTATCAGCGACCGAGCCTCCTTCTCAGCCTCCCGCCTCTGTCGCTCCACCGCCAAGCGCCTCTGCTCAGCCTCACGCGCAGCTCGCTCCTCCGCGACGCTCATTTCCCGCACCACCGCCACAGGATCACCCTTCAGCGGCTCCATAGGTATCAACGCAGAGAGCCTGTCCCTCATCCGCCCATACCCGTCAAACCGCTCCATGCCCCTACCGATATAAGCAACCACCACCTTCCGTTTCTCCTCGTTGTTCCATGCCCTGACGCTCTCCACCAAGGCCGCAAAGCCCGCATAGACCAGTTTGCCGATCCGCTGCTTATATGCCCCCAAATACTCCTCAATATCCTCCCGCTTGATCAGCAACCACAGGTGCTCACACAGCCCCATCGCAATGGCATACGCAGCGTCAGGCCTCCCCTTCGCCAACACAGCCGGTATCGACTTCTTCTCCCAGCGCTCCAGCAGCCGCAGCATATACAAGAAATCCTCCTTGTTCTCAGGCCGAAACTCCACCTCCTGCCTGAAGTACTCGGCGTAAGCCTCCTCCAGATCCACCGTCAAGCCCTTCGGGATATAATCTATCTTCGGGCGCGCCATACAGCTTCTACGTCTGCGCACCTCGGCAGCTTCATCCAGTCTTTTCTGATGGGCAATACGTTCTTCTTTGTCTCTACGAACCTCCTCCAGCTCTTCTTGAAACTCTGCTGTCTGCATGGTCTCCGCACATAGCAACTTGTCTATCTGCTTTGACAGGTATCTGCTCCATGCCTGATAATTACTTTCATCCACGCAATCAGGGCAGGGAATACCACTCATGCTCCATGTATTTTCTGACAGGTAGAAAATTATGCTATATCTTTTCTTTTTGCTCATATTCTAAATACTTCTCCACCAAACAGTCGTACCCAAACACAAACGTGTCTCTCTTTGCATCCCCATACAGAAAATCCTCGAAACTGGTAAATGAAGACTGAAATATCTGCCCATACAGCATATCGTAAAAAATAGAGTTCCCCACCGCAGTATCGCTCTGCGCTAATGCCGCCACTCGGATGGGGTTAAAAGTTTATTTACCATTACTTATTCTGAAAGAATAATCATGACTTATTCTATAATAGTCAAAGCCAAACTGTTCTATTTGTGGACAACTTATCTGTGCTCCATTTTCGCCAGCCTCCTCCGCTTCCATCAGACGATTTCTATTGAAAGCATTAACAGCATTGTCCCCTGTTCGCTTTATGAGGTATGACATTAAACATACCTTTCTTTTCTTGTTGTTTATATACGACGATATTGATGGCACCTCTGTTAAGGTTTCCAAGCTCTGATAGAGTTGAAGCTCAACCTTTTGATATTTTCCTTTTGGAAAAACAACAGTTCTTGTTCCATCTTTTTGGGTCTTTTCAATAGGACGAGATAGATTTTCTATTCCGCCTATAGAGCTTGTCACCTCGCACAATAGAATAATATTATAAGTGTCAGTATCTGTCAAGATAAAGTCACACCTGCGCTTACCATCAGAGATTTTGGTACCTGTATATCTGCCAATATATGTATCATAATTGACTACACTCAAGTTAAATGGATTCCCACAAAAAGACGCGTAACCCTCTTTGTAACCAACAACAAATTGTGTATTGTCCTCTGTAAGGTCAAATTCACTCAAACTTGTTGTGTTTTCATCACATATACACCTTCTTCCTACACCATAAAACGCAGGAAGGTCATTTTCCAAGAGACTCTTCATTTTGCAACTGCTTTAATTCTTGGTATTTATCATATATGTTATTGATATCCTCTGAGAGTCTATCCGTGTTGACGTAGTGAATGTTTTTAACTTTCAAGTCAGCTACTCCTCCCGACAGAATCTGGTATACCGAAAGGTCATCATAGCCTACATGTGCACCGTCAATATCCTTCTTGCAGTCGTGAGCCTTCATCAACAGATTCAGAGAATTAATTATATATGGACTATGTGTAGCAAGTACCAATCCTATTTCACGGCTGTCGACCTTTGAATAAAACGCCAATCGTATTATTTCGTTCAACATCTGAATCTGAGATGTTGGGTCAAGACTCAATTCCGGTTCCTCTATATGTATGTGTACATATTTTGGCATATCTGTAAGTTCCATTTCTGGGCGATACTGAGTGGTAAGGTTCTTTTCAAACAACAAGTCAATGATACTACGTTTTTGAGCCAACTTAAAGTCAAAAGCCTGGGCATAATAGTTCATCATGGCTATTAAAGGCGCAGTTGTCTGTATACCTGAAGACGCATGGCGAAGTTCAAACGAAGAGTAATTGCTACCCTTAGGCTTAAGTATAAACTTCTTTTGGTTGTTGCCTCCGCGTTCAACATTCATATCCAAACCGATATAGTTAAGATCAAAATGCTTTATTGCGTCAGTTGCATTGTCAAATTCGGTAAATGTTTCATTAAAGAAGAATCCCAAATAAGCGTTTTTAGCCAATGTGCCTTGACTTGATAGTGGAGCAATTGCACTTCTTGATTCTGCTACCCACACCTCTTTGAAGAAGCATAAGTCCTCGTTGGGTATTATAGCATTGTAAGACAGCTTGCCACCAGAATAACTTACAGAATACGAATTCCCGTTTATAGTAACAACATAATGAATGTATGTATCTGCAGTAACCAGTACACTCATATTATCACGCAGCAAATCCCTGAATCTAAAGTTTATAACATTCTCTTCTATATGCGAGTTATGGAAATAAGCTCTGATAGAAAGGCGTTTGAATATGTAGCGCATTAACACAAGAGCCTTCATAAGTGTACTCTTGCCACTTGCTGAATTTCCGACAAACACCGTTAGCGGTTTTATATCGATAACGCCAGTATCTTCAAGAGGTCCTAAGTTCTTTATATGTATTGTTTCGTGAATCATAACCTTAATTATTTAGCAGATAAACTTTAAAATACAAAGATAAACTTATTTCTTGAACCTTGCAAGAATGCAACCTCAAAAAAGCTGTGATGATAGTAATAATATGGAGAAATAGAGTGCCGGTCCAATCCTTCAGGTTGTCCATAATGTCGGCCTTGCCACGCCCACACTTGTTGGGGGTGTTGACGAGGAAGACGGGGGTTCCTGTTGTCACCGAGCGATACAGAATCAGATAATGTCCCACCATACAAGGGCTCTATCATTCCACAGGCAGCCTGGTGCCAGTCATCCATCGTGGCCGCAGCCATCGGAAAGCCACCCTGCGCCATCTTCTTTATCTGACGGTTGAACGGCTGATGGAGAACGTACTTCGCCTGTTGTTGAATGCTTTCTTGCCTTGTACCATAATTTGAACATTTTAAAATCACGGTGCAAAGGTGCGAAACTTTTTCTAGGCGCAGAATACGGCTTTCACCGAATACTTACATTGGGATTATTATATTCTCATCACTTGTCTCTTGTTGTGCGTTCTTATATTCCTCTGGAATTTTCCTGTCAACAACCCTCATTTTTTGAATCTCAACCAGCTTACCAACTTCATCATACAGATAAGCCGCTGACAGGTCCCGAATTATGGAATTTATTCCACCGAGTTTAAGAAGTTTTTCTCCGAGAACATAATAGAACATGACATAACCATTTTTACTCAAGAACTTGTTCAATATATCCCTGCGTATAAACAATCCTTTTATACCATCCCCATACTCGGTATTCAATGCAGCAAAACTATCATCACCTTCTGATTTCACTATGCCTCTCATTTCAGAACAATACAGTTTCATTTGCTTCATTATTTCTTCACATGGCGCATATGCGGTACTAAAATACTCATATTCTCTGTCAATACCTTCCCTATCTTCCTGTAACTGCGCCTCATATGACAACATTATTTCACACGGGCAATCTTCGGGGCTCAACCATGGTTTATGTTCAATGGACGAATTATAGGCATCAGACCATGGATAATCATTCCAAAGAAACTCTGTCATTCCTCTTCTTTCTGGCATCCAACGGCCATAGAAGTTCTGTTCCTTTGCCCATTCAGCAAACTTATCTTTATCTTCAGACCTAACAAAACATGAACTATTGAACAAGAATGTTTCCTTTTCATCATGTTGAGCAGTATCATACCCAATCAGCATTACATATTCATTGCCATCTTTATTGCTTGACAAGTTCCTAAAAGAAGGTAGATATTCGTTTTTACCAATCCAATTATCATCATCCATCCCATGTATCAGTTGTTTTTTTATTGCCAGCTGACATTTTTTTAGAGTAATTTTGTATTCCACATCGAGTGTCGGATCGAATCGTGATACTTCAGATGTATTCCATGGATATGGCCTCTCTACTAAATCATTCTCATCTGGTTCATCTTTATAAAAATACGGTCCTTTTGATGTACGGCACGAATCCATTAGCCTTGCATAGACTCTATAATATGCCAGCCACTGAAACTTTTTTCCAATGCGTTCTTGGTCATTATGCGACCTATTCCATGAATATTTCCCATTATCCAAATAACCCAGTTTGTCATTCCATCCAAATATATTCATGATATAATATGCCATTTCTGTCATAATATCAGTCAGCTTGACCCCTCGATACTTTCCGTCTTCAGCAAGTTTGAAAAAATCACTGCTATAGCGTCGACTATTCGTTCCGATAATATACCTATTAAAGTCCTCAAAATCATAAATAGAATTATGCATCTTTATGGATCCTTGCTGTAGACCAAAATAATCTCTTTGGTTTTCAACTTCACTGAAATCTGGAATTTTATCACCTTCAATTGGATATTCTTTAAATGGAGTTTTAATTTGTTTCCAACAGTTGCAAGTGTTATCCAAATAATATGCTCTCTCTATGATTTTTAGAGTCCATTGCCTCACTATTAAATCTTGTGGTATAGTTTCATCATGCTCATAATATACATGGTATAAATGTTCAGCAATGCATGAGGTAAGTTTTTTATCTCTAGAAGGCAATACAACGCCACATATTGCACAAAATAACCCACCTGTTACATATGGGTCATTTACTTCTTCGAATAATTTTACTATCCAAAGTATCAAAGTTTTGCGTATGTTGAGTATCTTCCTAAGTTTCCGAATTATCAACGCTCGGAATTTAGGATGCGACGAGGCTAACATCCATGTGATACATATTAAATATTGTTTTTCTTCATCACTTACTTTCTGAGTATGGTTTTGTTCTAAAGGTATTTCACTTAGAAAATCATCTCCATACATCTCATACATTTGGTTTACATAATGTGTCCATATGAGATCACGACTGCCTACATTCTTATACGCCTTCAGTTTCTCGTGTATCTTCATTGCATCTTCCAAAGAAACCTCATCGAATTTCTTAATTAACTGTAGGGGGTTAATTTCACCGTGATCGAGTTTGAGAAGAATCTCTACTAATTGTTGGGGTGACATTTCAGACTCTATCAACGATTCATAATATAATTCGTATAGCGAACCTCCTTTTTGTATCAACCTTTCTTTACAGACATCCCTTCCCTCATGATGCCAACAATTAAAAAGGGCTTTTATAGAATTCCTAAAATTTTCCGAAGGTTCTTCTGGATGCCTTTCCAAATAGCTTTTTTCACTTTTTATCCATTTCAACAGTTCATTAGTAGTCAGATTCGATTTTAGCAATATTTCCGCTTTGTAATAATCGCCCAAATTCTCATATTCAAACATGATGATGCTTTCTCCCCAGTGAGAGCGATCATCCAACAACAAATTTGCAGTAAGACAAGCATGCATCAAATCCTGACTCCACAATCTGTATGGAGCCATTCGTTTTGCATATTGTCGTGCTTTTCCTCTTGTTACAGGATTGTAGTGGCCATAATAAACACTATATTGAGCTAGTTTTGAAAGATACTTATCTGCAATATTCAGTTCTGGGTCTTCGTTAACTAAGTCAGAAACCTGTCCGTTTTTCTTGGTGACATAGTGCTTATATAGTAACATTTTATTCACTTTTGACCTTTCTGTTACTGACATGGAATGGAATGTCTCGCAAAACATTTTTAAGAAAAGAGGATTCTTAAAAGCCTCTATCTTCTGTCCCAAATACTTTCTGTCTATTTTATATTTTGTGAAATAAGCATCAATGGCCTTTCCCTTATCTACAAAACCTTTGATATTATAAACTTGCCAATGTCTTATAACTGCAAAATCGTTTATTTCCTTATCAAATGGTATTCTTATAGAAACGATTAGTCTAAAATGATCGTGACGTTCCAATTCACTACGCAGAGCCCCAAGATTATTATTCCAATAATAGCATCCTAATCCCTCATTCAATGCATCTATTACAATTACAGCATATCGGTTTTTTATCTTTAACTCATTGTTATAATCCTCTATTGACAAATCTTGACAGACAATATTTTTAATATGGCTAATAGCAGATTCGTGTTCGCTGAAATTTGTACCAAAAAACAGATATATATTCGCCTTGTCATGATTTTTTAAAGAGAAATCGCATAAACTATGTGTTTTACCTGAACCTGCTTTTCCTGTTAGACACAAGTTTTTTAAACTTCTTACTTTCAGTCTCTCAAAATCTTCATCTTTCAACTGATAGGCCAATTGGTTTAGGACCATAACTTTATCCCAATCTGTGACATGTTGGAAAGGACCTGTTTTTATATAGTCATAACAACGATGAAGCAAATCATAATTATTTTCCGATAGCAACTCAACATTGATATCTTTCCCTATTTTTAATTTCTCCTTAATATTGTCCTTTATCATTTTGGGCAAAGTGCTGACACAGTCAGCTAAAGCCTTAGCCTTTTGAACGCTCTCATCAGAAACCTTCTTGTTTATTACAAAATCCAACTTCGACTCCAAATCTTCATTATGTTGGTGCAAATCAGGCATATATCGATCGTGAATTGTTGCTACTGCATCCTCGCACTGTTGATGACTTCTTCCTGAACCTAAAGTTGTAATGTCATCTTTTGCCCAGTCTTTATCATATTGTATTCCTTTCAGCTTTAGATGCTGCTGTATTTTTTCAATAGACAAATAGCTTAATGTTTCGTTAATCTGTATAACCACGATTCCAACAACTCGTCCTGATTTACTTATCACTGGGGAACCTGATAATCCATCATAATGATGTAAATGTAGTGTGTCTTCACGAACTAAAGCACGATCATTCCATACTCCTCCATCTATTTTCAATCGATTTTTTACCTTAAGATTTACCAAATTCATACCCATGGCCACTTCCTCAGGATAACCACATACGCATAAAGAGAGATTGGGAGCGAAATCATCACATAACAAAGTCAAAAACTCTGTAGCTTCAAAATCACTAATAATTGTCAATAAGGCAATATCTATAGCTTCATTAGGTAGAGACATTTCTTCTGCACGACATAAAATCCTTTTGCCTGAAACAATGATATAAACAGGCATTTCAGAGCTTTGAAAATGAGCCTTGACCACATGCCGAGCTGTCAATAATTGGGTTGGTCCTATAAAGAAAGCCGTTCCACATGAGGCCTCACATTGTACAGGAACGACCAAACGCTCCGGTATTTTAGCATTCAAATAACTCATACTCTTGTTCCGTTATTATTGTTTCAACACCTAAATCAGCTTTATCTTCGCCGCTTAGGCCATTTATCAGCTCTGTCATGTCACATGTGTGGCTAAATACCACAAGCTTAGGATATTCATCTTTGTTGCTTTCTACTATTCTTCCAAATGTACCCCAAGTAGGATATTCGGTTCCTTTTCCGCCAGGTATAAAATAACGATGTGACGAAATTAGGTTGCATAAAGTTTTACTATTATTGCCATTACTACCATGATGTGAAACCTTTATTGCTTCACATGCTATAGGTTTCTCATCATCACTATATTTCTTTACTATAGTATCTTCTATTGTACTGGCAAAAGCATCACCCAACATTGCTATCTTATGCCCATTGCATTCTAACATAAATGCTATTGATGAATAATTGGTATCTGAATCATCTAAAGTTTCATCTTTTGCTGCATTCCTAACAAAAGCAGCATTATGAATAGGTTCTTTAATAGATGCTACTGTTGCCTTCTTTATGCGATTTTGTAAAGAATCTATAAGTCTGATTAGTAGTTCTTGTAATTCTTCCCCACAATCTATGCTTTCATTCCAAATCTGCATAAAATATTCGTCAAAAGTATTCTTAAATTTCTCTTCTATCGCCAGAAGTGCCTCTTGTTTCGGTCCTAACAACACTATTTTCCCAAAGCCATTAGGCAATATAAAATCCTTAGTTTGGTCCGTGATGTAATCAGTCCTCCATACACGATATAAAGCCTCTTTCTCAAGTATAGCCTTAGCTAAAGATTTTCCTTGTGTATTACTTATTTCTCTATAGTTGATTGCATCGAATTCTACAGGTAATGCTTGTTTTATCTGTTCAAGTATTTTTTTTTGTTGTTCATTTAGTTCAATCCGAGCTTTTATATTTGTTCTTCTATAGCTATTATACCAGATGTTATCTACCAATAGACCTTCGTGATTGTTCAACATCTTTGTCAGCCCCAAAATATGATCACCATCTATATGCGTAGCTATCAATAAGTCTATATGGTTATGCAACACATCACGTACATATTCTTTTATGGCTTGAGTATATTTTCCACAATCAACCATGATGGCATACTGTGTACCATCATTCTTAATAAGACGTATAACGTTGCAATCACCAATCCCTGCATCAAAAGAACGAAAATAGCACTTCATGTCATACAGTTATAATAAGTTAGTATTATAAAAAGATAATTCTTAATATCAAAATAAATTCATTGAACACAAAAATACATGTATGATTCTTTTCCACTTACTAAGTTGGTACTCAATTTAGGGTACCTCCTTCCATTTGTTATAAAATCTATACATAATAAGAGCTTAGGTGGTTTCCAGTTCAATTCATACAAATCCTTTATCCTTTATACGCTCCGTCCTTTGCTTCAAATATCACACTCGGCTCTATTACTTCCACCGTGTGCCATGCACCTTTTGGTATCTGGCATCCATACTTTGCCTCTGCTGGGCAAAGATGAATGCGCTGCACCTTACGGTATTTCACTTTGCGTGTCACATCCTGTGCATCCATACCCATAGGCATAGCGTCGGATGAAGAATTCTCGTATGTCATAACTTCCTTATATATCACCACATCTAACTTGCCACATAGGCAGATTACCGACTCTGTTGTATCTTCATGACGATGAATAGGTACAACCGTTCCAGGAAGCAATGCAATCAACATACGCTGGCTGGTATCAGCTGAAGAAGTGCGCAAATCGAAACTCTGACGCAATCTTGGATTCATCGTGGCTTGCTCAAATAGCTTGCCTAAAAAGTCTTTATTAAATTCCATAATCATTCATTATTAGATAGGTGACGTGCCTTTCTTGGCATAAACAAATATTTGCAGAATTGCCAAATGGCAGACATTTATCTTCTCATCGTTCTGTCACAATCACCTTAAACGTTTTGAAGATCAATTTTATATCATAAAAAAACGAATGGTTCTGCACATACTCCAAATACAGTTTTATCTTCTCCTGCATAATCACATGGATGTAGTAGTCCTCAGGATCCTCCGCTTTCTCCATCAGCTCATTTTCATTACGAAACATGATACTTGCTGGATCTGTGATACCAGGGGTAACATCCAACACATGCATCTGCTCAGGTGTCCAGTAATTCACATAATGACGCACCTCTGGACGAGGACCTACCAAACTCATATCGCCAATGAACACGTTTATCAGCTGTGGAAGCTCGTCAAACTTATATTTGCGGATATAATACCCCGACCGAGTAACGCGAGGGTCACGCCCACCAATTGTGACGAGCGACCCTTTGTCCGCCCCCACTCGCATAGACCGAAACTTGAATATTCTGAAATCCTTGTTGTTTCTACCCACACGCAACTGACGATAAAAAACAGGCCCCTTAGAGTCCAGTTTTATCCATATAGCAAGTATTAAAAAAAGTGGGCTCAGTACGATCAGACCAAGCCCAGAAGCAACGATATCAAATAACCTTTTCATATTTATAAAGAAGAAAGCCTGGAGGCAAAGCAATAGTCTCTTTGCCTCCAAGCTCTTAAATGAATATTACAAATGAGAAACGATATCGACGAAGTTCTCGATCACATACTCCAGATCCTCGTCCGTCATTTTCGTGTTCAACGGCAACGTGATCTCATTCTCAAACAAATGATAAGCATTCGGGAAATCCTTGATGTCGAAGCCCAACTTCTTGTAAGCCGTCATCATCGGCAGCGGCTTGTAGTGGACATTCGTGGCAATGCCCCGCTCCGCCATCTGCTCTATCACCCGATTCGCCTCCTCGCGCGTCTTGCCCAGCAGGCGCACCAAATACAGATGCCCTGAAGAAGCATAGTCCGCACCATAGTGATGCAGCACCGCCACGTTCAGCGATCGGAAAGCCTCATCGTAGCGCGCTATCATCTCGCGGCGACGCTCCAGCATTCCCTGGTAACGCTCCATCTGCACCAGACCGATTGCCGCTGCCACGTCCGTCATGTTACACTTATACCACGTCCCGATGATGTCATACTCCCAGGCACCCACCTTCGTCTTCGCCAGCGCATCCTTGTTCTGACCGTGCAGACTCAGCAACTGTGCCTTGCGATACAGGTTCTCGTTCCACGTCTCGCCCGCTATCTCCGGCACGCCACTAAACGTATTCTCCACCTGCTTGTCCAAGTCCTTCACCACCTGCTCATTGCCGAAAGGCAGATGCCACGTCAGCGCACCACCCTCCGCCGTCGTGAAGTTCTTCACGGCATGAAAACTAAAGGAAGAGAAATCAGCGATCGAACCAACCCGCTTTCCCTTGCGCATAGCACCGAAGGCATGGGCCGCATCACAACAGATCGCTATGCGCCCCAGCATCCTTTGCAAGTCCGTCTTCGGAACAAACAAGTCCCTCTTGCACTCCACGATCGCAAACAGACGGTCGTAGTCACACGGGATACCCGCCAGATCCACTGGGATAATCGCCTTCGTCCGCGGCGTGATAGCCCGCTCCACGGCCTCATAGTCCATCTCCAGGCAGTCCTTCTGCACATCCACGAAGACCAAGGTACCCCCCACATGCGTCACCACCGACGCACTCGCCGTATAGGTATAGGCCGGGACGATCACCTCGTCACCCTCGCCAATCCCCAGCAGTCGCAGGGCCATTTCCCCACACGCCGTCTGCGAACCGAGGCAGACCGCCTTATCTACCCCTACAAACGCAGCCACTTTCTTTTCCAGTTTCTTCGTACGCGGTCCGGTGGTGATCCACCCAGACAGTATGGCGTCGCGTACTTCCGCAGCCTCCGCCTCCGTCATGTCAGGCGGAGAGAAAGGCACATTACGCAATTTCATTGTCATAATATGAATTTGTTTATTTAAAACGTTACTTTTATATTTTATCCTTATGATAAATTTTTGAATATTGCACTATTGTATCATGAAAATCACCAATTGCCATCTTATCATGCTCTCCTCTGTATTTTGACACAGATTTATTATAGACAGAATCTTTATGAAAGAATACAAATGAGCCTTTTAAGTATCGACATACATGCCGAGGCTTTAATGCATCAATGTCAGCCTTCGACATATTTTCAAATTCTTCAAGTGAGATGCATTGCGCAGGAGATATTTCATATACTTCTTCTGCATAATCATCTTGTTGACCATGATTTAATGCTGTAGGTTTGAGATTTTCAGTCTCTAATAAGAAATAGTTCCATTCTGCTTCATCATTGATAAACTCGAAAGACAATTTCTTTGGCTTTACAATATATATTAGTTCACTGCATATAAGCTCAATGCAATCACTTTCATGCGAAATGACAGCATACGTCAAATCCAATCCACCTGTATCAGGGAAAAACATGTGATTTAGACTTTCATACTTACCTAAAAATCGAAGTACATTCACAATGTCTTCAACATTTTTCCATTCAGCATGAGTAGGAATTATTGTTGGAAACAACAGCTCTTGTATTTCTTGCCATTGCATCAGATTCTCTTTACTCCAATTTGCATTTATCTGTATCCATTCCTCAAACTTGTTCTTCATTTCTTCTGCTGTTGGACGTGCGCTTTCTGTATAATCTGTACATTGCGCTAACAGTTTGTCTAATGGATACAGGTATTTATCACATTTCAGTTTGCGTGATAAACCAATTTCTGACGTTGCTATATATTGACCACCAAAAGAGAACTCGTCACCAGTAAGAATTATCCAAATAGTTTTTGCCATTGAATACACATCTGCTTTATACTTATCAGCACTCTGTGCATCTTTTTCCATTTGTGGTGCGATTGTTTGTTTTGCTCCTACTTTTTTTCCTACTGGCGTCTTGAATTTCTTCTTTTTAAAATATACAAGTCCGAAATCTGACAATACAAACTCTCCGTTATAAAAAAGAATGTTAGCAGGTTTTATGTCTCTATGAGCAATGCTATTCTGATGCAAATCGACAAGCATATTCAGCAACATTCGAACTACTTCTACTTTTTCATCTAAAGTGAACTTCTTTATTTTTTGCTCGACAGATTCAGCTAATGGCATTACATAATATATAGGAATATTTGCATCTACATTTTTCTTGTTTTTTGAAGGAAGGTTTTTATCGATTATAGGAAGCACACCATGAATTCCTTGATGTTGCTCCATAAAATCCACCTCATCTATAAACCTTTCATAAGCTGCTCCATAACGGCCAAACTTAAAGAATTTGATGGCATATTCTTCCTTCTTGTCATTCCTACACATCCATACCTCACCATTTCCACCAGAGCCAAGCTTTTTGGAAAGTGTCCACCCATTAATCTTACGATTAGCTCTTAGATTGTATCTTGCCTGAGCTGTTTGTTGCTTGCCCATATTCTATTACTTTTTCAAAATCTTATTGTTTGTTATCTCCACCTTTTCTATAAAACTTTATTATTTTTCTTTACGGTTCCACACGCTCTTTTTCCCCCATTTCCAATTCACCCAAGAGCGAATTCTCAACAAGAATCCCATAAAATGATTTTCTTTGCTATACACCAACTGATACTTCCAACGGTTATTGAAGTATCGTTTTATCTTACTTGGCAAAGAATGTACATCCACAGATGTTGGATTTAGAATTTCAGCCAACATCCGTTCTTCTATATCCTTATACCTTGACCAGTTAGGGAAACATTCAGAAGGAATACCAATATAGTCTATACAGATTCCATTCAAACAGCACAGGAATTTGAAATAACCACCTTCAATTGTCAATGCTTTAACCTTCTCCCAATCTATCTGATTAGTATCAGAGTTAAGATTCGCATTCTTCACCACCAATGCATAATCAACTATTTGCCTTAGATTAGCTCCACCATACACAAAGTGTCCAGCAAAATGTAAGGGTAAAAAAACAACATTAAACATTGTAGAAGGCAACCAACATCCAGTTTCCTCATCAAGAAGAAGATTATTATTAAGGTCTTCCTTTAAGAACTCTTCCACCTTCAATAGCGAGATGTGTTCTTGCTCACAAATCATAGAAGCATGGTTCTCTATATGTATGCCATTAATGCTAAATACACTATGCTTCTCCTCATTCTGTTTTACCTCAATGCCCTCCCCCCTTATCAGTTCATCAGCATACTGCCCTTTGCCACAGAAGTAAACATCCAAATCGCCACTCCCTCGATGTTTAGGAATAGGATATAACTTCGACAGACCATACCCTTTCATCACAGCCATCTTCAAACCGTGTTTAGAGAAGAAGGAAGCTAGTTCTTTTATGAATATCTTCTGTCGTTCATACTCTTTCTCCAACGTCATCACTCTGCCAATCCACTTTATCAATACATTTCGTGGTGGCGTTGCTCCATTAGATTTTAATCTATCAAGAACATCTAAACATAATCCAAGAACCGATTGCAGTCCTGCTTGTTGCATAAAACCACGCCAATCTTCATCCGATAAAGAAGACAAAGAAGCTGCGTCGTTATGCTTAGGGGATATGCCATAACGCAAGAGTGATAAAAATCTCAGTTCTGTCAAATATAGGTTATGTGACATCACACATTCTTCTTCACATACCACATCTTCTTCCATCCATTACCCACAACATTCATCAATGTCCAGAACGTAGCCATCACAGGATTCATCTCTTCTGCCACATGAAACAGAGGGTAATGCGCCCAAATGCGTTTCCACAAAGGCTTAGGAGTAATGCTTACCTTGCGGCGGCGATACTTTGCCAAGTTTTCCTTCAGCAGATAGCAAGGAGCTTTTCTCACCACCTTTAGCCATAGAGCAGTGTCATTGTTCTTGCGTACATCCTTGATCTGCACCAATCCAATCCGCTCCCTGTCGTACATCACAGCCAGGCATCCAGGCCAGCAGCACATAAACATAGCCAACTTACTCACTTTCTTTATTCCCGACACATACACACCCAAGTCTTTGCCCTCCTCGCTCATCTCCGTATATTCATGATAAGAGAAGGCATAGCCATTCTCCACCATAAACTTCAGCTGATGTTCCAGTTTCTCAGGCAACCACAAGTCGTCCGAATCAAGAAAAGCAATCCACCTGCCCTTTGCCCTACGCAAAGCATTGTTTCGGGTTATTGCAGCCCCTGAGTTCTTAGGATTACATTCATATTTAATACGTTTGTCAGCCTCCATAAACGGCTTTACAACCTCCAACGTATTGTCCTTAGAGCAATCGTCTTGAATAAGAAGTTCCCAGTTTTGATAAGTCTGTGCCTGTATACTTTTGATTGTTTCTGCTATAAAATCAGCACACGCCCAAGTGGGAGTGATAATAGATACTAATCCGTAGTCTTGCATAATATAAAATCGCTTAGGCCATTATCTATTGCTTTTTCAAGGGAAATTCCTTTATGCTGAACTTTTCACCAAGCATTTTGTTGAATTCAGGAGTATAGAAGTCCATAAAGCCACCTTGCGAAGTGAAGGTCAATTCGCCAAAGTATATTTTTCCGTCTATGTTGTATAGATCAACACGAAGTTCTGGGAACCCCTTTGACAGTTTTTCCGCTATCTCCACCATTTTATCGAAGTTCTTAGGCTTAGGAATGATGTCTCCTCTTAGATAATCAGAATTGAATACAGAGAATTCAGGATGTGCATTCCAATCCATATCATAAGTCATCACATGGGCACTGTTGCCACCAGCACTACGGTCATTGCATATCCATGTGTAGTAGCACTTACCATTAAAGCACCACATCTTATAGTCAGTCAAAGATGTAGCGCCCTTTTCTAATGGCAAAACTTCTTCCGCAATCACACAAGGCTTCATATTCTTGTAATGAGGTTCTGCATGAAGCGCACCAATATTCTTGCGACTCAACCATTCCCCAATCATTTCTATATACTCAGCCTTCTTCTCTGGAGTGAGGTCAGCCTTGCGTATAATCTTGTTTGTACCCTTACCATCACCATTATTAGCCTTAATGATAAAAGTATCAGGGAGCACATCAAAATTTACATCCTCTTTCTTATACCAAGTGGCATAGAGCTTCACTAAAATGTCGCCCAGACCAATTTTCTCCACATAGTCACGCACCGTTCGCTTATCAGCCAATTCTGTCCATCTTGTTGTATCAGAATAAAGCTTCGCCCAGAGTATTTTCTCATTCAATGTCTGAGGATTCTTAAGGTTAAGCGGTTCCTTAAACACATAGCGATAACGGATTTTCAACAAAGTCTCAGGAAAATGATTACCCATAAACTCTGTAAACTTAATCAAAGGCCAAAACATAATTCTGCCAGATTTGCTTAATGTTGGATGAAATGCCATATTTTATTGTTTTAATTCTTATTTCAAAAATCTTCTTTTTATAAAATCTTTCAGTAGACTATTTCCCAATGTTGGATGTTTAATCATATTGTTGATAATATATCTGTGATTGGCTTTTCTGTAAGCAGCATAGTTCCTACTTATTTCCGCATGATACTGTTCTGAGTTATCTTCTTTCTTAAGAGCTTCATTCAAGTAGTCAAATCGCCATTCTGCAGATATCTTCGATTCATCTACTACAACAGGTGTACAATCATTCTCGATATGTATATATTCTACACTTGGTTGTTTTGTTTCAAGGTCATACTTTACTATAGCACCTATTTTTGTAGGTTCCCAAGCCATCTCAAAAACAAAGTTTCCAAGTGAGTAGAATATGTATTTACCATTATATTCCTCATATCCTTGAAGCACATGAGGATGCATACCTATTATAAGATCAAAACCGATGTCAATCAACCAATGGGCAAACTTCTTTTGTGCAGACGAAGGACGGTTTATGTATTCATTACCCCAATGAATGTAGAGCACTTTTAATGCCTCCACTGGTAAAGACTTCAGTTCTTTTTCTATTTCCTTATATTCAGGATTATACCAATATAAAGGCTCATCCGTAAAGTCATCAATGCGAAGACACATACCTGTAAATGACACCGTTCTTCCTTGATGGTTCATCACAACAGATTTCTGTTTATTTGCACCGAAACATTTTGAACCATAACCGCATATAGCATCAAATGTCTGTTGGTAAGCCTCTTTGCCATGCTGCATTGCATGATTGTTGGCAAGACCATACACATCAAAGTGATTAAGCCTTTGCAAAACTTTTGGATGTACCCTAAACACCTCTCCCGCAAAGCCTGCATTATCAGTTACATTTGAGGCTACTCCCTCGAAATTGCCAACCCAAAGATCATTAGCGTATCTGTTAAGTTTACGGAAAGGGTCAAAACCATTAGCTATTCTGGTACCAATGCCAAAGCCAGCATTGAAATACCAGTCAGTTAGATTTATATCTCCAGTGAATACTAACATATACCTATTTTTTCTAACAGTTTATCAGACACGACATTTTTAATATCAAAATTCATGGCTGAATTTTGACACGTTTTACTCATCAGTTCAACAGACTTTGGATTATTTATCATCGTATCCATAGCATCAGCAAGAGCTTCTATTGTATTCTCTTTCAATATAACTCCAGTCTTACCATCTTCAATAATATCTGCATTAAGGCTCCAGTCTGTTGCAATTACGGGCAACCCCGACACAAATGCATCTATGATTATACCAGGAAAGCCTTCTCCATGCCAATATGTAGGAAACAGCATGGCGTCATATTTTGCCAGTATGTCATAGTTTCTTTGATTACGTAAATCCAAGAAACCTTTATATGAAATGTTGTTTATAATAGATATTTTATCCTTGAATTGTGATTCATATTCTGCCTCAAACGGACCATAAAAATCTACTGTAAAATTATCCGTGTATTTCTTATTGAGTTTCTTTACGGCTTCTATAATTGTGTTGCATCCCTTCTCAGGAATTATACGGGAAAGGAACACAAAGTGCATCTTGTCATCTGTCTTGGCTTTTTTTTCTGGCAAATAATCAATACACTTGAAGTTCGGAACATAAATTGTGTTCTTAAATCCAACCCCCGACAAGGTTTCCTGCATTTTTTTACCTTCTGCCAAGAAGACATCCACTATCTTAAAGGGGGTTGCTTTTACTTTTCCTTCTTTTATCCATTCTGCAATACTACCTCCGATAATCCAATAAATAACAGAACGTTTCCTTGGAAATAGCGACATTATCTGCAATACTCTGTAGCTACTCATATTATTTGTAGCTATTATGTATTTTGCATTTGGATTTAACAATATGAGAAATACCAATTTAACAAGAACTAAAGGATTTTTTCTCCAATTTTCAGTATCAACCGAAACCACATTGATGTTTTTCTTATGAAAGTAATTCATCAAATGATAATTCTTAGCTGATGCGCCATTTTGTGGAACTTTTCCTCCACCTGCTGGTCCAATAAAGATTACTTTATGTTTATTCATCATTCTACAATATTATTTACATACCCTTCTGTAGCCCAATCCCTACGTTTTATTACACATGGATTGCCAAAGACTACAGAATGTGATGGTATGTCTACATTTACAAAACTATTCGGTGCAATCAGCACATCATCACCAATTGTAACCTTTCCTACAATAGCTGAATTAATGCCTATCCACACTCTGTCGCCAATTGTTGGACAACCTTTATGGGAGCCTCTATTCGCTTGTCCTATAACAATACCTTTATGAATGTTACAATTGCGACCTATTTTAGCTTTACTATTGATGGTTATATTATATGCGTGACCTATATAAATACCCCCCCGATTTGATTATTTGCTGTTATTTCCAATCCTCTTCGATTTGCCCATAGACGGAACAATACTTTGTACAAAAACCTCATTGGTAGAAAAGAAGCTAAAGATGCTTTTCTATGAAGAAAATGGAAAACCCTAATATAGGTCTCGGGCTTTCCACCATATCGAGCAATATCTGCATTATATAATTCTTTGAATTTACTCATTGCTTTATAATTTTTCTATCAGTTCAACGTATGATTTTAAGAATGCTTCTTCTGTATTGCGCTTCAAACAAAGTTGACGATTGCGCTTACCCATTTCCAGTCTTTCTTCGTGTGTTAAGTTTGCCATTTTGTTGATGGCGTCAGCAATCGCTTCAGGCTTCTTTGGATCAAACAAAAATCCATTTATTCCCTCTTCTACTATATATGGATTCTCATATACATTGCTACAGAGAATCGGCAATTCGCATGACATAGCTTCTGCCACAACATTAGGATAACCCTCAAAAAGACTTGGGAGGCAGAAAATGTCCGCTTTGCGATATTCCTCCTCTATCTTCTGATTGGGTTCATGCAACGTCAGAAAATCAGCAATGTCAAGCTTTTGATATTCCTTTTCTATTTCTGCAAAATAATCAGCATTATGCTTCTTGTCTCCATACCAATCGAAATGTACATTTAGTCCCATGTCTTTTACCATACGAATGGCTTTCAAGTAAGTCAACACATTTTTCTGTTGTGTATAGCGAGCAACGGTAACAATACGAAGTGTTTCATTTCGTACTGGAGTTTCTGATGGCGTAAAGCGATTAACATCAACAAAGTTGATAATGGGGTGTACCTTTTTACTTAGAAAAGGAAAGTTATTACAAATAAACATCCCTTGACTATTGCTATTAGGTACAACAGCGTCAGCCATACGATAAAGGTTGAACTGTACCTTATCACTAAGAGTAATGCAAGTATTATTATTTCGTTCCGACACCACTAACTTAGCCCTGAAAAACATCTTTGCAAGACACATTGTCTTATTCACAGATGGCAAAAACGAAATCACAACATCAGGTTTATATTGTCGAACATACCTTGCAGCCTTAAACACACGAGTATTCTTTTTCCACAATTCTGGTACAAACTGATAATCTACACCATTCTGACGAAGATAAGACTCATAAAACTGATTCTCAACGTATGTTATTAATCGACAAGGATAGCCTGCTTCTGTTAGCATCGAAGACAACCCGCATAATTGTCTTTCTGCTCCGCCAGAACCAAGATTTTCTGTTATTAATAATATTTTTTTCATTTTTTTACAAACATATCTTCAGGAAGGTTCAATAAAATCCTCTTTTTTTCTTCTACTGACATCCCATATGTTTTGGTGTTGTATTTTATATTTTTCTTTTTATATTCTTCTACAGTACATATAACTCTTGCTGGGTTACCACCTACAACGGTATAAGGAGGTACAGACTTTGTTACAATTGAACCTGCAGCGACCAAAGCTCCTTCTCCTATTGTTACACCAGGAAGTATATGACTTCCTGAACCAATGTAAGCCCAATCCTTGATAGTTATTTTTCCAAAAGAATCATAATCTGGCACTTCGGCCCTTATAGAATTCCCCCCCCCGTGAGTATGAAACCATACACCTTCTGTTACTTGTACATGATTACCGATAGTAATAAGATATGGTTCAGAAGACCATCTTCGAGTTGCTATCAAACAACCATTCCCAATATTTACCCCAAGATGGCGAGCTTGCTTTAAAGGACTTTGAAGCCTCCAATATAAATTTGATAAAAACTTCATGAACTATTTTTTCTTTAAGTCATTAAACATTTGATACCACATATTTAGGACATTTTCGGTTGAGAATCTGTCAACTGACATAGGAGCATTTTTATGAAACGTTTTTCTACTGTGATAATTTAGAAATTCCACTATGTCCTATTATTTTTTTCAATGAACATTATTTAAAATAACACTTATCATTTTGTGGGTTTCATGAACATTATTGAATTCACGTAAGGCTAATTTTGCCCCATTTTCTCCTATTTTTTTTGCTAATACAGGATTATCTAATACCCATTTTATTTTTTTTGCAAAGTCTTTAGGGTCTCTTTGATTTGCAAGCAAAGCACTTTCTTCATGTACTAAAAACTTTGGTATGTCTCCCACTTTTGTCACAACAACAGGGTTCCCCGTTAGCAAATACTCTCCGAGTTTTGTAGGAAATCCACATTTAGCTTGTAAAGAGTCAGGTCTTGCAAGAGCTAATACTTCTGCATTCTTTAATAACTGTGGCATTCTCTCTGATTCAACAATTCCAGTAAATATAACTTTATCTTTAATACCAAGTCGCTCAATTAACGCCAAATTACCTGATTCGTCTACCTTTGATGGGGTTTTGCCTATTATCATTAATTTAATATCATCATACTGATGTGCAATAATGGCAAAAGCCTTTATGAGTTCGTCCACCCCATCTTTATTATTTGATGCAGTCCCACAATATGCAACATACTTATTATCAACCCATTGTTTCTTTAGCGATATGAAACGTCTTGGATCTACAGTCATGTTAATAATATGAATTTTGGATTCAGAGACACCTTCAGATATAAAATAATCCTTTAGAGGTGTTGATATTACAAATAAACCATCAAGTCCCATCAAAGTTTTCTTGTATTTTTTTTTTGATAAAGCTACCAATCTGCTATTATAACCAGATGAAACTTTAGGATGCTCTGTTCTTTCTGCAAAGCATGTTACTTTTGAATGTGATGTTCCGATATTTGTCAAACAATTACATCCGTATGTATATATAATGTCACCTTCCTTAAGTCTTTTGCTAAATTTCCATTTATTTACAAAAAAGAAGAAGGCTTTTGCAAATATATTAGTTGATTTATGTTTATCCCATAAATATTCAATTTTTACATGATGAAATTTATCTTTTATTTTACTGCAAATTTCGTCAGGCAAGAAGAAAATGACAGTAACATCAATATCTATTTTCATTTCATCAATCGCCTTAATATAACCCAATAATCTATTTGAGACAGCATTATTCGGCTGAAACATATCTATTAATATATACAGCATATTTATATTCTATTTAAAAATTCAACTAATCCTTTTGTTGCAACTTTTGCATTAAAATCTGTCATGGCTAGTTTATATGCATTTTCTGACACAATCTTACTCTCATTAGGATGAGTAAGAATATATTCAATTTTTTCAGCATATTTTATTGGATTACATGGAGGAACCATATAAACATGCTCGCCATCTTTTACATAATTATGAATTTCTCCAACATTTGTTACAATAGCAGGAGTATGACTAAGCATATATTCTGCAAGTTTAGTTGGGAAACCACCAGCAGCACGTTTTGTAATAGGTTGTGAAGTTAACAAAATGGTAGCATCACACAATATTTGGGGAACATCTCCAAAATTTACTCGTCCCATGATTTTAACCCTATTGCTTAATCCATGTTTCTCTATACAATTTTTAACAAAATCTAAATCATTCTTATTTGGAGTTCCATAAAGGCGTAATTCATATTGAGGAAATCTTTCAGATACAATACTAAATGCATCAATAATATTATCTACATTATCTTTTGCAATCATCATATTGCCCATATAGCATAAATAGGGTCTGTCAATATGAGTTGATTTTATCACATTTGTAAACCTATCAGTTTTAACTACCGAACATAGAATATAGGTAGGTTTTGAACAAACTTGCTCATTGTAGAACTTCTTCAGTTCATTTGTCATTAAAATTCTACCACAGAAGAACTTATAGATTATACGATATAATAGCAACTGAGATTTGGGAACACTGCTTTTTAGTTTTCTAATTGGTTCTGGAAATTCATCTCCTATAAAAAGAATTTTAATGCTCAGTAAATATAAAATAGGGCCAAAAAAGTAAAGGAGGGAAATTTTATCAAAGCTAAAAAACAAGAAATCAAATTTTTCTTGTCTGTGAGACTTAATTATATTACGTAAGCAAACAACCTTTCGCCATTGATGTTCAATTGTACCTAATATTGTATTTACCTTTTTTTTACGATATGTTGACAACTGATACTTAACTCCATCAATAATTCCACTTAAAGATTGACCTTGTTCTTTTTCAATTGACGCAAAAGAATGTATTTCAACATTTGCACCATTTTCAACAAGTCCTTTACAATATGACAAAATTCTTATACTGGGTGCCATTCCCTCAGGGAATTTATAAGAACATAAAACTCCAATTTTCATATTTTTGTTCGTTTGTTTTGTAATGAATAGAAATATAGAAAGAAATAAAAATACGAAACAGATAATGTCTGCGGAAAAACCGCAATCATAACTATTACAAATAATCCAATTCTCTTAAAGAATGAATTATCTTCTTCTCTGAAGAAATTTCCAGCTCCTTTAAAAAAGGCTATCAACAAATATGCAGAAAAAGGAATACCCCAAACTCGTAATAACTGAGTCCATCCATTTGGACTCATTACTAAGTTTGAAAAGGCTCTTTCTAAATAAGGTCCATATCCGATAAATGGTGATTTCACAATTTGCTGCCAGTGATAAACCATTGCAAAAAAACGTGAACTTTCCTTCGTACTCATGGCATTATCTGTAATTTTTTCTGCCATAAAATCCAATGAAGATATATAATATGTACCTACAATCAACAAGGACAAAAGAAAGATTTTGCTAAATGTAATACCTCCTCTTTGCAGAATGGCAAAAGCCAAAGCAATAATCAAAACGACATAACCAGTAGATGAGAATGATGTAATTATTGCAATGATAAACACTATATTATATTTGGTGATAATCTTGTTCTCACGAATAGCATTTAAGTAAAAAGCAATGATTAAGTATATACAAAATACTCCATGCTCCCAAAACGGGCCTGTATTTTGCGGTATAAGTAAATCGTCTATGAAGTAAACAGTATACACATAAAGAGTATAACTTTTATTTGCCGTAGATCCTTCTCTGGTTTCTCTCATATTATCCCAACCTAATTGAGGAAGACTTTCTCCAATATCCAACAACAGATTGTGCCCCTGTGGGGTAAAGTCTATGCCCCAAAATACAAGGCTTATGACAGAAATTAAGAATACAATTTTAATATACAAATCAACAAAGTGTCTACTTTTAAAAAGATAACAAGACATGATCATCACGCTATATAAAGCCAATAGATACTTGGTTGTTGTATTAAAATCACCACTGAAAGATAAAGTCTGAAGTAAAACTATAAAAGTAAGCATAAACGTTACAATAACTATTTTTTTATTCAGACAACATCCTCTTTTTTTATATAATATACACAAGAAAGGAAAGAGCACGATCATCCATAGCGGCCATAGTCCATAAGTAAAACCGCCTCCAGACCATAACATCAGGAAAAGGATGGAAATTGTGTCTATAAATATATCTACTTTATTATTTGCCCCAGAAACCATAAGCTGTATTATTTAAAATTTTAGTGCATTGTATTTTAGACCAAAGATAATTGAGAATAAACACCAATGAATTTGCAATTAAAACTCCCGACAACCCCAATGCTTTACCTAAGAACAATGCTAACGGTACATAACAAATAGCAATGATACCAGTAATAACCATTTGAGCAAATACTTTACCAGTCCCATTGATAATGGTACCATAAACCTTGTATAGCATTTCAAAAGAAATACACAAGCAAATTAGCCCTGTTGTTATATAACTTATATCAATTGCACCTTTACCCAACCATAACGAATAAACTTGTTTTGAGAGTATAATCATAAGTATTCCACCAGCAATTGCTATCAGGCAAATCTTTCTTGAAAAACGAAGCGTTTTACGAATCCAAGCAAAATCACCTCTAACGTATGCATCTGTTGTAGCAGACCATATCGGAGTAATCATTATATTGAAAAACATTGTCAACACACTGATATATCTAAATGCCATGTTATATTCAACAACAGCTTCTGGTCCAACAACACGGGTGATAATTATACTATTTGCCTGAAAAAGAACAATTGTTATGATTTGAAGTATAAAAAACTTCACTCCAAGCGATAATATACCTGATACAGATTTAAAGTCTATCAATCTAAATGAAGGTGCAACTTCCTTTAGTTTTGTGTTAAACAAAATTATAGTACCTATTAACATAAGTGATGGCGGTATCAGACAATTGACTGCACCTATCTGAAAAACTGATGAAACATTAAATACATATACTTGAACAATTAATGCTATAAATGTAACAACTTGCGATCCAAATGAAATGAGCGAGTTCATTGCAGGCATCTGATGCGCATACAATATAGAGACTATTAATCCTAATAAAAATTGTAGACAGAAAGCTATGAATACTACCATAGCCAATCCGTTAGTCTCTTCTGCATCACT